>OMAC01001131.1_pt1 | contig 11714 bp, 12 predicted proteins | sample 1644561 | NCBI WGS metagenome assembly OMAC01 (sample SAMEA103958144, study PRJEB25191) | human gut metagenome
TTTCGCTCTCAATATATGATTGGATGCGACAGCAAACCTGCAAACCATTCGCTCGCCAAAACAAGAACAAACAAAATGGCTTTAGTATCTGCTATCATTTTGCTATCAAACAGGAAATGAGATTTTCAAAAAGTGAGTGTTTTCAAGGCTTTGCAGCCCCTCATGTTCACTTTTTTCTTATTCCCACTCGATCGTTGCGGGGGGTTTGCTGGTGATGTCGTAGCAGATGCGGTTGATGCCGCGGACTTCGTTGACGATGCGGACGGAGATGCGGTCGAGCACGTCGTAGGGGATGCGGGACCAGTCGGCGGTCATGAAGTCGCTCGTATTGACCGCGCGCAGCGCCAGCGTATAGTCATACGTCCGGCCGTCACCCATGACGCCGACGGAGCGCATGGAGGTGAGGACCGCGAAATACTGGCTGAGACTGCGGTCGAGCCCGGCCTTGGCGATCTCGTCGCGGAAGATGAAGTCGGCATCGCGCAGCGTGTCGAGCTTTTCCTTCGTGATATCGCCGATGACGCGGATGGCAAGACCCGGGCCGGGGAAGGGCTGGCGCATGACCAGATACTCCGGCAGATCCAGCTCGCGGCCGAGCTGCCGGACTTCGTCCTTGAAGAGCATCCGCAGCGGCTCGATGATCTCCTTGAAATCGACATAGTCGGGCAGACCGCCGACGTTGTGGTGGCTCTTGATCACCGCGGACTTGCCAAGGCCGGATTCGATGACGTCCGGATAGATCGTGCCCTGCACAAGATAATCGACGGCGCCGATCTTCTTGGCTTCGGCCTCAAACACACGGATGAATTCCTCGCCGATGATCTTGCGCTTCGTCTCCGGATCGGTGACGCCGGCGAGCTTCGAGAGGAACCGATCCTCCGCGTTGACGCGGATGAAGTGGATATCCCATTTGCCGAAGGCGGCTTCGACCTCGTCGCCCTCATTCTTGCGCATCAGGCCATGGTCGACAAACACGCAGGTGAGCTGGCTGCCGATGGCCTCGGCCATCAGCGCTGCAGCGACAGAAGAGTCCACGCCGCCGGACAGCGCCAGCAGTGCGCGGCCGGAGCCGACCTTTTCGCGGATGGCGCGGATGGCGGTCTGGCGGTAATCCGCCATGGTCCAGTCGCCGGAGGCGCCGCAGACGGAATAGAGGAAGCGGCGCAAAATTTCGCTGCCCTGGACGGTATGCTGCACTTCCGGATGGAACTGCACGCCGTAGAGCTTCTTTTTCGGACAGGCCATAGCGGCCGTCGGGCAGACGGCGGTCTTCGCAGTGACGGTGAAGCCGTCGGGGACCTGCGAGATGTAGTCGCCGTGGCTCATCCACGTCACGGAGGACGCGGGCAGACCCTGGAAGATGGCGCTCTGCGTGTCAAACTCGGTCAGCGTCTTGCCATATTCGCGGGCGGTCGCTTCCGTCGCTGCTGCAACGGTGCCACCCAGCGAATATGCCATGAGCTGGCATCCATAACAGATGCCAAGAACGGGGATCCCGAGCGAAAACAGCGCAGGATCCACGTGCAGGGAAACAGATTCATAGACGCTCTGCGGGCCTCCGGACAGGATGATGCCGATGGGGGCAAGCTCCCGGATCTCGTCAGGGGAGATGGAGCAGGGCTTGACCTCGCAGTAGACGTTCTGCTCACGCACGCGGCGTGCGATGAGCTGACTGTACTGGGCGCCGAAATCCAGAATGAGGACAGTTTCCATTATGCCTCCTCCTCACGGAAGACGATGTTGCCCGGCTCTGCGCTTTCGATGATGGCGAGCGAATGCAGGTTGACGCCCGCTGCGCGGAGCTTGTCGCCGCCGCCCTGGAAGCCCTTTTCCACGGCACAGCCGATGCCGACCAGCTCGGCGCCGGCGGCCTGGACGATCTCGCAGAGGCCGCGCAGCGCTTCGCCGCGGGCGAGGAAATCGTCGATCACGAGCACACGGTCGCCCGGGTGCAGCCATTCCTTGGAGACGAGCAGCGTGACCTTCTTCTTGTAGGTATAGGAAAAGATCTCACTCTGATACAGGCCGCCCTCGATGTTGTCGCTCTTGGCCTTTTTCGCATACACCATGGGCTTGCCGTACCGGTACGCGCAGATCGCGGAAAGGGCAATGCCGCTGGCTTCAGCTGTCAGAATGAGATCTACTTTGTCGAGATCAAAGAATTTCTGGAATTCATCAGCGATGCGTCCCATAAACGCACAGTCGACGCGGTGGTTGAGAAACCCGTCGACCTTTACAATGTTTCCGGGCAGAATCTTGCCCTCCTTGACGATGCGATCCTTCAGCTCCTGCATAGCTTCCTCCAAAAACATAATAAAAAATAGACAGCGGGGGATATACCTGCTGCCAATGACAAAAAGCCGCGCGCAGGAACAGACGACCTGCGTGTGCGAACTTCCAATAGTCGCAGCTCTGGCGCTGCGGTAGAAACATCCGGGCCATGTATCCGGAACTATATTGGCAACTGTATGAACTTGATTTCATGCTGGACTTTTCATCCTGCGCATATTATAATCGTTGTCGGATAATAAGTAAAATAGATGTTTTTAATCGTTGCGATTAACTCCATTAATAAACGTAATGACAGGAGGCAGCTATGGCAGTCAAATTGGAGCTTTACCGCGTCTTTCAGGAGGTCGCCCGCATGGGCAATATCTCCGCCGCGGCGCAGAATCTGTATATCTCCCAATCCGCGGTCAGCCAGTCCATCAAGCAGCTCGAAGAGCAGCTGCAGGTACGGCTGTTTTCCAGAAGCACGCGCGGCGTTGTGCTGACGAGCGAGGGGAAGATGCTGCTGGACTATGTCTCGCACGGCCTCGGCCTCATCCAGTGCGGCGAGGAAAAGCTCGCGCAGTCGCGCCAGCTGCTCACGGGCGAGCTGATCATCGGCGCGAGCGACACGGTAACGAAGACCTATCTGGTCTCCCGGCTCGAGGCCTTTCATCAGAACTATCCGGCCATCCAGATCCGCATCCTCAACGGCACGAGCCAGATGGTCCTCGACTATCTGCACGCGGGGCAGGTCGACATCGCCTTTGCCAGCGAGCCGAAGGACAAGGACGCCTATTCCATCCGCCACTGCTTCGATACCCATCAGATCTTCGTCGCCGCGCCGAATTACGACTGTGATTTCGACCACGCCCACACGCTCGAGGAGATCGCGGCCTTCCCGCTCATCCTGCTCGAGCGCAAGGCGAGCTCCCGCGCCTATGTCGAGCAGTATTTCCAGCAGCACGGCGTCAGCCTGAAGCCGGAGATCGAGCTCGGCTCGCACAATCTGCTCATCTCGCTGGCACGGATCGGCCTCGGCGTCGCATGCGTGACGGAGGAATTTTCGCAGTCCGGCCTCGGCCGGGGCGTGATCCTGCCGGTCCGCACGGCGTTTGAGATCCCGCCGCGCTCGGTCTGCATGTGCACGCTGCGCGACGTCTCGCCGACCTCCGCGGCCAACCGCTTCATGGATTTCATCTCTGAAAGCGACAAAATGACCTACGATATCGGCCATTCCTACCACTTTACCAACGTCTGACGAACGAATCGCCGCCCGCCTCCCCACGGAGGCGGGCAGTGTGCATTTTGCGGAATGCACAAACGATACGGAAAAAAGCAAGGACAATTTGGCAGATTCACGATTGACTTTGCGCATTTAAAGCGGTATAGTAGCAAACATCAAAAGGACGCCGCACGCGCGGCAGAAAGGAGCTTATCATGGCCAAGCGTTATCCGAACAACAAGTCCATCCAGATGAGCTTCCTCTTTATTGAGGCCCGCGAGCAGATCACGGGCCTGTATTACCGCGCGCAAAAAAAGAGACTGTCCGTATAGACCGGCGTTTTTCTTCGTAACCAGAAGGAGGCTCTGTTCCGCGGACAGAGCCTCCTTTTTGTTTTGGACTGCAGCCGCAAGTACGCGGCGCAGCCCCATCCAATCCAGTTCATACATGAGAAAAGGAGCGAAATCAAAATGAAAAAGATGCTTGCACTGCTTCTGGCGCTCGTCATGGTCCTGAGCCTGGCCGCCTGCGCCTCCAGCCAGCCCGCCGCTGCGTCCACCGAGACCGCAGAAACCACCGAAACGACCGAACCCGCCGCCGAAGAATCCGCCGAGGCTCCGGCCGAGAGCGGCAAGACCTACACCGTCGGCGTCTGCCAGCTGGTCCAGCATGAGGCGCTCGACGCCGCGACCCAGGGCTTTGTCGACGCGCTGAAAGAAGAACTCGGCGACGCCGTCACCGTCGACGTGCAGAACGCCTCCGGCGACTCCGTCAACTGCGGCACGATCGTCAACGGCTTTGTCTCCAAGGGCGTGGACCTCATCATGGCCAATGCAACCCCGGCGCTGACTGCCGCTGTCTCCGCTACGGCTGATATCCCCATCCTCGGCACGTCCATCACGGCCTATGGCGTCGCGCTGGATATCGATGACTTCAACGGCACTGTCGGCGGCAACGTCTCCGGCACATCCGACCTGGCGGACCTGCAGGCGCAGGCCCAGATGATCCTCGACTGGTTCCCCGAGACCAAGACCGTCGGCCTGCTGTTCTGCTCGGCCGAACCGAACTCCCGCTATCAGATCGACGAGGTCCGCAAGGCGCTCGAGGCCCAGGGCGTGACCTGCGAAGAATTCGCCTTCACCGACAGCAACGACGTCTCCTCCGTGACCCAGAAGGCCGCCGACTTCTCCGACGTTGTCTACATCCCGACCGATAACACCGCCGCCTCCAACACCGAGGCCATTGCCAACGTCCTGATCCCTGCCGGCGTTCCCGCCATCTGCGGCGAAGAGGGCCTCTGCCGCGGCTGCGGCGTGGCGACGCTGTCCATCAGCTACTACGATCTCGGCGTGACCACCGGCAAGATGGCCGCGAAGATCCTCAAGGGCGAGGCCGATATCTCTACAATGCCGGTCGAATACACCGACGCGACCCCGAAGTACAACGCTTCCGTCTGCGAGCAGCTCGGCATCACCCCGCTCGATGGCTACGAGGCGATCGACGGCTGAATCTGACACTTTGACCGGTCACGGGCATTCACCCGTGACCGGCGGAACTGCAAAAACCGTTTGCCCCTGCAATCGGCCGATAACCGTAACCCTTTGCCGGTCGATTGCAGGCGCAGACTGACAAGGAGAATGATTATGAGTTTCCTCTCTGCGCTACTCAATTCGCTGCCCGGCGCGGCGGCCCAGGGCCTCATCTGGGGCCTGATGGCCATCGGCGTGTACATCACCTTCCGTATTCTGGACGTTGCGGATCTGACCGTCGACGGCTCCATCGCCACCGGCGGCGCGGCCGCCGTCATGCTCATCCGCGCGGGGGTGAACCCGTGGCTGGCCCTGCTGTGCGCATTTGCCTGCGGTATGCTGGCAGGCTTCGTGACGGGCATGTTCCACACCAAATGCGGCATCCCCGCGATCCTCTCCGGCATTCTGACGCAGCTCGCACTCTACTCCATCAACCTGCGCATCATGGACAGCAAGGCCAATCAGGCCGTCGGCGTGGATAAATATCCGCTGATGGTCTCGCAGCGCTATGTGCGTGAGCTGAGTCTGAAAAATCCGCTTCCGATCCTGCTTCTTTTCACGTTTGCCGTGATCGCGCTTCTGTACTGGTTCTTCGGTACGGAGCGCGGCTGCGCCATCCGCGCCACCGGCGCAAATCAGAACATGGCCCGCGCGCAGGGTATCAACACGAACGCGAACGTCGTTTTCGGCCTCATGCTCTCCAACGGCCTTGTCGCCCTGTCCGGCGCGCTGCTCGCGCAGTTCCAGGGCGCGGCGGATGTGAACATGGGCCGCGGCGCGATCGTCATCGGCCTGGCTGCCGTCATCATCGGCGAGGTCATTTTCAGCAAGCTCTTTACGAACTTCGGCCTCAAGCTGCTGGCCGTGTCGATCGGCGCGGTGATCTACTATTTCGTGCTCCAGATCGTCCTGCAGCTCGGCCTCAACACGAACGACCTCAAGCTCATCACGGCGCTGATCGTCGCGCTGTTCCTGGCCATCCCGTACTGGAAGGGCAAGATGTTCCACGGCAAGGCAAAAAAGGAGGAAACACACCATGCTTGAACTCATCAATGTGTGCAAGACCTTTAACCCCGGCACCGTCAACGCAAAGACCGCACTGAACGATCTGAACCTGACTCTCAACGACGGCGATTTCGTCACCGTCATCGGCGGCAACGGCGCGGGCAAGTCGACCATGCTGAACGCCATCGCGGGCTCCTTCCAGATCGACAGCGGTAAGATCGTCATCGACGGCACCGACGTCACCGGCTTGCCGGAGCATAAGCGCGCGGCCTTTCTCGGCCGTGTGTTCCAGGACCCGATGATGGGCACCGCGCCCACCATGCAGATCGAGGAGAACCTGGCCCTTGCCGCCCGCCGCGGGCAGCACCGCGGCCTCCGCTGGGGCATCACCAAGGCTGAACGCGCCGAATACCAGAAGCGGCTGCACGCGCTGGATCTTGGCCTCGAGGACCGGATGACCGCGAAGGTCGGCCTGCTCTCCGGTGGCCAGCGGCAGGCGCTGACGCTTCTGATGGCGGCCCTGCAGCAGCCGAAGCTGCTGCTGCTCGATGAGCATACCGCTGCCCTCGACCCGCGCACGGCGGCCAAGGTTCTCGACCTGTCCGACCGCATCGTGCAGGAGCACGGGCTGACCACGCTCATGATCACCCACAACATGAAAGACGCCATCGCGCACGGCAACCGCCTTATCATGATGGACGCCGGTCAGGTCGTGGTGGACGTGTCCGGCGAGGAGAAGAAGAAGCTGACCGTGCCGGATCTGCTCGCCATGTTCTCCCGTGCCAGCGGCAGCGACGAGGCAAACGACAAAATGCTCCTTTCCTGAATCCATTTTCAGGCCCCGGGACCGCAGTCCCGGGGCTTTTTCCGAAAAATCAAAAAACCTTCAGCAAAGGGGCTTGACATTCCGCCGGATATCCCGTATAATGCACCGGACACAAAAAAGGAGGAAACGACCATGCGCTATCTGCTTCAAAACGCACAGATCCTCTCCTCGGGCGGCGTATTTCGTGCCGCGGACGTTTTGCTTTCGGGCGGAAGAATTGTTTCCATTGGTGATCGTATTTCCTGTCCCGCAGATGCTGTTTCCATTGATCTTCATAAGGCTGTCTTATTTCCCGGTTTCGTTGATGTGCATGTACATCTTCGTGAACCGGGATTTTCTTATAAAGAGACGATCCGGACCGGCACGCTTGCCGCGGCCCACGGCGGTTTCGCCCACGTCGCGGCCATGCCGAATCTCGACCCCGTGCCGGACTGCGCCGCCGCGCTGGCCGTGCAGCGCGCGATCATCGAAAAAGACGCGCTCGTCCACGTCCATCCCTACGGCGCCGTCTCCGTCGGTGAGAAAGGGGAGCGGCTCGCGGATCTTGAAGGGCTCGCGCCAGGTGTCATCGCGTTTTCCGACGACGGCCGCGGCGTGCAGTCGGAAAGCCTCATGCGCGAGGCCATGATACAGTGCCGCCGCCTCGGTAAGATCCTTGCCGCGCACTGCGAAGACAACAGCCTCCTGCACGGCGGCTATATCCACGACGGCGCGTATGCCCGCGCCCACGGCCACCGCGGCATCTGCTCCGAGAGCGAGTGGGGCCCGATCGCCCGGGACCTCCGGCTCGCCGAAGAGACCGGCTGCGCCTACCATGTCTGCCACGTCTCCACGAAGGAAAGCGTCGCCCTCATCCGCGCAGCCAAGCGCCGCGGCGTGGACGTCACCTGCGAGACCGCGCCGCATTACCTGACCTTCACCGACGAAGACCTGCAGGAGGACGGCCGGTTCAAGATGAACCCGCCCCTGCGCGCGCGGGAAGACCGCGACGCGCTGATCGAGGGCCTGCTTGACGGGACGATCGACATGCTGGTGACCGACCACGCCCCGCACAGCCGGGAAGAAAAGGCCCGGGGGCTGGAAAAGAGCGCCATGGGCGTTGTCGGGCTCGAGACGTCGTTTGCCGCAAGCTACACGGCGCTGGTCCAGACCGGCATCCTGCCGCTTGGAAAGCTTGTCGACCTGATGCACGGCGCGCCGATGCGCCGCTTCGGCTGCGGCACAGAGCTGGCCGAGGGCCAGCCCGCCGACCTGACGGCCTTTGATCTGACCAAAACCTACACCGTCGACCCCGAAATGTTCCTGACCATGGGCCGTGCTACGCCGTTTGCCGGACGTGCGCTGACGGGCGTGTGCAAGCTCACGATGATCGGCGGAGAACCCGTCTGGAAGGAGGAAACGCTTTGAAAGAAGTCCTGTTTACCATCACGGAGAACCGGCCGCTTGCCCCGCAGGTCTATGCCCTGCGCCTTTGCGGCGACACCTCGGCCATCACCGCGCCGGGGCAGTTTCTGGAGCTGCAGCTGCCGGGCTTTTTCCTGCGCCGCCCGCTGTCCGTCTGCGACTGGGATGATGCCGGCGTGACCATCCTCTACAAGGTCGTCGGCAAGGGCACCGACTGGCTCTCGCAGTGCCGGCCGGGGCAGACGCTCGGGGCGCTGACGGGCCTTGGCAACGGCTTCGATGTCGCCGCCTGCGGCGAGACCACGCTGCTCATCGGCGGCGGGATCGGCGTGCCGCCGATGTACGGCCTTGCCAGCCGCCTGCTCGCGGCAGGGAAGACACCCATCGCCATCCTCGGCTTCAACACCGCGCAGGAGCGGTTTTACGAAGAAGAATTCCGCGCCCTCGGCGTGCAGACCGTCGTCACGACGGCGGACGGCAGCTATGGCGTGCGCGGCTTTGTGACCGATGCTCTGCCGGAAGTCTACGATACCTTCTGCGCCTGCGGGCCGCTGCCGATGCTGCGCGCGCTCTGCCGCGCAGCGGACAAGCCGGGCTTTCTCAGCCTGGAGGCCCGGATGGGCTGCGGCTTCGGCGCCTGTATGGGCTGCACGATCGAAACGCTGAACGGCCCGAAGCGCGTCTGCCGCGAGGGCCCGGTATTCAGAAAGGAGGAGCTGCCATGGTAACGACAAACGTCACGCTCTGCGGCCGGGAGCTGGAAAATCCCATCATCCCCGCCAGCGGCACCTTCGGCTACGGATATGAGTTCGCGGAGCTCTACGATATCAACTGCCTCGGCACATTTTCCTTCAAGGGCACGACCCTGCACCCGCGCACCGGCAACGCGCAGCCGCGCATCGCGGAAGCGCCGGGCGGGATGCTCAACGCCGTCGGCCTGCAGAATCCCGGCGTCGACGCGGTGATCGCCGAGGAGCTGCCGAAGTTGCAGCGCGTCTTCCGAAAGCCGGTCATGGCCAACGTCAGCGGCTTTTCCATCGAGGAATACGTCGAGGTCTGCCGGAGGCTGGACGTATGCGGGCAGGTCGGCTGGCTGGAGGTCAATATCTCCTGCCCGAACGTGCATGGCGGCGGCATGAGCTTCGGCACCGACCCGAAGGCCGCCGCAGCCGTGACCCGGGCCGTGAAGGACGCAGTCCAGAAGCCCGTGATCGTCAAGCTCTCGCCCAACGTCACGAGCATCGCCGACATCGCGAAGGCCTGCGAGGACGCGGGCGCCGACGCGGTCAGCCTCATCAACACGGTGCTTGGCATGCGCATCGACCTGCGCGGCAAGAAGCCGCTGCTGGCCAATAAGACCGGCGGCATGTCCGGTCCGGCCATCTTCCCGCTGGCGGTGCGGATGGTCTGGCAGGTCTATGAGGCCGTCCGCATCCCCATCATCGGCATGGGCGGCGTCCGAACGGCGGAGGACGTGCTCGAGCTCATGCTCGCCGGCGCGACGGCGGTCGAGGTCGGCGCGGCCAATCTGGTCGACCCCTTTGCCTGCCGCGATCTGGTAAACGATTTGCCGCGGGTCATGGAACAATATCACATACAAAATCTGAACGATATCATAGGAGGCGCACATCATGGGTAAAGACGTCATCATCGCCCTGGACTTTGACAGCAAGGAGAAAACGCTCGCGTTTCTCGACCGTTTCACCGGCAAAAAGCCGTTCGTGAAGATCGGCATGGAGCTGTTCTACGCCGAGGGCCCGTCCATCGTCCGCGAGATCAAGGCCAGAGGCCACCAGATCTTCCTCGATCTCAAGCTGCACGACATCCCCAACACCGTCAAAAAGGCCATGGCCGTCCTGTCCTCGCTGGACGTGGATATGGTGAACCTCCACGCGGCAGGCACCCGCGCCATGATGACCGCCGCGCTCGAGGGCCTGACCCGCGCTGACGGCACGCGCCCGCTGCTCATCGCCGTCACGCAGCTGACCTCCACCAGCCAGCAGAGCATGGAAGAGGAGATCGGTATCCACGCGCCGCTGGCCGACGTCGTCATCGACTACGCGAAAAACGCGCAGGCCGCAGGGCTTGACGGCGTGGTCTGCTCGCCGCTCGAGGCAGGGAAGATCCACGAGGCCTGCTTCGGCAGCTTCGTGACCGTCACGCCGGGCATCCGCTTCGCCGACGCGAAGACGGACGATCAGGTCCGCATCACCACCCCCGAAAAGGCCAGAGCCATCGGCTCGGATTACATCGTCGTCGGCCGTCCCATCACGCAGGCCGCCGACCCCGTCGCAGCCTACCAGCGCTGCCTGCAGGAATTCGTCGGATAACAGAAAGGAGCAGACTATGGAATCTACCGCACGCCGCATCGCAGAGGATCTGCTGTCGATCCGCGCCGTATTCTTCCGGCCGGACGAGCCGTTCACCTGGGCCAGCGGCATCAAAAGTCCCGTCTATTGTGACAACCGCCTCATCCTGACCGCCCCGGACGTCCGCACCGAGGTGGAGACCGCCCTCATGCAGACCATCCGCCGCGAATACCCGGACGCGGAGGTCCTCATGGGCACCAGCACCGCCGGGATCGCGCACGCCGCCATCACCGCGCAGATGATGGGCCTGCCGATGGGCTACGTCCGCTCGTCGAGCAAGGACCACGGCCGCCAGAACCAGATCGAAGGGCGGCTGGAAAAAGGCCAGAAGGTCGTCGTGGTGGAGGATCTGATCTCCACGGGCGGCAGCGTCCTTGAGGTCGTGAACGTGCTGCGGGAGGCCGGCGCGGAGGTGCTCGGCATCGTGAGCATCTTCACCTACGGCATGAAAAAGGGCCTGGAGCGGCTGGCCGCCGCCAACGTCAAAAATGTCAGCCTGACGAACTTCGACGTGATCGCGCAGGTCGCCGCCGAACAGAAGTATATCAAACCCGAGGACGTCGCCCGGCTCCTGCAGTTCCGGAATGACCCCTCGGACGAATCTTGGATTGGAGGAACAAACTGATATGAACCACCTGATCGACATTCTGCAGCTCAGCACCCAGGAGATCGACGAACTGGTCGCCAAGGCCAACGGCATCATCGCCCGCCCGGAGGCCTATGCCCACAAGTGCGACGGCAAGATCCTCGCCACCTGCTTCTATGAGCCCAGCACCCGTACACGCTTAAGCTTTGAAACCGCCATGACCCGTTTAGGCGGCAGAGTCATCGGCTTCTCCGATGCGGCTTCCTCTTCTGCTTCTAAAGGAGAAAGTGTATCCGATACCATCCGCATCATCTCCTGCTATGCGGACATCTGCGCTATGCGCCATCCCAAGGAAGGCGCTCCCATGGTAGCCGCAGAGAAATCCCTGATCCCCGTGATCAATGCCGGCGACGGTGGACATCAGCATCCCACCCAGACCCTGACCGACCTGATGACCATCCGCCGCCGCAAGGGCCGGCTGGACGATCTGACCATCGGCCTG
>OMAC01001137.1_pt1 | contig 11672 bp, 10 predicted proteins | sample 1644561 | NCBI WGS metagenome assembly OMAC01 (sample SAMEA103958144, study PRJEB25191) | human gut metagenome
AAGAAAAAACTCATTGTTCTTCGGCAGCCATAAGGGGGCCGAACGAGGCGCCATACTCTATACGATAGCACTCACTTGTAGGATGCATAAAGTGAATTTATTTGAGTATCTCACGGATGTGATTAACAGAACAGCCGAATGGTAACTGAACACACCAATTGAAAAATACAGGGAACTGCTTCCTGACAGATGGAAAAAGACTAATGACTAAAAAGGGATCATTAGCCTTTTTATTTTAATACACTATATAGAATCGCGGAGACGCTTACAGCAGGGTTCAGGCAAAGTCATGAATCAAATCACACAGAGCCGTGATTGTCAATTGATTATGATTTTTTTGTAGACAAATAGTCTACTTTTTCTGTAGATTTTAGCTTTTTTATGTTGATAATCAAGTAATTGTATTGTCTATATAAAATCTACATATTTTTATATATAACTGATTGTCAGTTCTTTACAGTGTAGGCGAAAAATCTACAGAAAATAATATGGAGGCAGTACAAAAAGGTTGTGCTGGTCCGCCCTTACATTTGCAGAAAAATTTAAGATTATGTAAAAAAATTACAAAAAACATTCGTGTATCCATAGATGTGAAACAGCATCTAGACGAAATGAAAGGAAGCGTGTCGTCTAGTGAATTTATTGAGACAATGCTGTCCTACTTTGAGCGGAACGGGGTGGATCCCCGAACATCAATCAACGGGAAGTTCAAGACACTGGAACTTCAGGGAATCGAACGGATCATCAAAATCATCCGTGCCATAGAAAAAGATAAGATTGACAAGCTGCTTCCGGCGCCGGAAGCGCACAGTGATGTTCTGCTGAAACAGACAGACAAACAGGTCACCCAACTGAAAGCGGAAGTGGAACGCTTGAAAAAAGCAAGTGCTCCTGACGTGGAAGGCAGAAGAAAATTGGAACAGGTTGTCAGGCTGCTGGAAAACGCTTTCGACCAGAAGAACTTCAAGAAGGCGGAAAAAGGAACAGATTATTTTGTCGCACCGGTTTATCTGGAAATGTTGTTATATAAAGTAAAGGAAATATGCTCATAAAACAGGTAATGGCCCGTCCTGTACCGGCTCATCCGAAGTGGAAATACAGTTTGAACAGAGAAAGTATGATACTTTTTTTCACAAGAAAATATTATATGGCACCAATGTGGTTTATGCGGAAGGCTGGCAACAATCAAAAAAAAGAATGGCATATTCTACCATATTTCCAGCAATCCTTTACAGAATGAAGTGTCCATATAGTCCGGCGAATTATCTGAAAGGGGATTATGAAGTTCGGGCTGTCACCATGAAGGAACAGAGGACGACAGGCGGTGAGTTAAAAAAAAATGCAGTATCATACATGAATCTGTATTCAAGAAATTTCAATAGGAACCTTATGATTATTATCAGAACTAAATCCAGGTGGAATGTTTGTAAAGGTACATAAACCGGTCAACACACCCTGTGTATGCGACAACAAGGATAGGTGCCGGGCACTGGTGGAATATCTGTTGAAGGAAAGTCTTGAAGACAAACCTTATTATGACACTTTCTTCTCCCATGAGGAGGATTATGTACCACCGGTGACGGCATGCAAAAGATTGACAACAACCATAAGAAGCTGATGAAAAGAGATGATAAATTCTATATGCTGTCCATTAATCCCTCACAGGATGAAGCGGCTCATCTGATCCGGAAGGTTACAGGAAAGCAGGTGACGGAATTTGAACAGCTCACCGTGGAGGAACAGGAAAAAGTCATTCATGAGTTGAAGAATTACTCCCGGAACTGTATGGACCTGTATGCGGAGAATTTTCGCAGAGAGAAGATAAAATCAGGAAAGGATCTTGTTTATTTTGGGAGGGTGGAAACGGAACGCCACTACAGGAACAGTGATGAGGAAGTGAAGGAGGGACAGGCAAAGTCAGGGGACAGGAAACCCGGGCTACAGCTTCATGTACATATCATCGTGTCACGGAACGATGTGACACAAACAGTAAGACTTTCACCATTAGCAAGAAGCAAAGGTTCATTTAATGAACTAAACGGTAAGAAAGTCATGGTGGGCTTCGAACACATGGAGTGGAAATCCCGGTGTGCGGACCGGTTCATCAGTATGTATGGTTACAAGGCCACACACAAGTATTACGAGGACGGCAGGGAACACACCTACCATTATGTTCCGGGAAAGAACGAGGCGATGAGCATGGCCAAATCCGCCATCCTGCAGAAAGAATTCAGAAACGAGAGGAAGATGCTGGATGTGTCTTACCGGATGTTCCGTTTCATGGTGAATCCGAAACAGGCTCTCATAGCGGAAGCTAAAAGACTGGTAAAGGATGCGCTTACTGGAAAAATCTAAATCAATTTATGAATATGGATCATATGTTTATTATGAGACTGGCAGCCCTGCTTTTTGGTGGCGGCATTGCCGGTTGTCTGTTTCCGGGAAAATCCCGGATGTCACATGTCCTGTTCCTGCTGTTGATACTTGCAGAAACAGCTGTCGCACATGCCACCATCCCGGACGGGTGGTGGTTCCTGCTTACGGGTGTCGTTTCCGTACTTCTTCGTCTTTCTTTCAAAGGAGGGACAGAAAGCGGAAGGTCGGAAAAGCCCTGCTCTCCCTTCACGCCACGGGCGGGACAATTATCAGATATTATTACTGGTTCTCCAATTTCCTTGTTTATGGAGGAGCCGGTTCCGGCAAGACCAAATCCATAGGCAAACCGCTGATGGAACAATACATCAGGTCCGGATTCGCCGGTTTTATCTATGACTTCAAGGATTTTGACTATACCCGGACTGCATACAACCTGATCAGGAAACACGGATACCCCCATGAGTTCTATTATGTAAATTTCATGGACATGAACCGGACTTACCGCTTCAATCCGCTGGACAGGAGGAATATAAAGGACAGGACGATGCTCATGCAGCTGATGGAGGACGTACTGGGCGCGTTGATGCCGCCCACATCATCAATGGTATACGGGTACGCTTGGCATCCTGAACGGCGTGGCATACAGGCTTTGGGACGAGTTCCCGGAATGTTGCACGCTGCCGCATATCGTTAACTTCGTGATGAAGGCCGATACGGGATAGCTTCAGGAATTTCTGAAGCTGAACGATATCAGTGCCATGATAGCGGGGCGTACCTCAAGGTGGAGGACAGCGAGAAGATGTAGGCCTCCTATGTGTCCACCCTCAGCAACTATGTGGCGAAGCTGACCACCAATGAGAACATATACTATGTGCTGACAGGGAATGACTTCGATTTCAATCTGATTGATCTGGAGCATCCGAAACTTTTTGCAATCAGCAACAACTATGCGACGGAATCGGTGATATCCCCCGTTATTGCCATGATGGTGAGCATCACCTCGCGCTCGTTCTCCATGGAGAACAAGGTCCCCTTTGTATTTATCTTGGACGAGATGACTACCTTCAAGGTGCGTGACTTCGAGAAGCTGCCTTCCGTCCTGCGCGAGTACGGGGCGGCGTTCCTGCTGCTCACCCAGTTCGGAGCCAAGTTGGAAAAACTGTACAGCAAACTGGACAGGTCGTCCATCGAGGCGAATTTCGGAAATATCTTCCTGGGCCGCACACAGGATGTGGAGGCATTGAAATATTACCCTCTCTTTTTCGGGAAATACGAGAAGGAGAAGAAGTCCACCAGTTCCGGCAGCAGCGGTGGCGGCCGTAATTCCAGCGTGACCATCAGCACACAGAAGGAAGAGATATATGAATCGAAGGACTTCGCTTCATTGGAACCGGGGGAATTTATCGGAATGGGAAACCGTTCCAATATCAAAGGACATTTCAGGAAGAAGTTCAGGTTGTTCGAACTGGAGGAGGAACCGCTGCCGGTAGTCGCGTTCAGGACGGAGAAGGAAATATCTGACAATTATACCAGAATACTGAAAGATATCGAGAGGGTGCTTGGGATGGAAGACGCAGAAGTGGATGTAAATTCTTTGTTCGCCGACAGGTAGAAAAGATATTTATTTCAGTATAAGGTCAAACAGGAAATACTGTTGAAACTCTTTGAACAACACAATGCCGAGTTCGCCAAGAAAGTGGGATACAACAGGGCAAAGGGTACGTTCCAGCGTTACATAACCGTTTGCAAGCACATTCGGGAGCTCTTGTCACACACCTACAAGTGTGTGAAAGAGTTACAGCTCACGTTCATCAACGATTTCGAGTCTTTTCTACGGACGGAGAAGAAATGGCGACAATAAAGTTCCTGCGTGATACTCTGAACTTTGGCGATGCCGTTATTAGAAAACTACGCACGTTCAAAGATGTTTCCATTAAAGGTGAACTGTATTCTCGTGAGTTGTTTAGCAGACATTTCAAAACTGACGGTGCGGTTTGCTCTCTTAAACAGGATACATCTTTTTCTGTTACAATCACCATCTATTTGCAAAAATTAGCGGATACAATCTTTATTCCGAAAAGAGCCATCGTCATAAAAAAGAGGATGTGTCAGCATTTTGACACACCTCCTATGTGCATTTGCATTAGTTGTATTAGTGCAGATCGCGTGAACGTAAGTATTCAATAAGCCTGGCCGGTTCATCAGTCTGAATCATGCGTGCTCCTAATTTGTCAATGAGGTAGCCATAGCCAGCATCAGGATCTGCCTTTGAAACAACATCGTCATGGTTGCCGTTTCGTCCTTTCAGGGAGTTATACCATAAGAGAGATTTGCGGGCTACCAACTTCTTGGCTTTCAGAGGTAAGGGATTGTCAGACTTTTGATAGCCTACTTCGAAGACAACGGGAGCCATTTCATTTACGAACGAGGTGATGCGTTGTTCAGCATCATCATTGTCCATACGTACCATTGGCATAAAGATGATTGAATCTAAATGGACACCAAGTCTATTGTTGATTTCCTCGATAGATTGCAATCCTTTCAAGATGGCAATATCTGTAGTGCCTGTTTCTTGCAGCAAAGCCACTACTTGTTCAAAGAATCTGTCCGCCTTATCAAGATTCAGCATGATGCGTCCTTTGGACATCAACAATACTTCTTTCAGTGTTGGCACCTTATGCTGAGTTACGTTGCCATTATGATCTTTCAGAAAGAGTTTTTGAATATCAGCGAATGTCGTCTCTGCTATCAGCCCTTTACCATTGGTGGTACGATCCAGCCTTTCGTCATGCATGAGGATGAGTTGACCGTCTTTAGTGCGTTGTACATCGATTTCAACTACATCGCCACCCATTTGAATAATGCTGTTGATGGCATCCAAAGAATTCTCAGGGAATTGTTTCCAATCTCCACGGTGAGACACGACATGTACATAATGCTGGTCTCTATCCATCAGCTTTTTGCGGATATATCCGGCGGTGTTGACACTCTTCCCTTGGTTACGAAGATAATTGACAAGCTCTTTAGGGCGATCGGTTTGGATAAAAGAAGCTCCCATTTCAATAACCTTTCCCCAAATGGAATCTTGTTGGTTCTCTTCCACGGCTCTGTCATCATTCAAACCGGCGCAAAGAGAGGGCCAAAGAGTGTTGATCCACACTTTGCTTCCAGATTTTTGAATGCGGTCGAGAACATTCTGAAGTGCTTGGTCTATTTGGGTAAAACACACTTCAAATGCTTTGGGTTGCATGTTTTTGATGTATTCTTCCACCATGGTCATAGCATCAGGATTGGCCATATCAATGATAGGCATAAAGAATAGCTTATCCAATACCGCTTTATTCTCAGCCACCACCTTCTGATAGGGAAGTCCGGCTTTGATGAGTACCTGCTGTGTAGTACCGGTTTTTTCAAGGACTTTTTCTACCAAATCGAAATAGTCATATCCCTTATCGATGTTTACCCAAATCTTGCCCTTGGCAACTATCATAGCTTCTTCTAAAGTCGGGATCTGATGACTAGTAGCTACACCGGCTCCATTCCTGAGCCTCATTTGTTTGATTTCAGCCAAAGTATAATCTTGGGGGAGTCCCTTGCCGGTTGTGGTTCGGTCGAGGGTTTTATCATGAAGCAGAATCAGCTCGTTATCTTTGGTTTTTTTGATATCGATTTCCACCATATTCACACCTAGGTCAATACAGTTTTGGATGGCTCGAATAGAGTTTTCTGGTGTATTACGCCAGTCTCCACGATGAGAGATAACGCTGACCTTCCCTTCCTCGTATAGTGCTTGAGCTCTTGAAGGGAATACTTGGGCCATTAGGCCCAAGGTTAATGCAATTAGACATAAATTCTTCATACTGATGAGTAATATTAAATATAGCCTTTGTTCTGCTTGATGCTTGAATCGGTATCAATCTGTGACAGAGGTACGGGCTGTACTAGGTTATTCTCGTTCAAACTTACGCCATTATAGCCGGTAGTGTTGGCAAAATGGGCTTTCATCACTTCGATGGCTTTTCCTGTACGAATCAGGTCAAACCAACGATGACCTTCGCATACTAACTCTTTACGACGTTCAAGGGCAATCTCGTCTAATAAAGCGTTGCTGTCTGAGATTTCCACTTCGTCAATGCCAGCTCTAGATTTCACATCGTTCAGGCAGGTGAGTGCGGCCTCAATATCACCTGTTTGTGCATAGCATTCTGCAAGCATCAGCAGAACATCAGCATATCTCAGTACTACTACATTGCTGCCGCTATCTTTTACTACATTCGAGGTCTGCTTCAACTTATTAGTTGCCACATGTACTTCGGTCAAGCGGAAATAAGCTGTTTTTCGCTTATCATTGTCTGCAAACAGATTGTACACTTCCCGAGTGGGCAAGTTATGACCTTTAGCACCGCTCACGGAACCTGAAGGACTGAACATCATAAAAGCATTGCTTCCTTCTGAGTTTCCATTGAGCCCAGACTGATACTGCACATCAAAGATAATCTCGCGGTTACCTTCATTTTCTGTATCGAAGATGTCGTTAGGATCATCTAACAGTGCGTATTGACCGCTGTTCACCACTTTGAGAAGCTCTATTTTGGCTTCGGAATAGTTTCCCATCGTAAGATAGACTTTACCAAGAAGTCCTTCGGCCGCTCCTTTGGTAGCATGGCCTTGTAGGCTCGCTGTAAGGGGAAGCATCTCTGTAGCCTCTTTCAAATCGGAAATAATCTGCTGATAAACCTCACTTTTATTTGTGCGTCCTTGACCAAAATAGTCGTTAACATTTTCCGTTTCTTTAGTCACCAAGGGAACATCGCCAAAGATACGGACCAAATTGAAATACATCAAAGCTCTGAGGAATTTGATCTCTCCTTTAACTACACTTCGGTTATTTTCAGTCATATCAACTCCATCCACTCGGTTAAGGATGATATTACATTGCTGAATGCCTATATAGTTATGTTTCCAGGAATCAGCGATAATCGTGTTGGATGAAGTCATATTGAATTCATCAAGCTGACCATAGTTACCTCCATCATTAGCCGGAACCTCGTCCCAAGTATTGTCTGAGGGAAGTTCGCCAAGTACATGGTTGGCAATTCCATATTGACCGCTATACTGAAGACAGGCATAGGCTGCATTGACACCTTTGTTGATTTGCTCTTCGTTTTTATAATAATTGTTGAGTACATTGTTGGTTTCAGGGCTCAGATCCAGCAGACTTTCTGAGCAACTGGCAGTCAGTGCGCAAAGGGCAGCTGAGAGAAATATATATTTATAGTTCATTGTTGTCTATGAATTAAAAGTTGATATTAACACCTACAGAGATGGTTCTAGGAACAGGATATACATATTTTTCGTTGCCTTGTTCCAATATATTGGAACCTTCAGCATCAATGTTGAATCCTTTATAACCGGTCAACATGAATAAGTTATTGCCTAACACATATACTTGAGCCTTATTGATACCTACTTTACCAAGCAGAGCGGAAGGCAGGTTATATGCCAACTTCAAGTTTCGAAGCAATGCATAAGACGCATCCTTGAAATAGATGTTTGAAGCAGCAGTAGCTTTACGGGCATTAGAGTAGTTACCCATGTTGGGAGTAGCCATTGTACCCTCTGGATTGTTCACAGGATGATAACGGTTGTCAAAGTAGTCTTGAGTTACCATCATGAAGCCTTCACCACATTCAAGTGACTGGAGTGTTCCGCTGTTCTTTTTTTTGCCAAGTTCACTGTAAATATCAAAGGTGAGTTCGAAGTCCTTGTAGCGAAAAGTGTTGTTGAATCCAATCACGGCTTTAGCGGCAGGCGATCCAAAACTCTTCTTATCGTCAGCGTTAATCTCATTGTCACCGTTCAGGTCAGCTATGATGTAGTCTCCGATCTGAGTGCCGGCCATATAGGGGTATTTTTGGAAATCGGCATCCGACTTATAGACACCGATTACTTCATAGCCATACAATTCACCGATAGAATTACCGATTTTAGTGATATTGTTTCCTGAGATGATCTGAGTTTGTCCAGGTGCCAGTGCCAGCACTTTATCTTTGTTGACTGATAAACTGAGGTTTGAGTTCCAATCTACGGCACCCAGGCGGATATCTTTAGCTGTTGCAAGCCTTACTTCGAATCCTGTGTTACGTACTTCACCAATATTCTGCAAGGATGTTGTGTAACCACTCTGTTGAGGAACGGGCACATTCAGCAGAAGATCTTGTGTGTTGGCAATATAAAAATCAGCACTCAGGTCGAGATACTTCATCAATGTAACATCGAAACCAATATTCCAAGTGGAAGTCATTTCCCAAGAAAGATCCGGATTAGGTGAGTCACCAATGATTGAGCCGGATGCGATAGAACCATCTGTTACATAGTCTGCGCTTCCCATTAGAGCCAAGGCACCGTAGTTGGGAATTTGGTTATTACCCGATTTACCCCAGCTCAAACGCATTTTTGCATATTCCACTGTTTGATTGTTGCTCAAAAAGTCTTCACCTGAGATAAGCCATGCTGCAGATACTGCAGGGAAAAATCCCCATTTGCTGTTTGCACCGAATCGTGATGAACCATCCCATCGAACAGAGGTGTTCAACATATACTTATTGCGGAAGTTGTAGTTGATACGCCCAAAGTAGGATGTCATGGCCCAATTGTATTGTGAGGGAGTCACTTTAAAACTGCTACCACCGGCAATGTTCTCGATAGAGTCATCAGTAAAGCCTGAAGCCACTACTTTCAAACCTTCATATTCTTCTTTTTGATAAGATTGTCCTAACAGTACCTGAAAGTTATGAGCATTGTTGAGAAAGGATTGGTTGTACGACAGAGTATTCTCGATGATGTAGTTGAGAGATTCTGTAGTATTCCTCGATGCTTCAGTGGGTTTGGGAGCAGGTACGCGATAAGCACCGATGGAAGAAGGGTTAAAGTAGTTGTAATGAGCAGACTCATAGTCGGTACCCAGATTGATTTTATATTTCAACTGGTCCAGCAGTTTAACCTCTGTGTAGAAGTTACCAAATAGGCGAGCGCGCTTTTGATTATTGGTAATCATGGTAGCCCAGGCCAGCGGGTTTTCGCAGAGTGCACCATCTGCTTCTTTGTTGGCGTTAATCTGAGTTGAAATAGCGTAGCTGCCATCTTCATTGTAGGGAGAGAAGAAAGGATAGCTGATAGATGCCAAACCAATCAATGAACCGCCCCAAGTGCCACTTGAACTGAATGAATTCGTGCGAGTGTATGAAGGAGACATTGACAGGCCCATTGTTATATAATTGGAGGGATTGAAGCGCAGATTGACATTGGCTGAGAATTTGTCCATATCCGAACCAAGAAGAATACCCTCTTGTTTAAGGTAGCCACCAGAGAATGAATATGATGCTTTCTCCGAACCTCCAGCTACAGCAATATTATAGTCTTGAATCGGGGCTGTGCGGAATATCTCATCGTACCAATCAGTATTGGTAAGGCCTTGCTCACCATTCAGATAGGGAACGATATAGTCAGGAATCAGCTCACGCTTGGAGGCACCCTTTTGCTTTCTAACAGTGTTATTATCGCTTTCGCTTCTATTTTGGGGGTCCTTGTTTACATAACCGGTATTTCTTGCTTCTTTTAAGAACTGGGCGTAGTCGTAGGCATCTACCAACTTCACTCTGTCTGAGCGAGTTTGAACACCATAGCTGGCAGAAACAGTTACTGACGGTTTGCCGTTTCTGCCTGATTTTGTTGTTATCATGATGATACCGTTAGCACCTCTTGAACCATAGATGGCGGTTGAAGCGGCATCTTTCAGGATTTCTATAGACTCGATAGAGTTGGGATTGATGCTGTTAATGGTAGAACCCTCTGACAAGGGGAAACCATCAACAACAATTAAAGGGTTGCTCCCTGCAGTCAATGTACCGATACCCCGCACTCTGATTTGGGGAGCACTACCAGGGGTTCCTGATGATTGGATAACTTGAATACCAGTAGCTTTACCCGCCAAAGAATTGGCAAAGTTAGCAGAAGGGTAATTCATAATGTCATCTGCTTTTACAGAAGAGATAGAACCAGTGTTGCTCTTCACTGTGGTAGTACCATAACCAATCACGATAACCTCATTCAATTGTTCAGAAACTTCGTCCATTTGGATAGAAAGCGTATTGCCCTGAGGCTTTATTTCTTGTGTCTTATAGCCGATATAGCTAATTACCAACGTTGCGTTATCATTGGTTAACTGGATACTGAATTTTCCATCGATGTCCGTCACCACACCGTTTGTAGTACCTTTTTCTAACACAGTAGCACCAATAATGGTCTCATTCTGAGTTCCTGTAATTGTGCCGCTGATTTTCTTATGCTGTGCACATACAATAACGCTGGTTAGTAAGTACACAAGCAAGAAACTAATTTTTTTCATTTTGTTTTTTTTAATTTTAATTTATTTGCTTAAGCGTGTGCAAATATCATGAATTGCCATTGCGAAATAGTTAAGATGATGTTATAAATAGGTTACAGAGAAATATTGAGAGTTTGTATTCTTTCTGATTTTTCCATTCAGATTTTCAATGAGGTTTATGGTGTAGATTATTTCTCTGATTGTATATTCCGGAGCATGTCCGTTCACTTGCGTTGCCGTTTCAGTTACTTTTGTTTTCATCCCTTTGATTCTAACAGTAGGTTGCGGAAATGAGGGTAGAGTATTTCCACATAGACAAACAAAATGAATTGGTTGAGTATTACAATAAGACGATTGTACCTTTGCAGAATGAATTGAATAAGGAAAAAGAGAATTTTGATAATAGAGTCAATAATTTGGTATAGAGTTGCCGTTTGAACAGAACAATAATGTGGCAGGGGTTGTCTAACAACTTAGGAGGTTTCTGCCAAATCTGTTGGCAAGATTAAAGTAGATAGCTCCATTTTATTATATACCATTATAATGTGGTACAGATAACAGAAATTATTTCTGCAAACATACGTTTTATCCTATAATCAGAGAGAGATTCTCTTTTTAGGAAAGAAAAAAAGATTTCATATCTACAGTTATAAACAATATCACCATGTCTAACAACCTTGTATGGCTTTAGATTGATATTGTCAGTAATCGCCTTTGTCGGTTGGAATTCACCATCGCTATTCACTCCTTCGATAAGATCAACACCATATTTTAATGAAGAGTTGTTTTCTCGCCTTTGAGATATATAATCCCTGAGCCGAACCCATTTTACACAGTTACTTTCCATATCACTCCTCCTCTTTTTCGTGCTGTTCCATAAAGAAGCGTTTCTGCTGCTCAATCTCCCGGC
>OMAC01001141.1_pt1 | contig 11634 bp, 8 predicted proteins | sample 1644561 | NCBI WGS metagenome assembly OMAC01 (sample SAMEA103958144, study PRJEB25191) | human gut metagenome
TGATGCCGCCGCCCGTCATTTTACAATGCCTCGCAGAGTTTGCGTCCGCAGACGCAAATAAAATCAAATCTATTTTCGGCGGCGGCGTGTACGTCGCCGAAAATTCTTCTCGGCCTGCAAACGTGCGCGTGCGCGTCTCTGGCGCGCACGTCGTGCACCGTAGCAGGCCGCAGCCTGCTCAAACGGCAGCCCAGCGGAGCGGGTGTCGTTTGAAGTTACTCAGGAGTGGTACTCCTTGCAGGTGCATTTCTTCCATTTTAACCCGCTGCCGCAGGGGCACAGGTCGTTGCGGCCGACCTTGACCACCTTGGTGGGGCGCTTCTTCACGGTGCCGTCGCCGCCCACGTTCTCGGTCATGCCGCTGGCCACGCGCTCGCGCTTGACTTCCTCGTTCTGGCGCAGGCGGACGGAGTACAGACGGCGCACCGTCTCCTCCTTCATGGCGTCGATCATCTCCTCGAACATCTCCAGGGACTCCTTCTTGTAGGCGTCCACCGGGTTGGTCTGGGCGTAGGCCCGCAGACGGATTCCCTGGCGCAGGTCCTGCATGGCGTCGATATGGTCCATCCAGTATTCGTCCACCACCCGCAGCAGCACCACGCGCTCCAGCTCACGCATGACGGGCGGTGTGATCTCCTGCTCCTTTTTCTCATAGAAGTCGGCGGCGGCCTTGGTGAACATATCGATGAAATCATCCTCGGTAAGGGTGGGGAGCTGGCTCTCGTCGATCTTTACGGTGTACTTGGTGAAGTACACACCCTCCAAGCCGCGGAGAAGCTCTTTGCACTGGACCATGTCCAGGTGCTCCTGGCCCATGAAGGCGCTGCGGACCTGGTGGCCGATGGCGCTCTCCATCATGCCCATGATGATGCCCTTGACGTCCATGCCGTCCAGCACCTGCTTGCGCTGGCCGTAGATGATCTCGCGCTGCTTGTTCATCACGTCGTCGTACTCCAGCACGGACTTACGGGCCTGGAAGTTGCGGCTTTCCACCGTGGTCTGGGCCTGCTCGATGGCGCGGGAGAGCATCTTGTTCTCGATGGGGGTGTCCTCGTCGATGTTCATGCGCTCCATCATGCCGGTGACGCGGTCGCCGCCGAACAGGCGCATGAGGTCGTCCTCCAGGGAGATGTAGAAGCGGGTCTCACCGGGGTCGCCCTGACGGCCGGCACGGCCGCGGAGCTGGTTGTCGATACGGCGGGAGTCATGGCGCTCGGTGCCGATGATGAACAGGCCGCCGGCGGCGCGGACCTTGTCGGCCTCGCCGGCGATCTCCGCCTTGTGCTGGGCCAGCTTCTCGGCGAACAGCTTCCGGGCGTCCAGGATCTCCTGGTTATCCGTTTCGGCGTAGCCGGTGGCCTCGGCGATGAGCTCGTCGGTGAGGCCGGCCTTGCGGAGGTCGTTCTTGGCCATGTACTCGGCGTTGCCGCCCAGCATGATATCGGTACCGCGTCCGGCCATGTTGGTGGCCACGGTGACGGCGCCGAACTGGCCCGCCTGGGCCACGATCTCAGCCTCGCGCTCATGGTTTTTGGCGTTCAGCAGGTTATGCTTGATGCCCTCGCGGGTCAGCATCTTGCCCAGCAGCTCGTTCTTCTCGATGGACACGGTGCCCACCAGCACCGGCTGGCCCTTGGCGTGGCACGCCTTTACCTGCTGGATGACGGCGCGGTACTTGCCGTTCTCGGTCTTGTACACGCTGTCCTCGTTGTCGATACGGGCGATGGGGCGGTTGGTGGGGATCTCGATGATGTCCAGCGCGTAAATGGTGGCGAATTCCTCCTCCTCCGTCAGCGCCGTACCGGTCATGCCGGACAGCTTGCGGTAGAGGCGGAAGTAATTTTGGAACGTGATGGTGGCAAGCGTCTTGCTCTCGCGCTGGACGGACAGGTGCTCCTTGGCCTCGATGGCCTGGTGCAGACCCTCGGAGTACCGGCGGCCGAACATGAGGCGGCCGGTGAACTCGTCTACGATGACCACCTCGCCGTCCTTGACCACATAGTCCACGTCGCGCTTCATGATGCCGTGGGCCTTGATGGCCTGGTTGATGTGGTGGGCGATGGTGCTGTTTTCCGGGTCGGACAGGTTGTCCAGATGGAAGAACTCCTCCGCCTTCTTCACGCCCCGGGCAGTGAGGGTGACGCTGCGGGCTTTCTCGTCCACCACATAGTCGGCGTCGATGTCGGTGGCTTCCTCCTCTTTGTCATCGCTCTCCACCACCACAAATTTCTTCAGCCGGGCGGCGAACATCTCGGCCATATCGTACAGCTGGGTGGACTTCTCGCCCATACCGGAGATGATCAGGGGGGTACGGGCCTCATCGATCAGAATGGAGTCCACCTCGTCCACGATGGCGAAAGCGTGGCCCCGCTGGACCTGCTCGTTGGCGTACAGGGCCATATTGTCACGCAGGTAGTCGAAGCCCATCTCGTTATTGGTACCGTAGGTGATGTCCGCCTGATAGGCCTTCTGGCGTTCCTCCTTTTTCATGTCGTGGATGATCAGACCCACGGTAAGGCCCATGAAGCGGTGGACCTTGCCCATCCACTCGGAGTCACGCTTGGCCAGGTAGTCGTTGACGGTGACGATGTGAACGCCCTCACCGGTCAGCGCGTTCAGATAGGCAGGCAGGGTGGCCACCAGCGTTTTGCCCTCGCCGGTCTTCATCTCGGCGATGCGGCCCTGGTGCAGCACGATGCCGCCCACCAGCTGGACGGGATAGGGGCGCATACCCAGCACGCGGTCCGCGGCCTCCCGCACGGCGGCAAAGGCCTCCGGCAGGATGTCGTCCAGCGTCTCACCGTTGGCCAGACGCTCCTTGAACTCCGGGGTCTTGGCCTGAAGCTCGGCGTCGGTCAGCTGCCTGTACTCGTCCTCCAGGGCGGTGATCTTGTCCACGATGGGGTAGATGCTCTTCAGCTCCCGCTGGCTGTAGGTGCCGAAGACCTTGGTAAACAGTCCCATATATTCTGTATCCTTTCTAAGTAAAAAGATAATCGTACATAATTATACCAGTAGAGTATACCACACTCTTTTGTCTAATGCAAAAAGATTTTCTGTGAACAGTTATCGGTCAGTCGTGCCGCTTTGCGGTTGTGCAGCGCGGAAAAGTGTGGTATACTGACGGTATTATCAAAGAGAAGGAGTTTTCGCCATGAAGCTGCGTTTTTACGGCGCTGACCGGTGCGTTACCGGCAGCTGCCATTGTCTGGAGGTCAACGGCAAGCATATCCTGGTGGACTGCGGCCTGCAGCAGGGCCGGGACGAGATCGACAACACCGCGCTGCCCTTTCACCCCGGCAGCATTGATGTGGTGCTGGTGACCCACGCCCATATCGACCACTCCGGCCGCATCCCCATGCTCATCAAAAACGGCTTTCAGGGTAAGATCATTACCACCCGCCTGACCGCCGATCTGCTGGACATTATGCTCCAGGACTCCGCCCATATCCAGGAGCAGGACGCGGAGTACCAGAACCGCAAGAACAAGCGCGCCGGACGGCCGGAGGTGGAGCCGATCTACACCGTGGCCGATGCCCTGCGGGTGCGGGAGTTTATCCAGACCTGCGAATACGGCCAGGACATTCCTGTGGTGGAGGGCGTGACGGCGCAGTTCATCGATGCCGGCCACCTGCTGGGCAGCGCCAGCATCAAGCTCACCTGCCATGAGGGTGATGAAACGCGCACCGTGGTGTTCTCCGGCGATATCGGCAATGTGGATCAGCCCATCATCCGCGATCCCCAGTTCTTCGACAGTGCGGACTATGTGCTCACCGAGTCCACCTACGGCGACCGCAACCACACCGAGGTGTGGAGCTATACCGGCCAGCTGGCGGAGATCATCGACGAAACGCTGGGCAAGGGCGGCAACGTGGTCATCCCCTCCTTCGCCGTGGGCCGCACCCAGGAGCTGCTGTATTTCATCCGCGAGATCAAGGACAAAAATCTGGTCACGTCCGTCAAGGACTTCCCGGTGTATGTGGACAGCCCGCTGGCCAAGAAGGCCACCACGATTTTCTGCGGCGATCTGCGGGGCTATCTGGACGAGGACGCCCTGGCGCTGGTGCAGGACGGCACTCATATGTTCAGCTTCCCCGGCCTGCACCTGACCGAGACGGTGGACGAGTCCAAGCTGCTGAACGTGGACAAGACCCCCAAGGTCATTATCTCCGCTTCCGGTATGTGCGACGCGGGCCGTATCCGCCACCATCTGAAGTATAACCTCTGGCGCGCCGACAGCGCCGTGGTGTTCGTGGGCTTCCAGTCCCCGGGCACCCTGGGCCGCAATCTGCTGGACGGGGTCGACAGCGTCAAACTCTTCGGCGAGGACGTGGCCGTCCGGGCCAAGATCGTCAATTTCCCCGGCCTCAGCTCTCACGCTGACCATGACCATCTGGTGGACTGGATCAAGCACTTTGATCCGGCAAAGACCACTCATGTGTTCGTGGTCCACGGCGACCGCGAGGTGGCGCCTGTCTATGCCGAGACGGTAAAGGGGCTGGGCTTTGCAGCCCACGCGCCCCAGTATACCGAGGAGTACGATCTGATCGCCGACAAGCAGCTTGCCCCCGGCTACCTGCCGGAGCGCAAGACCCGGGCCTACGAGGGGGCGCCCAAGGCCACGGCGGCGTACCAGAAGCTGGTCCAGCTGGGCGATATGCTCATCGGCCTCATCCGCCGCAGCAAGGGCCGGGACAACAAGACGCTGGCCGCCTTTGCCGATGCCATCGGCAAGGTCATCAGCAAGTTCGAGTTCTGAGCCGTGCCGGAGAAGAACAAGACCTACCGCGCCCGCATCGAGGGGTATACCTCCGAGGGCTTGGGCGTGGCCCGCATCGACGGGCAGGCGGTGTTCGTCCACCGGGCGCTGCGGGGCGAGGACTGTGATGTGCTCATCCTCAAGGTGCTGAAAAACGCCGCCTTCGGCAAGGCGGTGCGGGTATACGCGCCCTCGCCCCACCGGGTGGAGCCGGACTGCCCGTACTATGGGCGGTGCGGCGGCTGCGACTTCCGCCACATGGACAGGGAAGAGGAGCTGGAGGCCAAGCGCCAGCGGGTGCAGGACGCCCTGCGCCGCATCGGCGGCAGCGATGTGACAGTGGAGGGTATCCTCTCCGGCGAACCGCTGCACTACCGCAACAAGAGCCAGTACCCCGTGTCCGCCGATGGGCAGGTGGGGTTCTACAAGGCCCGCAGCCATCAGGTGGTCCCGGTGGACTGCTGCCGGATACAGAAGCCCCAGGCCGACGCGGCGGCGGAGGCCCTGCGGCGGTACATCCGGGAGTGCGGCGTGCCCTGTTACGATGAAAGGACCCGGCGGGGTCTGGTGCGGCACCTGTATGTCCGCACGAACAGCGCGGGACAGTCATTGGTCTGCGTGCTGGTCAACGGGAGGAAGCTGCCCCGCGAGGACACGCTGGTGTCGCTTATGCGGCAGGCCCTGCCGGACGCCGTGGGCGTGGTGCTGGGCGTGAACACCCAGCCCACCGGGGCTGTACTGGGCAGTGAATACCGCACCCTGTGGGGCGCGGACGTGCTGGAGGATACCCTGTGCGGCCTGTCCTTCCGGCTGAGCGTGCCGTCCTTTTATCAGGTGAACCATGACATGGCGGAGGTGCTGTACGATACCGCTGTGGACTTCGCGGGACTGACCGGGCACGAGACGGTGCTGGACCTGTACTGCGGCGCAGGCACCATCACCCAGGTGATGGCCCGGCGGGCGGCGAGGGTCATCGGCGCGGAGATCGTGCCGGAGGCCATTGCCGACGCCAAAGAAAACGCAAAACGCAACGGCATCGGAAATGTGGAGTTCCTCTGCGGCGACGCGGCGGACGCGGCGGCGGACTTCGCCGCCCGGGGCCTGCGCCCGGACGTGATATGCGTGGACCCGCCCCGCAAGGGGCTCAGCCCGGAGGTCATCGAAGCTGCAGCGTCGATGGCGCCGCAGCGCATCGTCTACGTCTCCTGTGACCCGGCGACCCTGGCGCGTGATGTGAAGCGGTTTGCCCAGGCGGGCTATGCCGCCGTCCGCGCCGCGGCTGTGGATATGTTCCCCGGTACGGCGAATGTGGAGACGGTGGTCTTGCTTTCCAAGGGAGAGATCGACTCGAAAAAGGTTCGGGTTGAGTTCTCTTTGGAAGATATGGATATGTCCGAGTTCCAAGATGGAGCAACCTATCCGCAGATCAAGGAGTATGTTTTGGAGCATACCGGGTTAAAGGTTTCCAACCTTTATATTTCTCAGATAAAGAGAAAATGCGGACTGGAAGTCGGCAAGAACTACAATCTGCCGAAGTCCGAGGATTCCAGACAGCCACAATGCCCACCGGAGAAGGAAAAAGCAATCCGAGAAGCATTCAAATATTTTGGGATGATCTAACATCCAGCAAAATGGAGGTTTCTTATGGATAGATTGATTTCTTGTGAGTTCAACATGGATAACGCCTGTGTGGAGCTGAAATTCCTTGATGGCAGCATGATTTCTATTGATACCATCGCAGTGGAGAACGAGGTTGCCGACAATATGTATCAGCGGTCAGAACTGGACTATCTGATCTACAATGATCCGATTGGATATGCTGATTTGATACTGAACGGTAATCCCGAAACCTATTTGAAAACTGTAACTGAATACAAACCGCTTGATAGCTAACCAACACTTTGCCCGTGGGAAAAATTCTGCGGGCAATTTTTTTGTATCTTTTCTGTGAACTCTATTGATTTTGGCTGTCTAATGTGGTAGACTATGTGCGAAGTCTAATGGTGTAGACAAGGAGGGCGTGAATATGGATTTTCCGAAGATTCACGAAAGTGAATATCGTTTTTGTTTGATTATGTGGGAGCATGAGCCGGTTACTGCTGTCGAGCTTGTAAAGCTGTGCCAGGATCAACTCGGATGGAAAAGGACTACGACTTATACCGTTATCAAGCGTCTTGGAGAGCGTGGTGTGCTGAAGAACGACAATGGCACTGTTACTTCTCTCGTTTCCAAAGATGAAGCCCAGGCGTGTGAGATCGATGAACTGGTTGAGAAAAAATTCGAGGGTTCTCTGCCTGCCTTTATCGCTGCTTTTACAAAGCATCAGGCTATGTCCGAAGATGAGCTTGATGAGGTACAGCGCATGATCGACCGCATCAGGAAAGGAGGTTCACAATGAACGAACTCTTTTTGAAAATTATCAACATGAGTATATCTGCAAGCTGGCTTATCCTGGCTGTGCTGATACTCAGGCTTGTTTTGAAGAAAGCTCCCAAGTGGGTCAATGTTCTGCTTTGGGGTATCGTGGCTGTCAGATTGATTTGCCCGCTCTCTTTTGAGAGCGCATTAAGCCTTATCCCAAGTTCAGAAACAATTCCGTTGGATATTGAAATGGCGGCCAAACCCACAATAGACAGCGGTGTTCCGGCGATCAATAGTGTGGTCAATCCTGTTCTATCCTCATTTGCCCCACCACAGCATGTATTGACGAGTGCAAACCCGCTTCAGATTTGGATTCCGATTTTGAATATTATCTGGTTGATTGGTGTCGGCGCCCTTCTCTTGTATACCGCAGTTAGTTATTGGCGCCTATGTCGTAAAGTGGATACCGCTGTTCGCTACAAGGGCAACATTTTCCAGAGTGAGAATGTAAGTTCTCCGTTTGTCCTGGGCATTATCAAACCGAGAATCTATCTCCCGTTCAACATGAATGGTCAGGATCTGGAGCACGTTGTTGCCCACGAACAGGCGCACATTCGCCGCAAAGACCATTGGTGGAAGCCTCTTGGTTTTCTCCTGCTGACGATTCATTGGTTCAATCCTCTCATGTGGTTGGCTTATGTTCTGCTGTGTCGTGACATTGAGCTTGCCTGCGATGAAAAAGTCATCAAGGAACTTGGCAATGAGCAGAGAGCCGATTATATGCAAGCACTTGTTGCCTGTAGTGTAAACCGCCGCATGATCGCCGCTTGTCCTCTTGCCTTTGGCGAGGTAGGTGTAAAGGAGCGCGTGAAGTCTGTGATGAATTATAAGAAGCCTGCGTTCTGGGTTATTATTATTGCAGTCATTATTTGCGTGGGCGTTGCGGCCTGCTTCCTGACGAATCCTAAACAAGACCGCTATACATTGCGAATTGTTGTTCCCGCAGGAAGTCAAGAGGAATTTGTATATACGGAGGAGGAAGTCAGCACAGTCAGAAATTCAATCAAAATATGGTCTGGTGATGGATTGGGTGATACAGAAGTTCTTTTGTTCCCCGTTAATAAAACAGCAGAAACCGGATACACAGCCACTTATCTTACGCATGGTATGTCTGTGGAATTTGATGCAGAAAATGATACGTGGTTTAAGATTGGTGTGAATATGCAGAACCCCACCAATGAGGACATTATTGTTTATGTTGAAGTAGAAAATGTAGAAGTGCGTATTGTGGACGAGATAAATTCCGTAATAGAGTGGTTTGATTACCTTGAAACCCCTGATGAAATGAAATGGGACGGTAGTCTTGAAATCAGCCTCACCGAGTTTCCAGATGTGACCTTCCGTTGGACTTACGGAGAGATGCTGGCTGTTAAGGGTAGTAAAAGCACTTCACTTTATACGGGGATGCCAATCTGGAACGCCTATTTCTGCGACCTCACTGGCGACGGTTTGCCTGAGTTGTGTTCTTCAATCAGTTGGGGCTCAGGCATGATTGACAACCGTGTCATTATCTATGACTATGCAAACGGAGTAAGCTATGAGCTGTCTGACAGAGGGTATTTTGATTTCACTCTCAGACAGGATCATCAAGATGGCCGCTTGTATGTAGATAAAACAAAATATCATACTGATGAACTGGTAGAAACCGGCCGACTGGTTTTCAAGAATCATTGCATTCAGATTGAAGGTTTTTCCAACGAAGCGCATCAGGTGTTCCAAGCTGAAATTCTGGAAATTCATAATGGCAATTATCTTGTGAAGCCTGTTGAAGGTAGCTGGGAATTGAGTAGTGCAGACCGAATTGAAGTGTCGATCAGAAATGTGCATCCATCACCGGAACCTGAAATCGGAGATGTGATCGAAATTGAATACGCTGGTGAAATCCTTGAAACCTATCCTGCACAAATTGCAGATGTTTATGGTATCAAGGTTATTGAGAAAAACAAAGGCTTTACCCATCTGGCAAACGATGATTAGAAAATCACAAATATCGAATAATTAGTTTCAAGCAGATAAACCGCTGCAATTCTCATTCCAAAGGGGGGATGAATGTTGTAGCGGTTTTTTCTTTTTATGATTCAAATGCCAGCATTGTTTTCGTTGGCAGTTTCTCGTTTTCACAGTTCAGAAGATACGCTATCACCTTGTTCGCAAAGCGATTTGTTTTCATGGTATCCCAATCAGCAAGCCGGATGATCTCTGCTGTGCCGTTCTCAAAATCCAATGATATTTCGCCCCATTCGCCGTCGCAGTCTGCTTGGTATTCGTAGATTGCGGCGGCGATTTTCTTTTTGCGCTTAGTTTTGGATTTCTGTTTTAACCGGACAGCATGGATTGCATCCTCGGCAACCAGAAGTTCCGTCAGTTTGTCTACTGCTTTCCGATAGGCTCGTTCTGCACCGCTGGCTGTGCTGCCCTCAAACATAACCGCCAGTTCTTCAAAGGTGGGGCGGTCTTTCCATGAGCCGACACGCCCACAGGTCATGCAGATCGCAAGACGCTTTTCAAGCAAGGTCTGTTCCCGGTAATTCAGTTTCTCAAATGCCCGCTGCACCTTTTCTGCTTGTATGCCGTTCCAGAGGATGTCGGTATAGTTCCAGCTATCGTCAAGGGCAACATCTTCGCCTGTTTCCTCGCCATCCTCGTCTGTTACATAGAACAGTTGCTGATTGCGGATGCCACGGACAACTTTCAGATATTCTTCCGCAAGGGCAAGCTCGCAGTTGTACTTCTTGGAAAACTCGCTGACCGCATCCTTGGTGTTATGGTACAGCCATGCCATTGACCGCACCATTTTGTAATTGGTCAAAGAGGACACCGACCATTTTTCTTCGCCCATGCGGAAACGGAGCATAGCATCCCGGATAAACGGGAAAATGTAGGTAGCATACTCTGCACCCTTGGCAGGATCATAGTCCATCAGCTTTTGGAGCATTTGCTCCCGACAGGAGAGCTTTATATCTATAAAACGGTCTGTGTCATACAAATCGCCGCCATCCACGCCGAGAAAGAATTTGATGCGCTTGTTGAGCTGCGGTTCGTAGTGGTGCAGGAAGAACGAAAAATAAAGCAAATTCTTTTCCTGCAAGGCAGACAGAATATGTTCATTTGGATTGCTAACCGCTGGCGGTTCCGGCTCCAGTTGGAAGATGCGCTCTGCCACATAGGGAATGATGCCATCACCGTATGGATTGACAGCGTGTTTCGGTATGTATCCGGTCATATTCCATGTAAAATCATTCAGCATAGCGCACCTCCTTCCAGTTTAGTAATACTCATAAATATCCCGTGGTCAACTAATGGGTTATTTATTACTTTATTTTCTTTAACATACGGTGATAAATAGGTGCATTTGGTGCAGGAGTTGTGATTGGGACCAGAAGTCCCTCTTTGATAAATTGTTCCACACGCAAAGCAATCCACCCATCACCGATCCCTAATGGATTCTTTCCAAGAACCTGTCCAACAAGCACGCTTTCCTTAAACTCGTCGTCCAGTGTATCCAATTCTCGAAGAATAAATGTATCATACAGAGTTTCTGATACGCTGACCAGTTTGCCGTTTATAACAGCACGAAGAGGAGAATTTTCCTGTTGGAGTTCTCTCCAGCGGTTAGCCAAACTACGAAGGTAATTTGTTGGCAACTTCTTTCCAAGAGATGCCATCCGTCCCAAGTGATAAGGTTCAACTTCTCCCCAACCGTTATACTGGACAATGCATCCATCTGGTCTTGTTTCCCACATTGGAAGCTCCACAATGGTAACATCCAATTTTTCAAAGCCGATTGGTCGTAGTTGTTCCAGAAGCCAATACAATCCGCACACATCATCTGGTTCTCGTCCGACCCAAACACGAATCGGCTCTCCGTTTTGTGCTTTTTCCAGTAGCGTAGCATAGTTCTTTCGGGATGTATTGAGAAGTTCAGTTACGATTTCAGATGCCATATCGGGCAGTATGCTTAGTAGCAAAGATAATGCCGACTCACGCTCCAAACAAATTCCTGCTTCGGAGATGTTGCCCACAGACAATGCCAACGGAAGATTAACTATGTCCTTACGATTTCCCTCCAACGGTATAGCATTCTCCCAACCAGAACGCTCCCGTTCTTCTGCTTGATGCTGGAACTTTTCTATTTCTTCTTTTGAAACTGTCCCATCAGAGATAATTACACTGGTTGCTCCGCCTAAAAAACCCTTATGTCCAATCGCAACCGCCATAGTCCCTGCGGCACTGTCGCTAAATACTACTTCTAACATAACGTTGCTCACCTCTTAGCTAAATTCAAATTCTTTTTAGTGCTTCTTTCTTCAAAGCCGCCTGTCCCATTTCTTTTTCATAATCGCCCTTGGCATAAGCGACATTGCTCAATGCCTGGAGCATCTTATCTTTTGCCAGCTTTTTCATGACCTCCGCAAGATCTTCATCCAGAGTACCACGCTTTACATAGCGATTTA
>OMAC01001147.1_pt1 | contig 11597 bp, 9 predicted proteins | sample 1644561 | NCBI WGS metagenome assembly OMAC01 (sample SAMEA103958144, study PRJEB25191) | human gut metagenome
CTTTTTGTTTTGGCAGGGGCAGAAGGACTTGAACCCTCGGCACGCGGTTTTGGAGCGAAAAGCACGCTTTCAGTTAAGCCGCGTGTTAAAATACAGTCCCCCACAAAATCCGCATAAAGACAGCACTTTCAGGGTTTGAAAGTGCTGTTCGTTTTTGTCTTTATAGTTTTTGTTGAAAATTGATGCTTTTTTGATGCTCTTGAAAAATAAATAGTATTCAAAACTCAAATATAATGCACCTCACTATAAGAGGCAGTGACAAATAATAGTAAAACCCTTTCGGTATGAAATTTATAATTCTTCAGCCTTGAAAGTTGTTTTAGGCATTTTATCGATATTTTCAAGTGCCATATTTCACCTCTAAAAACTAAATTTTCTCTAAGATTTATGTGTTTATTATAACATTTTTTTGATTAGAATTCAACTTAATGATTAGTATATGCGCTCGCCTTATGTGTTAAATGAATTAGGAATAAACCTAAAAGCATTTTTATTTCAGCTCCCCAAAGTGACATCTTATTTGTCACTTTGAATTTTATTTTTTGACTCTTCAAGATCTAAAAAGTCGATAACACTATCGGATGATGAAATTTCTGCCGGAACTTCGGTATCTTCTTCATCGTCCTTGAACATCATATATTCGGCAGCACGACCGGCAAGTCGCCTTTTAATTTCATTATCGTTCATACAACTTCACCTCAAAAAATTAAACCAAACCTCTATACTTCTCAAAGAACTTTTGAAGTATATCTATAATTTTTTGCTTGAGTTCGGAGCGATTTTTACCAGCACTACCAAAGCGTGACACAGGCGGCATAATCTTGTCAATATCCGTTCCTGTTGTTTTGAGTACACCGTCACGGAAAGAGTTATCAATAAACTTGATTGTTTCTTCAGGCTTCAACCTCTGTTCTGTGATTATTGCATCAATATCCTGCTTTTTCTGTTCTTGAACAAATTTGCCCCAATCATCGGTAACATTTGTTTCAACATTGATTGTACTGATAAAGCCATCAATAAGTTCTTTCTTTGAACGAAGCTGAAGCGATGCACTGATAGCCTTATCAATAGATGCAAGTATCTCTTTATCTTTACAATTAGACTGATGATACTTTGCAACAAGCATAAGAATATAATCAATATTCACTTCAACTTGCTTTACAAGTTCCATTTCAAAAACAATATCATCTTTGATACTGTCTTTATCACCTTGAGGCTTTTTAAATTCTTGGTACAAGTCGTTGTATGTACCCGTATAATCCTGAAAATCAATCGGCTTCAAGATTTCATTACCCTTGAAATCGTCAAAAGACGAAAGAATATTACGAAGTCGAAGAATATTACCAAACAAAATGATAAAATCTTTTTTTGCTGTTTCGCCGATAATTTGCTCACCGAGAGGATATTTTTGCAAAAGTTCGGCAATGCGTTCTTCATAACCTTTTTGTCTTTTACCCTTATCGTCCTCGTAGCCGTAATAATAATCGTTATACGATTTCAAAAGTACAATACCATTTGCCTCTTTATCGCCAAAAAGAGCAATAGCATCATTTGTTTCCTGTTGCAAATCTCTAAAGCAAACAATGTTGCCGTATGCCTTAACGGAATTGAGTATTCTGTTTGTTCTTGAATATGCCTGAATCAAACCGTGTTGCTTTAAGTTTTTATCAACCCAAAGGGTGTTTAGTGTTGTTGCATCAAAGCCGGTAAGGAACATATTTACAACAATTAAAAGGTCAACTTCTCTGTTCTTTACACGGTCGGAAAGGTCTTTGTAATAATCTTGAAAGCCTTTTGACGAAGTGTCAAAATTGGTTTTGAATATCTTGTTATAATCATCAATGGCACTGTCAAGAAAATCACGGGATGACTTGTCAAGTGCTTCGGTATCAAAACTTTCATCGGCAAGAATGCCGTCCTCATAACTTTCTTCATTCGCAGCATAAGAGTAAATTGTAGCAACGGTTAAATCTTTATTTTTCTCTTCAAGTTGCTTTTTGAATTCAAGATAATACTTTTTAGCCATAGGAATCGAGCTGACAGCAAACATTGAGTTAAAGCCGTTTACTCTTTGACCTTTTAGGCTGTAATAAGCATTACGCATTGTTTTAGTATCAAAGTTATCAATAATGTAGCTTACAATGTTGGCAACTCTTTCGTGGCCTTCAAGCACTTCTTCGGTATTGATAGCGGCAACCTGCTTGTCGGTCATACCGTCTTTTTTCTTAACGGTGTTGATATAATCAATTCTAAAAGGCAAAACATTACCGTCATTGATAGCGTCAACAATAGTATATGTGTGCAACTTATCACCAAAAGCCTGCTCGGTAGTACGCAAATCAGGGTGAGAACCTGTGCCTGCATTAAGTGCAAAAATAGGTGTACCGGTAAAACCAAAAATATGATAATTCTTAAAATATTTTACTATTCTTGTGTGCATATCGCCGAATTGTGAACGGTGGCATTCATCAAAGATAAGCACAATATGCTTGTCATAAACTTCGTGGCCCTTGTTCTTTTGAATAAACACATCAAGCTTTTGAATAGTAGTTACAATAATGCTTGAAGTATCGTCCTCAAGTTGTTTTTGAAGAATGGCGGTGTTTTTATTGCTGTTTGCAGCACCTTTTTCAAATCGGTCGTATTCCTTGATTGTTTGGTAGTCAAGGTCTTTACGGTCAACTACAAAAAGCACCTTGTCAATATACGGCAATTTTGATGCAAGAAGCGCAGTCTTAAAAGAGGTTAAGGTCTTGCCCGAACCTGTGGTATGCCAAATATATCCGCCTGCTTTTATTGTGCCTGTTTGCTTGTAATTGGTTGAAACTTCAATACGATTCAGTATTTTTTCGGTTGCTACAATCTGATAAGGTCGCATAACAAGTAATAATTGTTCACTTGTAAATATGCAATATTTAGTAAGAATGTTAAGTATCGTATGCTTTGCGAAAAATGTTTTTGTAAAGTCAACAAGGTCGGCTATAACTCTGTTGTTGCCGTCTGCCCAAAATGAAGTAAACTCAAAGCTGTTGCTTGTCTTTTTACCCTTTGAGCGTTTGCCGTTTTGCTCTTTAATGTGAGCGTTACGGGTAGTGTTAGAGTAATATTTTGTATTCGTGCCGTTGGAAATAACAAACACCTGAACATACTCATACAGTCCGCAACCTGCCCAAAAGCTGTCCCTTTGGTATCTTTCGATTTGGTTAAACGCTTCCTTAATCGGAACGCCTCGCCTTTTAAGTTCAATATGTACCAAAGGCAAGCCGTTTACAAGAATTGTAACATCATAGCGAGTATCGTGTGCTCCGCCTTCTTCAACATATTGGTTGATAACCTGCAAGCTGTTGTTGTGAATATTCGCCTTATCAATCAAATAAATGTTTTTGGAAGAACCGTCATCACGGCGTAAAACTTGAATATGATCCTCTTGAATTTTTCTTGTTTTTTCAACAATACCTTCGTTTGAATTTGCAATTTTATTTTCAAAAAACTGCTTCCATTCCCTATCGCTGAAACTATAGTTGTTTAGTTTTTCAAGTTGATGTCGCAAATTATCAATAAGAGCAGACGGACTGTCAATCTTCAAATATTGATAGCCCTGCTCCGTAAGCATTTTTATAAAAGCGTTTTCAAGTGCAGCCTCGCTTTGATATGCATCCGAACGGGTTTGCTGTGGCTCATATTCAGTTACAACCGTGCTTTCGGCAGTCGACATTACAACATTGTATTCGCTCATGAACTTTACTTCCTCTCTACTTGTAAGTTGTCTTTTACCCAGTTCCATTTTGCTAACACTTCGCTATATTTATCTATTTGCTCTTTTATACTTGTGGTAATAGTATCGCAAATAGCTTTATTAGATTCATTAACTGTTTTAAAAGCTTGGTTACCTAAATAATCAATAATTAGTTTATCATCAACTTTTCTAATAAAAGTATTTACTTTAGGCAATATTCTTATCGAAACATTATCATAAGTCAATACATCATCACCTTTTTCAGTTTTATGCGACAAAATCGATATACATGGTGGCTTACCTTCATAATCGCCTTTAGTGTATGCATTTACTAAACCCTCGCCCCATACAATAGAATCATCAATATACATTTTTCCAATTGAGACAGAACCTCTCATTAATAGCTGATCCCTATATAAAGATAAAAATTGAAATCTACATAACGCAGTTATTAGTTTAACAAGTTTTTCTTCATTGTTGTTAGTCTCAACAGGCAATGCTAAAAGAATATTATCTGAAAATGTTCTTACCACACAATCATTTAAATGCATATCACATTTATCTTGCTTTATCATATCATACAGAAACTTAACGCACTCTAATATCTTTTCCGAATTATCAGAACGCATAGCATTTTTTGTTCCTAAAAAATCCACATAGGCAATTATATATATTTTTTCTTTAAAATCATGCATGATTTTTCTCCTTGAAAGATAAAAGTTTATCACGATAATATTCATACTGCTTTTGTCTTGCTTCGATTTCGGCAGGAAGTCCCTCGCTGATGTCGTTGCAAAGTTTATCAAATCTGTCGAGTATAGACACAATGCGCTCTTGTTCTTCAAGTGGCGGAACGGGAACAAGATAATTATTAAGCATAGGTCTTCTAACCGAAGTAACTGACGAATGAAACGAGTTCTTTTCAATATAATTTAAAAATGTAGCTTTCATATAATAGAAAAAATACTTAGGTAAAACATTTTCATCTGTAATATGAATTCTATACGCTCTTTGATGTAAAGCATATTTACCCTCAACAAAGTGAAATATTTTACCAACACCAACACCATCGCCTGAAGTAATAATTGCTGTTTCGTCAAATTCATAAGTATCTTTTCTTTTCACATCTTGCGAACGAACAAAAAAAGGATATTTTCCAACTTCAAGAGCCTCATTTGTATTACTACTTCCTGTCCCAATATCGGCAATATCACGTAATTTAAGCCACTTTATTGCTTTAATGCGTGTTAGCTCTCTCTCTCTACTTTAACAATTTGTGAACAAGCCTTATCGTCAAACGACAATAAAGTATCACGATAGTATTCATATTGCTTTTTGCGTGCCTCTATCTCGGCAGGCAAACCCTCTGACATATCGTTATTGAGTTTATCAAATCGGTCAAGAATTTTAATTATGTTTTTTTGCACATCAATGGGAGGCAGTGGTATTTGATATTCTCTCAACGCTTTTAATCCTAAATTCTTAATAGTCGAACCTGTTAAATTTTTTTCATAATAAGCGTTTGAACGATTTGTCTGTAATAGATAGTACAAATATTTTTTGAGTATTCTTTCATTTACATTAAAATACGCTACCGATTTACCTAAAATAATTGGTTCTCTATTGTACAATGCAATTTTACCAATGGTACCGTTGATAGACATAAGAATAGTAGCATCATCTAATTCTATTTTGTACCTTTCATATTGGCTAATATTAATTCTTTTAGTGTTTTCTGTAAATGTAATTCGTCCATTTTCTAAGTTATTTCCATTAATGAAATAATAGCTTCCATTATTATCATAAATAGGGGTAGAATGCAATCCATCTCCAATTTTACAAACATCTTTTAACTTTATATACTCAACATTTGAACAATCAATATCAGGGGTTTTCTTTGTTACATCTTCGTCGCTGAAATCTAAAAGATAATCTCTGTAAAAGGCATATTGTTTTTGCCTTGCTGTAAGCTCTGCTGTAAGCTCTGCTGTAAGCAAAGTGAAAGAGTCCAAAATATGGACTATTTCACTTTGTATAGAGAGAGGTGGCAACGGAATACCTATAGCGTTTATGCTTTTCAAACTTAAACTTGGTATGCCTGCACCATACTGACATTGCATAAAAGTCTTTTGGTGCATTTTTATAAAATGATATAAGTATGTATAATTCAAACATTCCTCACACTTTTCAACTACATAACAATGCGCTCCAGCCCAAAACGGTGTAGTCATAAAATTAACATATCCAGCAGACGCACCGCCTTGACTAATAGTAATTAAATTAGCATTAAAATTGTATTCATCCCAATATCCTGATGGATTAACACCACCGTTTACTACAGGATACAAACCGTTATCTTTTAGTTTATCCCTATTAAGCTGAGCTCCTTTTTTTATAGTGCAAACTTCGCCTACAGTTTTATACTCCACACCGTCAGGGCAAAGTTCGTTTATAAGTTCTTCTAATTTAGTCATCTTTATCTTCCTCAAAATTCTGTATTGGTATAAAAGTATCAACTCTTATTTTCCCAATAGCCCCTGCAATACAGAAATCCCACGGTAACAATTTGATTAGTTCAGGTATATTGCATACATTTATAACTTCAATGCCTTTGTCAAAAACATAAATAACATATTTGATATTTTCACAGTAAGTGTTTATGAAATTCAAAATATTTTTATCATGACATAAGCTATAATTTTCAATAATTATTGGTTTTCTTATATCCCCATAGCAAATATTTTCTTTTGATTCAGCAAAAATATTTTCACGCATTTCTATACAAGAATCTTGATATTCAATCATAAAAATGCCGATTTGCTTATTACCAGAGTATTTATTAGCACTTAAAATATGCGACTCCCATGATTTTCTAAATGAGTTTTCCAAATATTTATAACTATGATTTGGATATTTCATTGTAAAATAAATAGGAGAAAAATCTTTATTATCTATATTTGAATATAAGGTTTTCTTATTTTCATTTTGATACTTATTAAATTCTTCTAAATGTTTTGAACCTTTTCTTGTAACTTTCCCTGAAGTTATTTGAAAATGTTCTATAAAGCCGTTTTCAAAAACAAAATCGGGAAATGAACTACTTTGTGGATTTGCCTGTGCAGATTCCAAGCATTTTCTAAATTTGTCTATTTCAAATTTAAAAAAGCCATAATAATTTTCATGTTTCAAGTGAGATTTTACAAAGTCTAAGCATCTTTGTTCTTTTTCTCCTCGCATTTATCCTTCAATCTCCTTAATGATTTTATCAATCTCTGCACGGAGTGTGTTTTCTTTTGCCACTATCTCGGCAATTTGAGCATTGAGTTCGGTAATATCTATCTTTTCGGAAGTATCCTCTTGCTCAACATATGTTGAAACGGAAAGGTTATAATCTTCCTCGGCAATAGCGTCATTAGGGACAAGCTTTGAAAAGTATTCCGATTCGGTTCTTTCATAGCAGGTTGAAACGATTTTTTCGATATTCTCGTCGGTCAGCTTATTGTTATTTGTCACCTTAACAAACTCTTTTGATGCATCGATAAAAAGAGTGCTGTTTTCACTCTTTGACTTTTTAAGCACCATAATGCAGGTTGCTATTGAAGTGCCGTAAAAGAGATTATCGGGAAGTTGAATAATTGCATCAATAAAATTGTTATCAACAAGATATTTTCTGATTTTCTTTTCTGCACCACCACGGTACATAATTCCGGGAAAACAAACGATAGCGGCAGTACCGTTAGTTGCAAGCCAAGAAAGAGCGTGCATAACAAACGCAAGGTCAGCCTTCGACTTTGGCGCAAGCACACCGGCAGGAGAAAAACGAGGGTCATTTATAAGCACAGGGTTATCGTCACCCTCCCACTTAATGGAATAAGGCGGATTAGACACGATAGCTTCAAAAGGCTCATCATCCCAATGCTGTGGATTAATAAGCGTATCTTCGTTAGCAATATTAAATTTATCGTAATCAATATCGTGCAAAAACATATTGATACGGCAAAGGTTATATGTAGTTATATTGATTTCCTGACCGTAAAAACCTTGACGAACAGCGTCTTTGCCAAGGACTTTAGCAGCCTTGAGCAAAAGAGAACCTGAACCGCAAGCAGGGTCATAAACCTTATTAACCTCGGTTTTGCCTGCAACTGCAATACGGGTAAGAAGTTCGCTGACCTCTTGAGGAGTAAAGTATTCACCACCGCTTTTACCGGCATTAGAGGCATACATACCCATAAGGAACTCGTAAGCGTCACCAAATGCGTCAATAGTATTATCCTGATAATCGCCAAGTTGCAAATCACCAACACCGTTAATGATTTTAACAAGCCTTTCATTACGCTTGATGACAGTACCGCCGAGTTTATTGCTATTTACATCAATATCATCAAACAAGCCTGCAAAATCATCTTCACTGTCAGCACCCTGCGCAGATTCCTCGATATGGCGGAACACTTTTTCAAGCGTTTCGTTAAGGTTATCATCATTAGGTGCTTTCTTTCTGATATTGCAAAAAAGCTCCGATGGTTTGATGAAAAAGCCTTTTTCATTTACGAGGTCTTCCCTTGCAAACTCAGCTTCTTCATCCGACAAAGCGATATAATCAAAATCGGTATTGCCTGCAGCGTGCTCGCCTTTATTGATATAGTTCGTAAGATTTTCGCTTATATAGCGATAGAACATAAATCCCAACACATAAGACTTGAAATCCCATCCGTCAACAGAGCCACGCAAGTCATCTGCGATTGCCCATATAGCACGGTGAAGCTCGTCACGCTCTTGTTCCTTTTTAGTGTCCATTTTCATTCTCCTGATTGCATATTAATATAAACTAAATATACCATATTTACAGAACAAATACAAACTTTTTTGTTAATTGTACAAATAATGGTACAGGTAATGAATTCTCATCTATAAAAACGGTGAGGATTTTTGTTTTTATAAAATAATTTGTAAAATTTCTTTCAAAACACATCAACAAAACCGAGTTTTTTCTCCGTATTATAGGGGGTATTTTTTTGCTATCATAAAATCAAATGTAAACAAGGTGTAAAGAATTTTAAAAAACACCCGAACAAAATGGAAATTTTTCTCCGTATAGTAGAGGGACTTTTTTCGTAGGTGAAAATTTTTTCAAATTTCATTTCATTTTTTCTTTTTGAAAAAGTACTTCTCGAATAATACGAAAGGAGGCAGCACAATGAAAGAAAGCTACAAAAGTTTTGATGAGTTACCGATGATGTTATCGGTGTCGCAGGTTGCAAAGGTGCTTGGAATATCTCGCACAAGGTCGTACGAGCTTGTCAATGAAAAAGGTTTTCCAAAAATAAAAATCGGCACAAGAATTGTTGTACCGAAAGATGAATTCAAGTTGTGGATTCAAAAACAAATTAAGAAAGGATAAAAATTATGTACGCAAATAAAAATTACAAAACCGACGGCAAGGTTTACTATATGCCGAACAAAATCTTTGATGAAAACTTTTCGCCGCACGAATTTATGATTTACTGTTTTCTTGTTTCGGTTGGCGACATCAAAGGTGTAAGTTTTTGGTCTGTTCCGAAGATAGCAAAGAAGTGTAATATGTGTCCGACCACTTGCAGAAACACGCTCAAGTCGCTCGAAGAAAAAGGTTACATAGATATTACTCAAAGATTTTTTGAAAACGCACAGCAAAGTAATATCTACACAGTTCATCAAATATAGTGTACCCCACTGTAAGAGCTGATGACAAATAATCTAAAAGCTTAAAATTGAAAAAACAGCGGTTTTTCTTTTGAGTTTTTTGAATTGATTTTTAATTCGGTTTTGGATGAAATCTCGGCTCTTTTGAGTGGGTTTTTGAGCGAATTTCAAGCCGTCGATTTTAAAGCAGGATAAAGGGGTATGATTTTCGGGCGTTAAAATGCCCGAAAACGCCGTCCGGCAAAGCCTGTCGGCTTTTCGAATCGTAATACTTTTGCGTATGATTCCAAATTCGTATGCAGTTGAGCGTGTTTTTCGCAGAATATCAAGGTATTTGCGTATTCACTCAAGCGTTGCCGTATGATAAATCTATTTATGAAAAATCAGGCAACGCTGTGAGCGAAAATTGACGATTTCTCTCTGAAATAGAGTAACTGTCGGACTAAAACTAAAAACGGCTTGTGGGCGATTTGTGGCGGCTTTTTGAAGCTAAAACAACAAAAGCAAACACACAATCTTTGGTCTGGATATTGAAAAATGTTTGTGATATTGTGTGTGCGAAAGGAGTGATAAAATGCAAAAACAACTGCTGACAAACGGCAACGCATTCAAACGAACAGATGGCAGATGGGGTGGCGTGGTTTGGTACAAAGATGAGAAAGGCGAACGAAAACGCAAGAGCTTTTCCGGCACGACCAAAGCCGAAGTCAACAAGAAAATGACGGACTACATAACCAAGTTTGAAGAAGAAATCATTGATGCCATTGAGGGTAACAAGACTGTAAAAGACAGCCTGCTTAATTACCTGCAAGTGTTTAAGTACCCGAATGTTGAGCGAGTAACCTATGACCGTAACGAACAGATATACAAAAATCAAATCGTTCCTTACATGGGCAAACTCATTGTATCTAACACAACAGGCGCAGATATTAAGAGGCTGATTAGCACGCTGACCGAAAAGGGATATTCATTCTCAACCGTCAAGCAAACATACAATCTGCTCAATGAATACTTCGATTATCTTATGCGTGAAGAGTTCATAAAAAAGAATCCAATGAACGCTGTGCCGACGATAAAAAAGTCAAATTATCTTGCAAAGCAAAACAAAGAAGTGCTTCCCGTATGCGAAACGATAACCGTATTTACCGAAGAGGAAATTGAAAAATTCAAAGAGGAAGCATACAAGAAGTACCCTTCAGGCAAACCGAAACACAATCAAGCATCAGCATATATTCTTATGCTGAACACAGGGTTGAGAACCGCAGAAGCGTTAGGTTTAATCAACAGCGACATAGGCCTTGAAAAGAAAGTGATGCACATTCAAAGAGGTGTTAAAGAAGCGCAAAAGCGTGACGGAACAGAGCGAAAAAGCGGACGAGAAATTATTGTAGGCAAGCTGAAAACCGCTTCAAGCAAGCGTATCGTACCCTTAAACGAAACAGCAATACAAGCGATTATTGAATTGCGTAACGAGCGATATTTCGGTGAGGATACACCATTGATACCTGATGCAGACGGCAACTTTACAAGACCGTTGAACTTGCGAAAACGGTTTTATTCCATACTCGATGCGGCAGGAATCGAGAAAAAAGGCTTACACAGCCTACGCCACACCTTCGCAACAAAACTTGTAACAGGAGTGCGAGCTGAGGACGGAACGGTAAAAGCATTAACTCCGAGGCAGGTGGCAGACTTACTCGGACACACAACTTCGGAGATAACTGAAATGTATTATGTCAAACGAAACACAGATATGCTAATGGGTGTTACAAACGGATTTGAATTGTGATTGATGCTTTTTTGATGATGTACCAAACGGATTGGGTGGATTGTGTGGCACAAAGTGAACAAAAAACGGTGTGAAAATGAAAAAGCGGCGTGCGGAAAAGACCGTGCGCCGTAATTTTATCTATATGGGAAAAGCAAGCAAAATCGCTGTAAAACAGCGTAAATAAAGGAAAAAAGCACCGAAAATTCGGTGCTTTTTTTGGCAGGGGCTTTATAATCAACTCAATGCGTAAACAGTCCACCGGACTGTTTACTGTCAAAAGTGCAAGCACTTTTGAATTTCGTAGTTCAAGTCCTTCTGCTTTAACAACAAAATAAAAAGACACCCGCAGGTGTCTTTTTGTTTTGGCAGGGGCAGAAGGACTTGAACCCTCGGCACGCGGTTTTGGAG
>OMAC01001149.1_pt1 | contig 11590 bp, 10 predicted proteins | sample 1644561 | NCBI WGS metagenome assembly OMAC01 (sample SAMEA103958144, study PRJEB25191) | human gut metagenome
TGCAATATATGTTTATATTACAAGAAAAAAGAAGTACTCGAAAATACTTCTTTTTCATAATTTCTCCTCTTTTCGTGAGTTTTTTATTTGGAAACAATGCCATTATACCGTATTTATCGGGGAAATCAATGGTGATTGTGCCTAAATACGAACAATTTTGCCCAGAATTTACGGGTGACATAGAGTATAATGCCAATCCAGGTGATTCCCAACACTGCAAGCAGAATAATCGAGGCCTTGGGTAACGGACCTAAATCTGCTTTTTCCATGCCTGTCTGTCGTTTCTGGTCGAGACGGTACAGAGAGGTGACATCGGAAAACAGCTTGTCCATGTAGGTGTCGTCAATGGTTTCTTTCCGACGCACGGATTTCACCACGTTTTCAATCAACTGCCCGGAAGCATCCCGGAGGGAGGCAGAACCGTTGAATACCGGGGTGACAAAGGTATTTTCCGCATTGTATAACAGCAGCTCAGATGCCTGGATTTTTACCCGGTAATGGGTATCATCATCGATGCCGCAGTGTGCCAGGTAATCTTGATAGGAGGCATCGTTCTGGGCTTTGGAGGTAACCGGAACATAACCCTCCGTTTCTGCATAGGCAATCTGGACATCATTGGTAAGCAGATACTGGGCAAACAGCCAGGAAGCCAGTACTTCCTGGGAATCCGGCTTGTTAAACACACATACAGAAGGCCCTTGGGAAATCATCTGCGGGTGCATGGGATCGTACTGAGGAATCATGCGTACCGCCGTGTCAAAGTCTACCAAGGCATCTTCACTGATGTCACTTAAAGGAGCGTTGGTGCCCATCCAGGTAGCACCGGCAGTGGAATCAATAGCAAAGATACACTGCCCGGCATTTAAGAAGTTTGCCGGATAGCTGGAAATCTTAAAGGTGGAAAACGCACCGGTTTTCGCATGCTCTGCCACGGTATAAAGAATATCCTTGGTAGTGTCGTTAAACAGCAGAATCTCTCCTTCATCGTCGGAGTAGCCGGCATTCCTCTGACGCAGCAGCTGGATCATCATGTTATCGGTGGATTTATAGATAAAGGGAATCATCACCTTCTGCCCGTTTACCAGATAATTGCCCTCAGCATCCTGTGCCATCGCTGCCTCGGAAACCTCCCAGATAAAGTCCCAGGTGAGGTAATCCGGCAGGGTGTAGCCCAGCTTTTCTACATAGGTCTTGTTTACATAACATGCTTCGGTGGAACGCATATAAGGGATTGCGTAGTAATGCTCCCGGAAGGAACATTCCTGTAAAAACTGGGGAATGATTTCCTCCTTGGTAGGAGAGTCAAACCGTACCTCAGAGCCTCCCAGGCCGTAACGGCTGTCGGTAAAAAGGTCATCCAGAGGAACCACTACATTACTGCCGGTCATGTAAGTAGCGATGTGATCGGGGTAAGTGATACACACATTCGGAGTGGTTCCGGTGGAGATATTGGTAATGACATCGTTGTAGATTTTGCCATAGTCTGTATACAGACGCAGATTTACGGTAATGTTAGGGTACAATGTCTGGAAATCTTCGATGGCTTTTTTATAAATCGCGGTCTGGGTTTTGTTGGTATCGTTTTTGGCCCAGAAAGTAATCTCGTAATTCTGGGAGGTATCGAATTTATCCGGGATAGTGAACGCCTCCAGTCCACGGGAGCCGTGACAGCCGGAGAGCATCAGCATTCCGGCAAGCACCAGAGAGAATACCAGCCCTTTTTTGAACAGTTTTCTCATCCTTTTGTACCTCCTCTTGCAACGCCTGCCATAATCTTCTTACGGAAGATTAAAAAGAGAATAATCAGGGGCAGGGAAATTACCACCACAGCCGCCATCATAGCGGGAATATTTTCCCGTCCGAAGCCGTTTTCACGGATTTCCTGGATACCGTTGGAAACCAGATAGTAATTGGCGTCATCGGTAATGAGCCTTGGCCATACATAGGAGTTCCAGCACTCGATCACCTTTAAAATTACGATGGTAATGAGGGTGGGCTTACAAATGGGAATCATGACCCGGCGCAGATACCGTAGATCCGAGGTGCCGTCTACTTTGGCGGCATAGTACAGCTCGTTGGGAATCTGGGCGAAATTCTCCTTTAGCAGATAAATATAGAACACACTGGTGACAGAGGGAAGAATCAGTCCCACGAAGGTATTCCGCAGTCCGAAATTGGTAATGGTGGCAAAGTTGGTGATGACCACCAGCTCATTGGGGATCATCATCAGGGATAGAAACAGGGTAAATACCAGATTTTTACCACGGAATTCCAACCGGGCGAAGGCGAAAGCCGCCAGGGTGATGACCACCAGCATGATTCCCGTGGTAATGACGGTAAAAATTAAGGTGTTTAACAGATAGCGCCCCAGAGGCACGGTGGTAAAGGCATCCACATAGTTCTGCATGGTGGGTGACAAGGTGAAAAAGGATGGAATGCGTTCTGCATTATAGGTGCTGTAGCTTTTTACGGAGGTTAGAACCATCCAATAAAAAGGGAACAAAACGAGGATGGCCCAGATTGTAAGCAAAGTGTAAAGTACTATATTGCTTATTATCCGGCGAATCTTCGCTGATTTTTGGATTTTTTCATAATCGGTCTGTTTTTCCATAAGACTCTCCCAACTTAGACATAATGGACATGCTTTTTGCTTACCAGCAGGTTGATACAGGTAATGGTCAGCACGATTGCAAACAGGATAATGGCGGCTGCGGATGCGTAAGAAGGATAGCCGCCGCTGTCACCGTAGAGCATATCGTACACATAACCTACCAGCGTATTCATTTGTGCGGCATTTAAGTCTACACCAAAGAGTGCCACCGCATCGCTGTAGGCCTTGAAAGCACCGATGAACCCTGTGATAATCAGATAAAAAATCATAGGGGAAATCATGGGAATGGTCAGTTTATAAAACATACGGAACCGGGATGTGCCATCCACCCGGGCAGCGTTGTAATACACTTGATTCACCGATGCCAGCGCACTGGTGAGAATCAGAATCTTGAAAGGCATAACCACCCACACCGTGTAAAAGCAGAGTACAAACATTTTTGCCCAGTAGGGGCCGTCAATGAAATCCACGGAAGATCCGCCGAACCAGCTGATTAACAGGTTTACCAGTCCGTCGGAATAGGCGGTCTTTTTAAATAAAATCATAAATACCAGACCCACAGCCAGGGTATTGGTTACATAGGGCAGAAAGTAGACGGTCTGGAACAAGTCCCGCAGCAGTTTGATGGAGCTTAATGCCAGGGAGATGAGCAGCGCCAGTCCGGTGGAAACCGGTACCGTGATGATTACCAGAATAAAGGTGTTTTTCAGCGCCTGCAGAAAATAGGGATCATGTAGTACATAGGAGTAGTTGTATAGCCCTGTGCCGAAGTAGGTCTGGGAGGCGGAATTATAGCCCTCTTCAAAAGAATAGACAAATACATCCACCAGAGGATAAATCAGGAAAGCCCCCAGAAAGAGAAACGCGGGCAACAGGTACAGCCACGCCTTGCGATTGTTTGTTTCCATAGTCCTCAGCCTCCTTAATCCGCTGTTGACGCAAAGGGAATCACAGCGCCGGTTTCCTTGTGGAACAGATGCACTTTGTGAGGCTTTAAGTTAAAAGCAATGGTGGCACTGTTCACATCAATGGGGGTGTCAGCGTTAATAATGGAGCGGATCGCAGCATTCTCGCATTGGTCATGGGTGGAAACCACACTCACATCCCGTCCCATCACTTCCAGACGGGTTAAGTTACAATGCAGGGCGCCATCAGCAGCAGGAAGAAAGCCTTCGGGACGGATGCCAACCCAGACCTCCTGATCGGGTACACCTTTTACGGATAGCACAGTGTCTCCTCCGATGAGAAGCTGTTCTTTCTCCACTTTGCCCTGAAATACATTGATAGGCGGCGTACCTAAGAATTTGGCAACAAAGAGATTTACCGGATGGTCATACACCTCCTGGGGCTTGCCGATCTGCTGCACCAGTCCATCCTTCATGACCACAATCATATCGGAAATGCTCATCGCCTCGTCCTGGTCATGGGTGACGAAAATCGTGGTAATCTGGGTCTGTTTTTGGATACGGCGGATTTCCTCCCTGGTCTGGAGGCGAAGTCGGGCATCCAGGTTGGACAAAGGCTCGTCTAACAAAAGCACCTTGGGCATCTTTACCAGGGCACGGGCGATTGCCACACGCTGCTGCTGACCACCGGAAAGTTCGCTGGGCTTGCGATCCATCAGTTCTTCAATCTGCACCAGTTTCGCAGCCTCATACACCCGTTTCTGCATTTCCTCCTTGGAAAGCTTGTCCGCACCCTTGAGGTTTTCCAGCGGGAACTGGATGTTTTTCTGGACAGTGAGATGGGGGTACAGAGCGTAGTTCTGGAAAACCAGTCCTACGCCACGGTTCTCCGCAGGAAGTCCGGTGACATCGTCCTCACCGAAGTAAATGTGTCCTTCGGTGGGTTTTAACAGTCCGCAGATCAGGTTTAAGGTGGTACTCTTTCCACAGCCGGAAGGACCCAGTAAGCCCACCAGCTTGCCATCAGGAATTTCGAAATCGAAGTCGCTGACGGCAATTACATCCTCATGGACTTTGCGGTTACGGTTGGGAAATTTTTTGGTGAGGTGTTCCAATACAATTTTCATGACAGTTTTCTCCTGTATAGGTTATTGGTTTGGTTAAATACCGTATGAATTTTTCAGGTCGCTGGAGATATGATCCAGATCAGGGTAAATAGAGCCCTCTGTAATGCCGAAAACCCGGAGGCTTTCGATGAAATACTGCTTTCGATCGCAGGGAATGATGATTTTGTAAAGCGTGTGCTCGTCACAGATATCTTCCAGTCGCTGCAAAGAGTTGTGGACGGTGAAGTTGGACTGTTGGGAATACATCCGCAGATTGTTGTCGGTGGAACTGCATGCAAGGATGCGGTCAACCAGTTCCGGATTGTGGTGGGCGTGCTTAAAAGCAGGCAGCAGCATTTCCTGGGTGGTGTCAGCATCAATGGGATATACGCAGGAACCGAAGCCCTCCTGTTCATTGAGCCGGCAGGGCACCAGAACCCATACACAGGCATCCATATCCGGGGTATTTTTGTAGGTTTCCGTGGCAAAAAAGGATGCGATTAAGGGAGACTGGCTCCAGTCCAGCATCCGGGTGGGAAGGCCGTAATGCTGCATCAGGGATACCCAGCCGGCGTAATTATGTTTCTCCGGGGGATTACTTAAGATCTGCTTCCCGCGGATATAGAAATCATTGGTGATATACCGCTCCACATCCAGACGTTTCTGACTGCGCTGGATGGAGGGAACCAAAGATAACTCTGCATTTTCCTCGCCGCGGTACCAGAGGCGCAGACCATGCTCATGGCAAAGACCATTGACGAACTGGAGCAGTTCATCAATCGTATGAACCGTTTGGATTATCATGATAGAAATTCTCCTTTTCTCTGCTTCAACGCACTCATTATAGAAGATTTTCCGGTCTTTCACAAGATAACATTTGAAAAACTCGCCGTACTTATTATAATAGAAAGAAGAAGTACAAAATCAGAAGAACAGGAGAACAGGATCAGAATGGATATTGATGTAAGAGAGTACAACGAACCGGGATATGCACCGGTCATTGATTATGAAAGCTGGCGCGTGGCAATTTTAAATGACATTGACGAGTTGGAAGTGCCGAATTTAAAGACCATGCAGAAGCATACCTTAAGCGACGAAGTCTTTGTATTGCTAAAGGGTACGGTGACGCTGTTTACCGGTGGAGATGGCGAGCATGTGGGTGAAATCAAAGCAACTACCCTGGAACCCGGTAAATGCTATAATGTAAAGAAAGGGGTATGGCACACTCATACGCTGGCACCTGGCAGCAGCACATTGATTGTGGAAAACAGAGACACCTGTGAGGTTAATTCCCCTACGGTGGCACTTACCGATGAACAGATTAAAGCGCTTCGCAAAGTGGCAGATTACAATTAGGAAAAGAAAGAAGGAATATTTACAATGGAAATCAAAGCAAAACTGGATGCCTTGCGTACACAGATGAAAAAGCACTCCATGGCAGCTTATATTATTCCTACGAACGACTTTCACGGTTCGGAATATGTAGGAAGTTACTTTAAATGCAGAGAATTTATGTCCGGGTTTACCGGTTCCGCAGGCACTTTGGTAGTTCGTCAGGACGGTGCAGAGCTTTGGACAGACGGACGATATTTCCTGCAGGCAGCAGCACAGCTTGAAGGAAGCACCATTACGTTAATGAAGGACAGAGAGCCAGGGGTTCCTACCATTGAGGATTTTTTGGCAAAAGAATTACCCAAGGGCAGCACCATCGGCTTTGACGGCCGTACGGTCAGTCCTGCCTTTGTGAATAAACTGTTGGAAAAGGGCGGGGACAAGAAATTTAGCGTAGATGGTTCCTGCGATTTGGTAGGCGTCATCTGGAAAGACCGTCCGGAGATGTCCATGGAGCCGGTCTGGGAGTTAGACACCTGCTACACCGGACTTTCCAGAGCACAGAAACTGGAACAGGTGCGGGAGAAGATGAAGGAGCAGAAGGCAGATGCCCTGGTGCTCACCTCCTTAGAGGAAATCGCATGGCTGTTAAACCTGCGAGGCAACGATGTGCGCTGCACTCCTGTATTTCTGTCATACATGGTACTGACTCAGGACAAGGCTACCCTGTGCGTGCATAAGAAAATTTTATCCCGGGATCTTACAAAGAAATTAAAGGCTGATGGCGTGAAACTGGCAGACTATGACCAGATCGGCAAGCTGCTGAAACGGTTACCTTCCCGCTGCACCATCTGGGCAGATTCCAGCCATGTGAACTATCAGCTCATGAACAGCCTGCCCCGCAAGGCAGCGAAGGTGGACAGTGTAAGCCCCATTGAATTGATGAAGGCAATCAAGACACCGGAGGAAATTGCCAATATCAAAGAAGCGCATATCAAGGATGGCGTGGCAGTAACCCGTTTCATCCACTGGCTGCAGGAAAATGTGGGCAAGGAAAAAATTACGGAGCTGACTGCGGTAGCTAAGATCGAAGCATTCCGTGCAGAGCAGGAGGGCTTTATCGAACCCAGCTTTGATTCCATTATATCCTTTGCGGATCATGGTGCGATCGTGCATTATGCTCCTACATCGGAATCCGATGTGGAGATGGAACCCCGCTCTTTCTGCCTGGCAGATACCGGCGGCCATTATAAAGAGGGAAGCACGGATATTACCCGTACCATTCCTCTGGGTACTTTGACAGAAGAAGAGAAACGAATGTACACCCTGGTTCTCAAGGGGCATTTAAATCTGGGAGCAGCCACGTTTATCCATGGATGCTGTGGACAGAATCTGGATTATCTGGCAAGGGAGCCCCTCTGGGAGAATGGGCTGGATTACAACCATGGTACCGGCCATGGCGTAGGTTATATTTTAAGTGTCCATGAAGGCCCCCAGCGGATTCACTGGCGAATTACCGCCAATGCGGCTCCGGTCGTTTTGGAGGAAGGCATGGTGATCTCCAATGAGCCGGGTATTTATCTGGAAGATAAATTCGGCATCCGCCATGAGAACCTGGTGCTTTGCTGCAAGGGACAGAAGAATTCCTACGGTCAGTTCATGCATTTTGAGAACTTGACCATGGTTCCCTTTGACAGAAATGCCATCGATCGTTCTTTGTTATCCGAGAGGGATATCACCCGTCTCAACGCGTACCATAAACAGGTATATGAGACGCTGGCTCCTCGTATGACTGCAGAAGAGCAGGAGTGGCTGGCAGAGATGACCAAAGAGTTATAAGAAATCGGAAAGAACGGAATGAAAAAAGAAAGCAAACTTCATTTTTATGATAGTTTCGTCTGCACTGCTTCCGATTGCCCTTTTACCTGCTGTCAGGAATGGGCAATCGGAGTGGATGACAGGACTTATGCCTGTTGGCAGAAAAAACTCAAATTGAATGTAGCCGCTACTGTGACGACGAATGAGTCAGGCAGCGGCTATAAAATTGCATTAAATGATAAAAGGGAGTGCCCTTATCTCACGAAGGAGGATTTGTGCAGTCTGGTTCTCCGCTATGGAGATTCGGTGTTATCCGATACCTGTGCCGGATTCCCCAGAGAAATTCATGCGTTTTCCAATCGTATCGAAAAAACACTGGTAAGCTGCTGCCCGGAGGTCGTGGATTTTCTGAATCGGGAAAAGGTACAGATCGTGGGAGAAGCAGACTTTTCCTGGGGAAATACGGAAGAAGAACAGGACGAAAAGCTTCTTTATGATCTGCGGAGAGATATGATGAGATTACTGGGAGATGAGGGATATTCTCTTCTTTTGGCATATCAGATGATCTTCTATATACAATTGGATGCGATGAGACATTACTATGAAGACGGGGAATGGATCTATGAGAGGGATCAGTATTTTCACGGGAAAATATTGGAAGAAATGTCCCAGACGATACGGAATCTGCTGGTGGATAGGAGGGCTACGCTTCAGGAACGAAATGAACTTTTCCTGGATCTGGTGGCAAATTACCGGGAGCAAGGGATGTATACCCGGGCATTGCAGCCTGTCCTAATGCAGGCAGAAGCATTGGAATCCTTATTGGAATCTTCGGAAAAGACAGAGGCGATAGAGCACCTGCTGCTTTCCTATGGAAAGTTTGAAGAAGAACTGTCTGCATACACAGGACTGTTCCGAAACTTTCTTGTGGCAGAACTCTTCACCAATCTGGTGAAGCCCTTGTCAGATATGGAAAGTGTGACTGTGATGCTGCAGTGGATTGGCATGGAATGGGCGGGGATGATGCATGTACTTTTTCTGCAATGGCTGGCAGATGGACAGAAGTTATCTTATGAGGAAATCCGAGAGTGGATCGTTTTGATTTCCCGAATGATGGGTTACGATGAGGATGATATCTTTGAATACATGGAAAATTGCTTTGAAGACCTTATTTGGGAGTGGGGATACCTCCATCTTCTGTTACCATAGAACTATTTTTGTGCGATTTTCCGCATTTTTATAAGCTGTGCGATATATTTTTGTGGATTTTTATTCATTCCTGTGTTAAACTTATGCACATATTATTTTTAATACATAACATAGGGGGCGTAAAAGAATGCACGAAAAAGCAAGAGGAAGTTTTAACGGGAAATTGGGATTTGTTATGGCCGCGGCAGGCTCGGCGGTAGGTTTGGGAAATATTTGGAGATTTCCTTATCTGGCAGCAAAGGATCAGGGAGGAATTTTCCTTTTCTGTTACATTATTTTGGCATTGACTTTCGGATTTGCTCTGTTGACCACGGAAATAGCAATCGGACGTAAGACCAGACAGAGTCCGCTTACTGCTTATGGAGCCATTCATCCGAAATGGAAAGGAATCGGTATTCTTGCATGCCTGGTTCCCACACTTATTCTTCCCTACTACTGTGCAATCGGTGGCTGGGTATTCAAGTATCTTGTAACCTTTACGATTGGACATAGTCAGGATACGGTGGCAGATGGTTACTTTACCGGTTTCATTACCAGCGAAATATCCCCCATTGTTTATTTCCTGATTTTCCTGGGAGTCACTGCAATTGTTGTTTTTGGTGGCGTTGAAAAGGGAATTGAGCGATTCAGTAAGGTTATTATGCCATTACTGTTGGTATTAATTCTGGGAATTGCCATTTTCTCCCTGACATTGGAGCATACGGATGCCAGTGGTGTGACCCGCACCAGTCTGGAAGGACTGAAAATTTATCTTTGGCCGGATTTTTCCAACATAACCTTCAAACAGTTTTTTATTGTGATTATGGATGCGCTGGGGCAGCTGTTTTATAGTATCAGCGTGGCAATGGGTATTATGGTGGCATACGGCTCCTATGTGAAAAAAGATGTTAATCTTATGCAGTCCATTAACCAAATCGAGATCTTTGATACAATTGTGGCTTTCCTTGCAGGTATGATGATCATTCCTGCGGTGTATGTGTTTATGGGAAGAGAAGGCATGTCTGCAGGCCCCGGTCTGATGTTTGTATCCCTTCCTAAGGTATTCGGTGCGATGGGTGGAATCGGCGCAGTGATTGGAGTGTTGTTCTTCGGAATGGTATCTTTTGCAGCAGTGACTTCATCGGTATCCATTATGGAAGCCATGGTGTCCAGCCTGATGGATCGGTTTCATTTCGGACGTAAGAAGAGTGCGGCAATCGTTACGGGGTATGCATTGATTGCGGGTACGATTGTATGCCTGGGTTACAATAAGCTTTACTTTGAGTGGACACTTCCCAACGGAACCGTGGGTCAGATTCTGGATATGCTGGATTACATCAGTAACAATGTATTCATGCCGTTGGTAGCGCTCTTAACCTGTATTTTGATCGGCTGGGTGGTAAAACCGCAAATCGTCATCGACGAGGTGACACGAAACGGAGAGAAATTCGGCAGAAAGCATCTGTATGTGATTATGGTAAAGTACATAACACCGGTACTTCTGTTCTTCCTGCTGTTACAGTCTCTGGGACTGTTTTCCCTATAAGAAAATTCTTTGGGATTCTTATAAAATACGTTTCCCTGTCTGATTTCAGAAATCAGGCAGGGAAATATTTTTCTTCTTTACTTTAGTGTGCTACTATGTTAAAATCCCAACTGTAATGTTCTATTTAAGAGCAAAACAAGGAGGAAAATCCGATGGCTCCGCAGGAGACATTTGCTCGTCAAGAGACTCGGATTTTGCTTCGCAAAACAAGGAGGAAAATCCTCTCCTCGTCAAGAGACTCGGATTTTGCTTCGCAAAACAAGGAGGATTAGATATTATGAAAAAGAATCTTGCTTTATTTCTGGCATGCGCGATGGGCGTAGCATTAGTGGGCTGCGGAAGCAGCAACCAGGCAGCAAGCACAGATGCCGCTGCCACAGAAACCACTGCAGCAGCTACCGATGAGGAAAGCTCTCTGGTATATGCAGTAGAGGCTGGTTCAGCCGGTGAAGAAGTTGCAAAGGAAAATGGATACCAGGTAAATTCTGTAGCCTCCCAGGCTGATGCGCTGATGGAAGTAGCATCCGGTACATCCGATGCGGCAATCATTGATCTGTTGATGGCAGGAGCCATGATTGGAGAGGGAACCAGCTATCCCAATCTGACCCACACCGATGAACTGACTTCCGAGAAATATGGCGTAGGCTGTCGTAGAGGTTCTGACCTGGCTGCATACATCAACTCTGTATTCGCAGAAGCCTATGCAGATGGTACGATGCAGGAGATCGCTACTACCTATGGTGTACAGGAATCTCTGTTAGAGCAGAGTACAGATGATTTTGTACAGGCAGACGACAGTGATGTAGCTTATATTCAGGGTAAAGGAAACCTGATCGTTGGTATTACCGATTTCGAGCCCATGGATTACAAAGATGACAACGGTGAGTGGATCGGATTTGACGCCGATATGGCAAAGCTGGTTGCAGAAAAATTAGGTGTTGAAGTGCAGTTCGTAGAGATTGATTGGGATAATAAGATCATGGAGCTGGATTCCAAAAACATTGATGCCGTATGGAATGGCATGACGCTTACCGATGAGGTTACTTCATCCATGGAATGTACCAATGCATACTGCAATAACGCA
>OMAC01001165.1_pt1 | contig 11397 bp, 7 predicted proteins | sample 1644561 | NCBI WGS metagenome assembly OMAC01 (sample SAMEA103958144, study PRJEB25191) | human gut metagenome
TGGCCACGAACGCCTTCTCGCCGCCGGAGAGCAGCGTGATGGTCTTGACCTGCTTGCCGGGCGGCTGGACGCGGATCTCGATGCCGCATTCGAGCGGCGCGGACTTATCTTCCAGAATGAGCGAGGCCTTGCCGCCGCCGAACATCTCGGCGAAGGTCTTGCCGAAATACTCGTCGATGCGGGCAAACTCGCGCACGAAGATCTCCGTCATCTCGGTCGTGATGGAGGCGACGATGGTCTCCAGCTCCGATTTGGCGTGCTGCACATCGTCGCGCTGGGCGGTGAGGTATTCGTAGCGCTCGGACACGCGGGCGTATTCGTCGATCGCGCCGAGGTTCGGCGTGCCGAGGGCGGAGATCTTCCGCCGGACCTCGCCGATGCGCTTGTTGGCGGCGGGGAGATTTTCGATCTCGACGATCTCCTTTTCGGCGGTGCCGGGCGTCAGCTCGTAGGAATCCCAGAGGCGATCGACGATCTGCTTTTCCTCGAGCTCGCTGGTGGCCTTTTTCTGCTCGAGCCGGGCCGTTTCGCGTTCGAGCTGGAGGATGGACTGGTTTTTCTCCTGCGCCTGCTTTTCGGTCTGGTTGCGTTTGGCCTCGAGCTGGGCGCGGGCGTCGACGGCGGCTTTGAGCGTCTGCTGAGCCTCGTCCAGCTCACGGGCGCCTGCCGCGAGCGCAGCGGTCTTTTCTTCGATCTGCGCCTCGAGCGCGGCGATCTGCGCCTCGTATTCGGCGATCAGGTTCGTTTTCTGGGTCACGTCGCCCTGCATGGCCTCGCTGAGGGCCTGCAGCTGGGCGATGGTGGTCTCGGAGGCGCTGCGGGCCGCCTCGATGGTGGCGGTCTGCAGGCGCAGGCGGGTCATCTCGTCCGCGGACTGCTGCCGGCGGGCGGAAATGGAGGACTGCTCCGCGTCGAGCGCCGCTTCCTGCTGCGCAAGGGCGGACTGGGCATCCGTCTGCTGCCGCAGCTGGTCCTTGAGGGTCTGGAGCTTGCCCTCCTCGCCGCCGGTGCGGGTGGTGAGGCGGGTGAACTCGGCTTCGAGATTCTGCAGGTTCTCCTCGACCGTCGCGGCCAGGAGCTGGACCTGCTTGGCTTCCTCGGTGCGGCGCAGGACCTCGTCCTCCGCTTCGCGGAGGCGGCCCTGGACGGCGGTGATCTCAAACTCGGTCTTCGCGGCGAGCGAAGCGGCCTCGGCCGCCTGCTGGCGGAGGGTCTCGGCGCTGGCGGCGAGCGCTTTGCGTTCTTCCGCGAGGCGCGAGAGCGTATTGGCGCGGGTCAGCACGCCCGCGCTTTTGGCGGCGGAGCCGCCGGTCATGCTGCCGCCCGCGTTCATGACCTGCCCGTCGAGCGTGACGATGCGCACGCGGCTGCCGCTCGCGCGGGCCATGGGCACGGCGTGGTCGAGCGTGTCGCAGATAACGGTGCGGCCGAGGGCGTTTTCCACGACGGCGCGGTACTGCGCGTCGCAGGAAACGAGACTGGAGGCGATGGCGATGAAGCCCGGCTGGCGCTGACAGGCGGTATCCTGCAGCGTCTGGGGCCGGATGGTGGTGAGGGGCAGGAATGTCGCGCGGCCGCCGTCGCGGCGCTTGAGCATCTGGATGGCGGCTTTGCCGTCTTCCTCGGAGGAGACGACGATATTCTGCATGGCCGCGCCGAGCGCGGTCTCGATGGCGGTGGTATAGCGGTCTTCGACGCGGATGAGCTTGGAGACCGGGCCGTGGACGCCGCGCAGGCGTCCGGCGCCCGCGTCCTGCATGACAAGGCGGACGGCCTTGGAAAAGCCCTCATAGTCGCGCTCAAGCTCCTGCAGCATGCGGATCTTGGAATCGAGGGTATCGAGCTGGACGCCGGCGGCGCTCGCCTGCTTCTGCAGGGCGTCGCGCTTGTCCTGCCGGGTCCTGAGCCGGAGCTCGTAGCCGGCGATGGTGTTTTTCGCGCTCTGCGCGTCCTCCTGCGCCTGGGCAAGGCTCTTTTTGCAGGCGGACTGCTGGTCGGCGATCTGGGCTTTGCGGGCGCGGGCGGCGGTCAGGTCCTCTTCGAGGACCACTTTGCGGGCCTGCACCTCTTCCATGGAAGCCTCCATGGAGGCGATCTGCGCCTGGGTGGAGGCGCTCTGCGTCTGCAAAAGCGCCTGCTGGGCGTGCAGGGCGGTCAGCTTCTGGCCTGCCGCGGCAGCTTCGCCGGAGAGGGCGTCCGCCTGCGTCTGCGCCTGCGCGAGAGCCTGTTCGGCCTCGGAAAGCTCCTGATCATTTGCCGCGATCTTCTCCTGCTCGGCCGCGATCTGCCCGGCGATGCCGCCGCTGCGGGTCTGCTGGTCCTGCAGCTCCTGCTGCACGCGGGCGATGTTGGTGCGGTGGTGCTGGATCTCGGACTGCAGGAGGGTGATATCGTTCTGGGTCTGCTGGCGGGCGGTCTCGAGCTGGCCGATGGTCTCGCGCTGGTGGTCGAGCTGGAGGGTCTGCTGGTTATACTGCAGGCTCAGCTGCTCGGAGCGGCTGTAGAGGGTGGTCAGCTCGTCGTGCGCCTGCTCGAGGATGAAGGCGGCGGAGGCGTAGTCGGTCTCGGCCTTGCGGGCAGTCTCGGCGATCTTTTTGAGGTTTTCGAGCCAGACCGTGACCTCGAGCCCACGGAGCTCGCCGCGGAGCGTCAGATATTTCTGCGCCTTTTCCGCCTGCTCCTTCAGGGGGCCGACCTGCAGCTCCAGCTCGGAGATCTTGTCGCCGATGCGCAGGAGGTTATCCTCGGTGTTGGCCAGACGGCGCTCGGTATCCTCCTTGCGGTGGCGGAATTTGGAGATGCCGGCGGCTTCCTCGAAGATCTCGCGGCGGTCGGTCGATTTGAGGGCGAGGATCTCGTCGATGCGGCCCTGGCCGATGTTGGAATAGCCCTCTCGGCCAAGACCGGTGTCCATGAACAGCTCGTTGATGTCCTTGAGGCGGGCAAGCTGCTTGTTGATATAGTATTCGCTCTCGCCGGAGCGGAAATAGCGGCGGGTGATCATGACCTCGGGGGTCTCGATGCGAAGGCTGGCGTCGGAGTTGTCGAGGACGAGGGTGGCCTCGGCGTAGCCGACGGCGGGGCGCTTGGCGGTGCCGCCGAAGATGACGTCTTCCATCTTCGCGCCGCGCAGGGCGCGGGTGCTCTGCTCGCCTAGGACCCAGCTGATGGCGTCGGATATATTCGATTTTCCGCTGCCGTTCGGCCCGACGATGGCGGTACAGTCGCTGCCGAACTGCAGAAGCGTCTTGTCCGGGAAGGACTTGAAGCCCTGGATCTCCAATGATTTCAGATACACGCGGATACCTCTCCAATTTATTCTATCAAGGTATTTTAGCATTTTTCTGCGGGAAATGCAATCATAGAATACGAGGAGCGTGGAGATGGGGCGCAGATCCAAAGCCTCCCCTCCCAGGGGAGGTGGCTCGGCGAAGCCGGGACGGAGAGGTCGTGCCGGGAAGAGACAACCTCTCAGTCGCCTGCGGCGCCAGCTCCCCTGCAAGGGGAGCCTTGTATGGTGCACATCCCCCAGGCTCCCTTTACACAAGGGGGCCTTTGGGCGGTGGTCGGGCAGGGGTGGGAAAATGACTGTTGTTTTTTGGGGCGGGGCGCGGCATAATATTATTATAAAGAATGAAAGGAAGCTTTTTTATGGGATCCATCCGGAGTTATTTCAAGTGCCTGAAGTGGCGCAGTCTGATCATCGCGTTCAGCGCGATTTTGATCGGGCTGCTGTTTATTCTGACGCCGCAGACGTCAGCGGACGTTATCTGCTATGTGGCGGGCATTCTGCTGCTGGCCTCCGGCATTGCGGCGGTGGTGAGCTATCTGGCCTCGGGGCGGCTGTTCGGGTCGTACGCGCTGGTGTCTGGCATCGTGCTGCTGGTGTGCGGCGTGTTCTGCCTGCTGCGGCCGGAGGTCATCCAGGGGCTGCTGACCGTCATTTTTGGCGTGTTTCTGGTCATCGACGGCATGGTCACGCTGCAGGACGGCATCGACTGCGCGCGGGCGAAGCTCGGCGGCTGGTGGGTGCTGGCGGCGCTGGCCGTCATCACGATCGCGCTCGGGTGCGTGATCCTGTTCGGCAAGTTCGGCTCGATCATGCTGCTGGCCGGGATCTCGCTGATCGTCGACGGCGTGTTCGACCTCGTTGCGACGCTCGCGTTCTCCAAGCGCGTGCGCGAGGCGCGGCAGAAGCTGCACATGTATATGGGCGGGCCCATCATCGACTCGGAGAAGGTCGACGACTGAGCCGGGCGGCGTGCAAAAATCTTTCAGCCGACGCAAAAAAAAATTTTGTCTGCTGCCGGGAGACATATTGACAGGTCTTCGTAAGTCCTGTACAATGACAGTGGGATTTTTATCCCCACAATCATACAGATTGAACATGATGGAGGAACAAACATGAAAAAGATCATCGCATTGCTGCTTGCAGCGATCATGGTGCTCGGTCTGGCTGCCTGCGCATCCAAGACGGAGCCCGCCGCCGATACCACCACTGCCGAGCCTGCAGCGGAACCGGCGGAAACCACTGAAGAGACCCCCGCTGCCGCGGAAGAGACCCCGGCCGCTGAGGAAGAGGCTCCCGCTGCGGACGACGTGAAGCACGTGGTCTACATCGTCAACGGCAACCTGGGCGACAAGTCCTTCTTCGACTCCGCGCAGGCCGGCATCAACAAGCTGATCGACGACGGCCGCATCACCTGCGACACCATCGAGCTTGGCGGTCTGGACGAAGACCAGCCGAAGTGGCTGTCCACGCTGTACGACGTTTCCGAGTCCGGCGAGTATGACCTCGTCATCTGCGGCACCTACCAGATGCCTGACTACCTGAAGGAAGTCGCCACGCAGTATCCCGATCAGCTCTACCTGATCTTCGACGACAACACCTATGCCGGCAACAACTCCAACGTTGTAAACATCACCTACAAGCAGAACGACATGGGCTATCTGGTCGGCACCTACGCCGCCTGCATGACCACTGACACGAACCTCGACAAGATCAACGAGGACGCAGTCATCGGCTTCGTCGGCGGCGTTGACTCCCCGGTCATCAACGACTTCCTGACCGGCTTCATTGAGGGCGCTCTGGCCGTCAACCCCGACATCAAGGTCGACACCCGCTACACCAACGACTACGTTGACACCGCCATCGCCAAGGAGTTCGGCTACTCCATGATCAACGACAACAAGTGCGACATCATCTGGGGCGTTGCCGGCAACGCGGGCAACGGCGCGGCTGAGGCTGCTCTGGAGACCGGCAAGGCATGGTTCATCGGCGTCGACTCCGACCAGGAGCTGACCTTCTCCGACGACCTTGCAGCGCTGACGCTGACCTCCGGCCTCAAGAACATCGGCAACTCCATCATCTGGATCTTCGACCAGTGGGATGCCGGTAAGACCTACTGGGGCACCGAAGTCCAGCTCGGCCTGGCCGAGGGCGGCGTCGGCATCGTGACCGACAAGAACTACGACAAGTACGCTTCCGCCGAGACCAAAGCCGCCGTTGAGGCTGCACAGGCCGGTATCATGGACGGCAGCACCAAGGTCGACACCGCGTTCGACGCCAACTTTGACGTCGCCGCGCTGCGCGACTCTGTCAGACCGTAATTTCGGTTCTTTCCGGGGAGACTCTCTGAGTCTCCCCGGAACATGCGGTAAAAAGTAATAGTGAATAAGGAATAAGCGACGTGGCGCATTCAGCGCGGCAATTTTGTCGCTTCTTCAGGATTCACTATTACTTATTGCTTTTTATGCGCACAACTTTTTCTGAAGAAAGAGAGGAACATATCGTATGCCAGACGAAAAAACCGGCCGTCCGGACGAGCAGTATGTCGTCCAGATGAAAGGAATCACCAAGGTGTATCCCAACGGTGTCGCGGCCAACCAGGGCGTGGACTTCTTCCTCCGCAGAGGCGAGATCCACGCGCTGATGGGCGAAAACGGCGCCGGCAAATCGACGCTCATGAAGATGCTCTTTGGTCTGGAGCAGCCGACGAGCGGCGAGATCTGGGTGAACGGCGAAAAGCTGTCGCTCACCTCCCCTACCGTCGCCATCTCCCACGGGATCGGCATGGTGCACCAGCACTTCATGCTCGTGCCGAGCCTGACTGTGGCGGAGAACATGGTGCTCGGCATGGCGCCGCGCAAGGGTCTTTTCATTGACCACGCGAAGGCCGTCGCCATCACGAAGGAATACGCGGAAAAATACAACCTGCACGTCGAGCCGGAGGCCAAGGTCATGGACATCCCGGTCGGCATGAAGCAGAAGGTCGAGATCCTCAAGGCGCTGGTCCGCGGCGCGAAGATCCTCATTCTCGACGAGCCGACGGCCGTTCTGACCACACAGGAGACGGTCGAGCTGTTCAAGGAGCTGCGGAATCTGAAGGAGCAGGGCTACACGATCGTCTTCATCTCCCACAAACTCAACGAGATCATGGAGATCACCGACCGGCTGACCATCATGCGCGGCGGCCGCTCGATGGGCGTGTACAACACCTGCGATGTGACAAAAGAGGAGATCTCCCGGCTGATGGTCGGCCGCGACGTCATTCTGAACGTGCAGAAGGACAAGGCGCAGCCGACGGACGTGGTGCTGCGCGTGCGGGACGTGGAATACGTCAACGAGTGGCACAAGAAAATGCTCGACAAGATCTCCTTCGACGTGCGCCGGGGCGAGATCCTCGGCATCGCGGGCGTCGAGGGCAACGGCCAGAAGGAGCTGGTCGACATGCTCTTCGGCTTCCTGACGCCGAACGCGGGCAGCGTCACGGTGCAGGAGGAGAACATCCTCGGCCTGCCGCAGCAGAAGCTGCGCAGCAAGGGCATCTCGCTCGTACCGGAGGACCGGATGCTCTACGGCATCGCCGCCTCCGCCTCGATCGAGGAAAACCTCATCTCCGACCGCTCGGCGGAAAAACGGCTGAACCACGGGCCGCTCTTTAACATGAAGGCCATCCATGAGGAGGCCGACCGGCTCATCGAGGACTATACGGTCCTTTGCAAGTCGCGCAAGCAGCAGGTCGGGATGCTCTCGGGCGGCAATATCCAGAAGGTCGTCGTCGCGCGTGAGTTCTCCGGCGATCCGGTGCTCATCCTTGCCGACCAGCCGACGCGCGGCATCGACGTCGGCGCGACGGAGTTCATCCGCAAGAAGCTCGTCGAGCTGTCGCGGTCCGGCATCGCGGTGCTGCTGATCTCGGCGGATCTGGCCGAGGTCATGGAGCTGTCCGACAGTCTGATCGTCATGCACGGCGGTAAGATCGCGGCCTATTTTGAAGATACCTCCACCCTCACCGACGATGTGATGGGCGAATACATGCTCGGGCTCAAGCACCAGAGCGACGAAGAGATCCGGAGGGTTTGCCATGACTAAAAAACGTCAGATCCTGTTTTCGGTGATCCGCGGTCTGCTCGCCATTCTGATCGCACTGCTGGTGGCGACGCTGCTGATCTTCCTGTCTGCCGACGGCGATAGCTTTGCCGAAAAGCTCGCGGCCACGGGCGGCGCGCTCAAGCAGCTGCTGGTCGGCCCGCTGTTCCGCATGGGCCGCAGCGGCACGAAATTCGACTTCAAGCGCCTGACCGACATCCTCGCCTCGATGATCCCGATCATCTTTACGGGCCTGTCCGTCTGCGTGATGTTCTCTGCCAACCAGTTTAACCTCGGCTCCGAGGGCGGCATCATGCTCGGCGCGTTCTCGACGGCCATGGTCGCGGTCTATGTGCCGATGGCGGCCGCCATCCACCCGATCGTCGGCGTGCTGGCGGGCGGTCTGGCCGTGGCGGTGATGATGCTGCTGCCGGCGCTGCTCAAGACCAAGCTCGATGTGAGCGAGATGGTCTGCTCGCTGATGCTCAACTACATCGTCATGTACTTCATCAAGTACCTGATGAATACATACCTGGCCGACAAGACCAAGGGCCAGATCCAGTCGTATGAATTCCTCGAAACGTCCAAGATCGCGCCTCTCATCGACAACGGCTCGAAGCTCTCCTGGGGCTTCGTCGTCGCCATCGCGTGCGTCGTGCTCATCGGGCTTTTCATATACAATACCCGCTGGGGCTACACCATCCGCATGATCGGCATCAACCAGGCGTTCGCCAAGTATTCCGGCATGAAGGTCGCGACGGTCATCGTTCTGTCGCAGGTGCTGGGCGGCTTCCTCGCGGGCATCGGCGGCGGTATCGAGATGCTCGGCCGCTACCCGACCTTCTCGTGGAGCTCGCTGCCGGGCTACGGCTGGACAGGCATCACGATCGCCATTCTCGCGGGCAACAACCCGTGGTTCGTGCCGTTCGCCTCGTTCTTCATGGCATATCTCACGAAGGGCTGCGAGCTGATGGCGACCTACGCCAATGTGCCCTCGCAGCTGATCGATATCATCCAGGGCGTCATCTTCCTGTTCTTCGCGGCTGAGCAGTTCCTGTCCGGCTACCGCCAGAAGCTGGTCGTCAAGACCGCGCAGGAGGAGCTGGCTGCCAAGGCCGCGCTCGAAGCGCAGAAAGGAGGCGCGAAACATGCTTAATTTTCTGAAGCTGCTGCTGACGCCGGAGTTTTTCTTCTCCATCATCCGTATCTCCGCGCCGATCCTGTTTGCGACGCTGGCGGCCATCGTGGTCGAAAAGGCTGGCTTCTGCAACATCGGTCTTGAGGGCCTCATGATGTTCTCCGCGCTGACGGGCTCGCTGGTGTCGTATTACGCGCACAGCTGGGTCTGGGGTCTGCTTGCGGCGCTGGCCATCGGCGTGCTCATGAGCCTGATGATGGGCTTCTTCGCCTTCCAGCTGAAGACGGATATCACGCTCGTCGGCATCGCCATCAATATGATGGGCTCGGGCGGCACGCTGTTCCTCTGCAAGGTCATCACAAACCTGACCGAGGGCACGGCCATGGCCTCGTCCACGGGCCTGATCAACTCCAACCTACTCATCCCAAGCATCAATCTTCCGCTCATCAGCAAGATCCCGTTTTTGGGCGGCATCCTCTCGGGCCACAATCTGCTGACGTGGATCGCTTTCCTCTGCTGCGCGCTGACGAGCGTGATGCTCTATAAGACGAGCCTCGGCCTCAACATCCGCGCGGTGGGCGAAAACCCGAACGCGGCCTCCTCGGTCGGCGTGTCGGTGCTGAAGATCAAGTACATCGCCATCGGCTTCTCGGGCCTCATGTGCGGCTTCGGCGGGGCATTCATGTCGATGTACTACGCGGCCGGCTGGTCGTTGGACATGGTCGCGGGCCGCGGCTTCATCGCGCTGGCCGCGCAGGCCATGGGCGGCGGCGAATGTTTGGGCGGCATGCTGTCCTCGCTCGTGTTCGGCTTTGCGCAGGCGCTCGGCATCAAGTTCTCGGCTGTCGGCCTGGACTCGAACCTCGCCTCCCCCATCCCTTACGCCGTGACGATCATCGGCCTTGTCATCTTCTCGCTCGTGCGGCGCAGCCGGGCCAAAAAGCTGCATTCCGCCGCGGCGCTCAAGTAAGGAGCTTTGTATGTCCGAACTGAAAAAGATCCCCGTCATCCTCGACGGCGACCCCGGCCATGACGACGCCATCGCGTGGGTCCTGGCCCGGGCGAGCCGGGAGCTCGACATTCTCGCCGTGACCTCGTGCTGCGGCAATCAGACGATCGAAAAAACCACCTACAACGCCCTGCGCGTCTGCACGCTCATCGGGCTGGACGCACCGGTCGGCAAGGGCTGCCCGCATCCGCTGCTGAACGACGTGATGAACGCGCCCTCGGTCCACGGCGAATCGGGCCTCGACGGCCCGGCGCTGCCGGAGCCGGCCTTCGCCCCGTCCGAGCTTCCCGCGCCGGAGCTGATGGCGAAGGTCCTGCGCGAGGCCAAAGAGCCCGTCACCATCGTCGCCACCGGCCCGCAGACGAACGTCGCGGCGCTGCTGCTGGCGTATCCGGAGCTGAAGGGCAAGATCGCCCGCATCAGCCTCATGGGCGGCGGCATCGCCACCGGCAACTGGACCCCTGCCGCGGAATTCAACATTCTGGTCGACCCGGAGGCGGCGAAGATCGTCTTCACCTCCGGCGTCCCCATCACGATGGCGGGGCTGGACGTGACGGAAAAGGCGCTGATCCTGCCGGAGGACTTTGAGCGCGTGCGCGCGCTCGGCAACCCAGTGAGCGATATCGTGGCGCAGTGGCTGGAGTTCTTCTACAAGTTCCACCGGTCCATCGGCTACGCCGGGGCCCCGATGCATGACCCGTGCGCCGTCATGGCGCTCATCCATCCGGAGATCTTCACGATCCGGCCCATGTATGTCCAGGTCGAGACCGGCGGCGAATACTGCCGCGGGACGACCGTGGGCGATCTGCTCGGCTTCTCCGGCCACGCGCCGAACGCCGACGTGCTGATGGACGTGGACCGCGGCCGCTTTGCGGATCTGCTGGTCGAGGCCATCGGATTCTATGGGGAGGCAAAGGCATGACAACGAAACAAATTCCCATCTGGATCGACTGCGACACCGGTACGGACGATACCGTCGCCATCATGCTGGCGCACGCGCTGCCGGAGCTGCAGATCGTCGGCCTGTCCGCCGTGGCGGGCAACAGCCTGCTGTGCAACACGTTCCCGAACACGCGGCGCGTGGTGCATCTGCTGGGGGCGGACTACCCCGTCTACCCCGGCGCGGAGCGGCCGCTCGTGCGCGAGCCGCATGTGGCAGGCGCGTTCCACGGCGAAAACGGCCTTGGAAACGTGCAGCTGCCCCTGCCCGACACGGCCCCGGAGCAGACGCCCGCGTGGGATGCGCTGTACGCCGCGGCAAAGCGGATGCCGGGCGAGCTGCGGCTCGTCGCCACGGGCCCGCTGACCAACGTGGCCATCGCGCTGACCAAGTATCCGGACCTGCATGGACTTCTGCACTCCATCGCCCTGATGGGCGGCGCGGCCGTCGGCGGCAATGTGACGCCCGCGGCGGAGTTCAACATCTACGACGACCCGGATGCGGCGCAGATCGTGTTCAAATCCGGCGTACCGCTCGTCATGTGTGGGCTGGATGTGACGATGCAGGCTGAGCTCCGCCCTGCGGACTGGGACGAGATGGCCGGATACGGCAACCGCTGCGGCGGACTCGTCAAGGAGCTGTTCGCCTGCGCGTGGAAGACGATCCAGACCGTCGGACTCACCGGCGTGGCGCAGCATGACTCCTGCCCCGTGATGTATCTGGCGCACCCGGAGCTGTTCGAAGGCCGGATGGCTGGCGTGTTCGTCGAGACGCAGGGCGCAGTCACGCTCGGCAAGACCGTCACCGACCTGCAAAGCGACAAAAAATTCGGTGTGCAGAACGCCCTCGTGCTCCTGCACCTCGACCGCGAGAAATTCATGCAGATCCTGAAAGACTGCATCCGGACGCTGCCCTGAGAAAAGAAATCCCCCGCCCGC
>OMAC01001172.1_pt1 | contig 11311 bp, 9 predicted proteins | sample 1644561 | NCBI WGS metagenome assembly OMAC01 (sample SAMEA103958144, study PRJEB25191) | human gut metagenome
ATTTTGTCTGCATTGCGCGCTACGCGGTAGTGCTCATTCTGGATGATCTCATGCACTTCCCTGACCGCTTCCTCCAGCACATCGTTGACTACCAGATAGTCGTATTCCTCCAGCCCTTCGGCTTCTTCTAACGCGCGTGCCAGCCGGTGTTCAATGACGTCCATGGTCTCTGTTCCACGGCCGATCAGCCGGTTCTTCAACACTTCCGCGCTCGGCGGAGTCACAAACAAAAGCAGCGCATCCGGGAACTGTCTGCGTACCTTTAAGGCACCCTGAATCTCAATCTCCAAGATCACGTCCTTGCCCCTGGCAAGCTGCTCTTCCACATATGCCTTCGGTGTGCCGTAATAGTTGCCCACATACTCTGCATATTCCACAAGCGCATCGTCCGCGATCATCTGCTCAAACGCTTCGCGGCTCTTGAAAAAATACTCGATACCGTCGCGCTCCCCGGTTCGCGGTGCGCGCGTCGTCGCGGAAATCGAGAGCGCGTAGGTCTCGCTGTGTGCCTGCATGAGCGCCTTCATGATCGTACCTTTTCCCGCACCGGAAAACCCCGATACGACTGTCAAAATTCCTTTATTCTTTTGCATCGTCATAATCCTCTGCGGTATTGCCGTTAAATCTTCCTGCCAGTGTCTCCGGCTGCAATGCCGACAATATAATTTTATTATTTTCGGTAAAGATCACACTCTTGGTGCGTCTGCCCTGTGTCGCATCGATTAACGTCTCCGTCTCCTTGCCGCGCTGTATCAGCCGCTTTGCCGGAGCGGAATCCGACGAGATGATGCTTATGATCTTATCGGTGTTGACCATATTGCCAAAGCCGATGTTGATTAACCCAGCCATGGACGCCACCTACTCAATGTTCTGAATCTGCTCACGGACCTTCTCGATGTCCGTCTTCAGATTGATGCCGACGTCCGAAACCTTAAGATCGGTCGTCTTTGAGAGGATGGTGTTCGCCTCGCGGTTCATCTCCTGCGCAATAAAGTCGAGCTTTCTGCCCATGCCGCCGCCGGCAAGCAGGGTCTCCTTCATGCTTAAGATATGGCTTCTGAGACGCACCGTCTCTTCATCCACGCAGATCTTGTCGGCAAAAATAGTAATCTCCGCCGCAATTCTTGCATCGTCGAGCTGCCTGTCGCCTAAAAGCTCCTGCACTTTGCTCTCCAGCCGCATGCGGTACTCGTCCAGGATCTGCGGCGAGCGCTCCTCAATGTAATCCACATAGGAAATCATGCCGTCAAGCTTCTCCACGAGATCCGTCCTAAGACGCTCTCCCTCTTTGATACGGCTCTCCACAAACTGCGCTGCCGCCTGGCGGAGCGCCTGCTCCAATCCCGCCCAAAGCTTCTGCTCATCCGGGCTCTGCTCCTCCATCACGAAGACGTCCGGATAGTGGGACAACGTGCTCACGCGCACGTCATTCTCGATGCCGAACTGCTCTGCCATCTCCTTCAGATAGGTCATGTACTGCTCTGCAAGCCCCGCATTGTATTTTAACGAATAATTCTCTTCTGTGTAATCTTCATAAGATATAAATACATCCACCTTGCCGCGCTCGATATATTCCTTTAACAGACTGCGGATCGCACTCTCAAAGAAATTCAGCGTCTTCGGCAGCTTGATATTCACATCCAGATAACGGTGATTCACGGACTTGATCTCCACGGTAAACTTGCGGCTTGCATCCGCAACCTCCGCGCGCCCGAAACCGGTCATGCTCTTAATCATTCACTGTCTCCCTAACATGATAGCTTCTGATGCTAATTCGATTTATTATAAATCGAATCCGGTTTGAAGTCAAGAGCCGCAAAATGATTCCTTACGACATGGCAGCAATTCTCTATGACATACAGGTGCCGCATGGCATGCCATGCGGTGTGTCATGCGGCATATCGTGCCGTTTAGGCATGTGTCTCCTGCTCGTAGGGCATCACTTCCGCCAGAAAGCCCTTTTTCTGCAGTGCATGCTCTATCTCGTCGAGCACTTCTTCGCTTTCCGCGGAAATCTTGTGAAAATGATAGCCGGAAGTCACATTCAAAAGCGGAACCGATTTTCCGGTTCTAAGATCATTTAAGAAGCCCTGCACATCCCGCCGGTTCCTGATATTGAGTGCCGCTTCCACGCGCCCGTAAACCCTGTGGTTCACCATGACATTTAAGACGGTGCCGCCCAGATCAACGATCGTCGTGAGTTCCTCCTCAACCTGTTCATTGGTATGGCAGACCTTAAGCACGCGGGTCGCACATTTCGGTTCGTTGAGCAGATAGCCCTTCGCGGTCGACACAATCGGATACCCTTCTGTTCTAAGCAGCGCAATGTCCTGCACCACGACCTGCCGGCTCACGCCGAGGCGCGCCGCCAGCGCGGCCGCGCTCACCGGGCCGGACGCCCCGGCCAATGCCTGCAATATCTCATCTCTGCGCCGGGCCGCCGTCATGGGCCGCGCCTCCCTCCGTGCTTCTCCGCAAGGCGGCACACGCCGCCGTTTGAGGCCAGTATAGCATGTTTCCGGCAAAAAAACAAAACGAAAATGCCGGTATTCACAGCACGTTTACAAACGCGCTTGAATTTTGTCATATTCCGGCGTTACAATAGAAGATACAGTGAGGAGTTGAAGCATATGAACGAGCAACCCAAACCCAATAAAAAGCCATTCTTTTACTATGCGATGATCGCGATGCTCATCCTGATGCTGCTGAACGCGTTTGTGTTCCCCAGCCTGATGACCCCGCGCGTGACGGAAGTAAGCTATGACAAGTTCCTGGACATGCTTTCGGGCGGCCAGGTGACCGTGGTGGAGCTGCAGGAAAACGAGCGTGAGCTTTATTTCAAAGCTGCAGATGAAAACGGGGCGGAACGGATCTACTCCACGGGCGTGTTCCCGGACGCGGACCTGCAAAAGCGCCTGTCCGAGAGCGGCGTCACCTTTTCCGCCGTGGCTCCGCAGGAAAACAGCACCCTGATGAATTTCCTGTTCACCTGGATCTTCCCCACGCTCATCCTGATCCTTCCCATGGTGCTGTTGTGGCGTATGATGCAAAAGCGCATGGGCGACGGCAGCAATATGATGTCCTTCGGCATGGGCAAGAGCAACGCCAAGATGTACGTGGCCGCTCAGACGGGCAAGACCTTTGCCGACGTGGCCGGGCAGGAGGAGGCCAAGGAAGCGCTGGAGGAGATCGTGGATTTCCTGCGTGCCCCGAAGAAGTATACCAGGCTTGGCGCGCGTATTCCAAAGGGTGTTCTTCTCGTGGGACCTCCGGGAACCGGTAAGACACTTCTGGCAAAAGCCGTTGCAGGCGAGGCCGGAGTACCGTTCTTTAGTATTTCCGGTTCTGATTTTGTGGAAATGTTTGTGGGTGTGGGTGCATCCCGTGTCCGTGATCTGTTTAAGGAAGCAGAGAAAAATGCTCCCTGTATCGTATTTATTGATGAGATTGATGCCATCGGACGCAGCCGTGATTCCAAATACGGTGGCGGCAATGAAGAGCGGGAGCAGACCCTGAACCAGCTGCTGGCAGAGATGGACGGTTTTGACGGCAAGAAGGGAATTATCATTCTGGCGGCCACCAACCGACCGGAAATTCTGGATAAGGCGCTGCTTCGTCCCGGACGTTTTGATCGACGCATCATCGTTGATAAGCCGGACTTAAAGGGACGTGTGGAAATTCTGAAAGTCCATGCCAAAGATGTGAAAATGGATGAAACCGTAGATTTGGATGCCATTGCTCTGGCAACCAGCGGTGCAGTAGGCTCTGACCTTGCCAATATGATTAACGAGGCTGCCATCAATGCCGTTAAGGAAGGTCGTAATCTGGTAAGTCAGAAAGACCTGTATGAAGCAGTGGAACAGGTCCTTGTGGGTAAGGAAAAGAAAGATCGTATCATGAGCAAGGAAGAGCGACGGATTGTTTCTTACCACGAAATTGGTCATGCACTGGTCAGCGCTTTACAGAAGGATGCCGAACCGGTGCAGAAGATCACCATCGTACCTCGTACCATGGGTGCTTTGGGTTATGTCATGCATGTGCCGGAGGAAGAGAAATACCTGAACACGGAGGCAGAACTCCGGGCAATGCTGGTAGGCCTGGTAGGCGGTCGTGCCGCAGAGGAAATTGTATTTGATACGGTTACCACCGGAGCAGCCAATGATATTGAAAAAGCAACCAATATTGCCCGTTCCATGGTGACCCAGTATGGTATGAGCAAGAAGTTTGGACTGATCGGACTGGAATCCGTGGAAAGCCGCTATCTGGACGGGCATACGGTGATGAACTGTTCCGATGAAACAGCTACCCTCATTGATGAGGAAGTGATGAAGATTCTCAAGGACAGCTATAAGCAGGCGAAGAAGCTGCTAAAGGAGAACCGTGATCTGTTGGATAAACTGGCCGAATATCTCATCGAGAAAGAAACCATCACCGGCAAGGAATTCATGAAGATTTACCGCAAGGAGAAAGGAATTCCCGAGCCGAAAGAGGATGAAAGCCAGAAAGATAACTGGGCAACGGTGAAAAAGACCGAAGATCCGAAACCGATGATTACTTCTCCCCGTCCTACAGTACTGGAGGATAACCGGGAGAAAGAAAAGGCAGCAAAAGAAGCGGATCAGCTGTGGAAGACACCGAAAGATGCGGGAACCACCCAGATTGGCAATATAAAAGTAAGTCCCGGAATCATCAAGGATCATCCGGAGCATCCTATGAAAGAGGAAGCTGAGATACAGGCGAAGCAGGACGCGGAGCGGGAAGCACAGCACAGCAGTCCCAAGGAACCGACTGTGGGAGTCTTTTCCCAGGCGAAACTTCCGGAGATGGGTAAAACGGAAGAGAAGCCGGAGAAAGAGACAGAGAAAGAGACAGAGAAGGAGCAGGCTTCTGAGAACATTTCTTCAACAAAGAGTGGGGACGATAAGGAAGAATGAACTATCTGATTTTGACATGTAATACAGGCGGCGGACACAATTCCGCAGCCTATGCCATGCAGGAATACATTACCAGCCAGGGTGACAATGCTGTCACCCTGGATTTCCTGAAATTGAAAAGCGAAAGAGCCTCCCGGATTATAGGGGGGCTTTATATCAATATGGCGAAAAACACACCGAGACTGTTTGGTTTTGTCTATAAGCTGGGGGCTGCTATCAGCTCTCCCAAACGGAAAAGTCCGGTGTATTTTGCGTGTAAAGGGATGGGGAAACGGTTGAAAGCCTATCTGGCGGAGCATCCCACGGACATGATTATTACCACCCATTTATATCCGGCAGAAACCTTTGCCTATATGCGGAAAAAAGGAATGCTGCCTCAGAAAACCGTGGCAATCTGTACAGACTATACCTGTATCCCTTTCTGGGAAGAAACGAATTGTGATTACTACATTCTGCCCCATGAGGACTTGCGGGAGGAATATGCCACCCACGGCGTTCCCAAGGCAAAATTGATTTCTTTGGGAATTCCGGTGAAACAGGATTTCACCCGACACCGGGATAAGGCACATATCCGGGAAAAACTCCATCTTCCCGTGGAAAGCCCCCTGTTTCTGGTGATGAGTGGAAGCATGGGCGCCGGAAAGCTTCTGGTGTTTGCCATGCACCTGGCGATCAAGTGCAAGCACGGTGAGCACATCGTGATTATCTGCGGAACCAATGACAGGATTCGCAAGCTTTTGAAAAAAGAATTTCGTTGGAGCCGCTATGTGCATCTGGTGGGATTTACGGAACATGTATCAGATTATATGGACGCCTGTGATGTACTGTTTACCAAGCCTGGTGGAATCACCTCCACGGAAGGTCTGGTGAAAGGGATTCCTATGGTACACACCGCACCGATTCCCGGCTGCGAAACACGAAACAGGGAGTTTTTTGTGGAGCGGGGTATGAGTGTGGCTGGAGACAGTATTAAGGAACAGGTGGAAAAAGGTTTTGAATTGCTCCACAGTGCAGAAGCGCGGAAAGTGATGCAGAAGGCACAGGCAGCAAATCGACACGAAAATTCTGCAAAAGAAATTTATGCATTCACGAAAAGTCTGTAGTAGTAGGACAGACGATTATGAGGAGAGAGCGGGGAAATGAATCATTTAATGTGGCGTTATGCGTTCTGGACGATAGCAGGCTACTTGTCCGGGAGCGTTCTTTACGCTTATTTTTTGCCGAAATGGATCAAGCATGTGGATGTGACAGCGCTTAGTGATGATGGAAATCCCGGCACAGCCAATGCTTTTAAGTTTGGAGGAATCCCGCTGGGAATTGTGGTGGTGCTTTGCGAACTGATGAAGGGCTGCATCCCGGTGTATCTGGCGGCACACCGGCTGGGAGTGGAAAACTGGATGTTTTCTCTGTGCATGATTGCCCCCATTATCGGTCATGCCCATTCCCTGTTTGTTCCGGGGAAGGGCGGCAAGGCAATTGCGGTATCCTTTGGGGTGTTGATTGGACTGTATCCCATCGTTGAGCCTCTGGAAATTTTGATTTTCTTCTACTTATTTTACTCGCTGGTGGTGGTGATCAATCCCCATCTGTTTCGCTCCATGGTTACCTTCATCTGTTATAGTATCGGCTGCGTGCTGACAGTACATAATTCTATTATTGTATTGGGATGTCTGATGATGGAGGTGATTGTGATTGCGGAACATCTGCGCAAATATGAAGGAGAGATATTTTCTGTGTGTCTGTTTCCCTTGCTTAAAAGAGAAAGAACCGAAGGGGAACAGGAAGAATTGGAACAGGAGTCCTAATGTTTAATTTTGAAGAAGAATTGAAAAAACTCCCGAAAAATCCGGGCGTTTATATCATGCATGATGCCAACGACTCCATTATTTATGTGGGAAAAGCAGTGAATCTTCATAACCGGGTACGCTCCTATTTCCGCAAAATCGTGGGACGCGGTCCCCAGATTGACAAAATGGTAGAGCAGATTGCACGGTTTGAATATATTGTGACCGATTCCGAACTGGAAGCATTGGTGTTGGAAAATAACCTGATTAAGGAGCATTGTCCCAAGTACAACACGATGCTGAAAGATGACAAGACCTATCCTTATATCAAGGTGACTCTTGGGGAAGACTACCCAAGAGTTCTTTTTTCACGACAGATGAAAAAAGACAAGTCCAAATATTTCGGCCCCTACACCTCGGCAGCAGCGGTGAAGGATACCATTGAACTGCTGAACCGGCTGTATTGTCTCCGTACCTGTAATCGGGTGCTGCCCAGAGATATCGGATTGGACAGACCCTGCCTGAATTACCATATCAAACAATGTCTCGCACCCTGTCAGGGCTACATTTCAAAAGAGGATTACCGGGCAAGGGTCAACCAGGCGATGGATTTTCTCAATGGAAATTATGCACCACTGCTCAATGATTTGCAGGAAAAAATGATGCAGGCATCGGAAAATATGGAATTTGAGGATGCGATCCGTTACCGGGATCTCTATAACAGTGTGAAAAGTGTGGCACAGAAGCAGAAAATTACCGACAGCGACGGGGAGGATAAGGATATTATCGCTCTGGCCAAAGAAGACACCGATGCGGTGGTACAGGTATTCTTCGTCCGTGATGGAAAACTCATCGGCAGAGAACATTATTATATGACACATGTGTCAGGTCAGAGCAAAGCCCAGATTCTACTGGATTTTGTGAAACAGTTTTATGCCGGGACACCCTATATTCCCAGGGCGCTGGTACTTCAGGAAGAAATTGAGGATATTGAGATCCTGGAGAAATGGCTTTCTGCCAGAAAAGGAAGCCGGGTTCATATCCAGGTTCCCAAGATCGGTACCAAAGAAAAGCTGGTGGAACTGGCAGCCCAGAATGCCAAACTGGTGCTGAGCCAGGACAAGGAACGCATCAAGCGGGAAGAAGGAAGAACCATCGGAGCGGTAAAGGAAATTGCCGGATGGCTGGGACTGGAGCCCGAGAAGCTTGTTCGGATGGAAGCCTTCGATATTTCCAATATCAGTGGTTTCCAGAATGTAGGTTCCATGGTAGTTTATGAGAAGGGAAAACCCAAACGCAGTGATTACCGGAAATTTCGCATCAAGACAGTTTCCGGTCCCGATGACTACGCCTGCATGCATGAGGTACTAACCAGACGGCTGGTACATGGCATGGAAGAAGGGAGAGAACTGGAGGAGAAGGAGCTGGAGAAGGAGTTCGGCAGTTTTTCCAAATTGCCGGATCTCATCCTGATGGATGGAGGCCGTGGCCAGGTAAATATCGCCCTTAGAGTACTGGATGAACTGCATATTCATATTCCCGTATGCGGCATGGTAAAGACTTTACTATAATAATGTAGAAATTCCCATTGATACCCGCTCGGAGGGATTTAAGCTGATTACCCGGATTCAGGACGAAGCGCACCGTTTCGCCATTGAGTATCATCGTTCCCTTCGTTCCAAATCCCAGGTAAAATCCGTGCTGGACGATATCCCGGGAATCGGCGAGGTACGTCGTAAGGCATTAATGCGACATTTCAAATCTATTGAAGAAATCAAAAACGCAGAGGTGGAGGAACTATTGCAGGTGGATGGCATTAACCATCCCCAGGCAGAAGCCGTTTACACCTTTTTCCGAAAAGGAAAAGAGCAGGAGCAATCGTCTCAGGGAGGAAAGCAATGAAAAAATTAAAAACGAAACTTCTTATTTTTATACCGGCATTACTGGTGGCATTTATCTATTATTATGTAGCTTTGCCGGCAATTAATATCCATTCGGCAGGATTATGGTGGTTCCTGATTTTTGCCCTGGCAGTAATCCTTGTGATGCATATGATCCGCCGGGCTGTCAGGAAAACAGGGAAAAAAATTGTGGGCTACAATCCTATAGAAATCAGTCTGAAAGATGACAAGGCAGGAAAAGTGATTCTCATTCTGATACTGGCAGCGATTGTAATCTTTCTGGTGGGTGACATTCTGTCTTCCCCCTTTATCAATGCCAGAAAGTATCAGCAGCTGATGACAGTGGAGAACCGGGTATTTACAGAAGATATTGCGCCGGTGGATTACAATACCATTCCCCTGCTGGACAAATCCTCTGCCTCCATTTTAGGAGACCGGAAGATGGGAAGCATGGCAGATATGGTTTCCCAGTTTGTGGTGACAGACGAGTACAGCCAGATTAACTTCCGGGGCAGACCTACCAGAGTCAGTCCTTTAGGCTACGCCAGTCCGATCAAGTGGCTCACCAACCAGAAGGACGGTATTCCTGCTTATATGCGGATTGACATGTCCACCCAGGAAACAGAGTGTGTGAAACTGGAGCAGGGCATCCGCTACTCCAAGGCAGAATATTTTAACCGCAATATTTATCGTCATTTACGGTTCCATTATCCGACCTATATTTTTGACAGCCAGATTTTCTTTGAGATTGATGAGGACGGTGTTCCTTACTGGGTATGTCCGGTGAAAAAGTTTAACATCGGACTGTTCGGAGGTCAGACGGTTGGAAGAGTCGTACTGTGCAATGCAGTGACGGGAGAGTGTATCGACTATGCGGTGGGGGAGGTTCCTCAGTGGATCGATAAGGTTTATTCGGCAGAACTGTTGATGAGTCTCTATGATTATCATGGCTCTTTGCAGCACGGTTTCTGGAACAGCGTGCTTTCCCAGAGGGATTGCCTGCAGTCCACCAACGGCTATAATTACATTGCACTGGATGATGATGTATGGGTTTACACCGGTGTTACTTCTGTCAATGCGGATCAGTCCAACGTAGGCTTCGTTTTGATGAATCAGAGAACCATGGAGACTCGCTACTATCAGATGGAGGGAGCGATTGAGGATTCTGCCATGTCTTCCGCAGAGGGTAAAGTGCAGAACCTGGGCTATCGTTCCACCTTCCCCCTGCTGTTAAATATTGACGGAGAAGCCACTTATTTTATGGCATTGAAGGATGCGGCAGGACTGGTAAAGATGTACGCCATGGTGAATGTCCAGCAGTATCAGTATGTGGCAACCGGTGAGACGATTCGGGACTGTGAGAAAATGTATCGGGAGCTTCTGGTTTCCAAAGGCATTTCCACCATCGAACCGGGAGAAATCCAGGAAGCAAACGGAGTGATTGAAGTATTACAGCCTGTAGTGTTGGAAGGAAATACCCACTATTATCTGTGCCTGCAGGGAGACGATCACATCTATGATGTGGATTTGAGCAATACCATCCTGATCGAAGCTATCCGTTTCCGGGTGGGCGACCGGGTGAAATTTACCTATGAACAGACCGGCTCCCTTTGTATCGTAACGGAATTACGGTAATAAAACACTTGCTGTTTTACCGTGTAAGAGATTGCAGTTAAAAAACGGTTATGCTAAAATGTTAATAGGTTTCGCATAAAAGAATTATGCAAGGAGAAGATTATGGCGACTGTAAAACTCACAGCTTTTGTGGAAAAAATGAAATTGGAAAATCTGACACCGGAGGTCAATATTTCAAAAATTAAAATATCCCAGCCGGATATTAACCGTCCGGCATTGCAGCTGACAGGATATTTTGAGCATTTTGAGGAAACCCGTATCCAGGTAATCGGCTTTGTGGAATATACGTACATGCAGAATAACATGTCTGACGAACAGAAGGAGCAGATTTATGCCCAGCTTTTAAGCTATAAGGTTCCCGGCGTAGTGTTCTGCCGTGACATGATCCCGGATGAAATTTTCCTGGCAAAGGCCAATGAGTATCAGATCCCTGTATTTTTAAGTAAAAAAGCCACTTCTGCTTTCATGGCAGAGGCAATCCGCTGGCTGAATGTGAAGCTGGCACCCTTTATCTCCGTACACGGTGTCCTGGTGGATGTCTATGGCGAAGGTGTCCTGATCACCGGTGAAAGCGGAATCGGTAAATCCGAGGCAGCCTTGGAACTGATTAAGCGTGGACATCGTCTGGTAACCGATGATGTGGTGGAAATCCGCAAAGTCAGCGATGAAACATTAATCGGTACCGCACCGGATATTACCAAGCACTTCATCGAGCTGCGCGGTATCGGCATCATTGATGTCAAGGCACTGTTCGGTGCATCCAGCGTCCGTGAAACCCAGAATATCGATCTGGTTATTAAACTGGAGGATTGGGATAAGGATAAAGAATATGATCGTTTAGGTCTGGAAGAGGAATATATTGAATATCTTGGCAATAAGGTAGTATGCCACAGTATTCCTATCCGTCCCGGACGAAATCTGGCCATTATCTGTGAGTCTGCAGCGGTTAACCACAGACAGAAGAAAATGGGTTATAATGCGGCACAGGAATTATACAAACGTGTGCAGGCAAATCTGGCAAAGAGACGTGAGGAGGAAGAGGAGTAATGGAAAAGAA
>OMAC01001178.1_pt1 | contig 11230 bp, 9 predicted proteins | sample 1644561 | NCBI WGS metagenome assembly OMAC01 (sample SAMEA103958144, study PRJEB25191) | human gut metagenome
AGAGATTGTGTTGAAAGAATTAGTGTATATTGAAAGCGTAGAAAGCTCCTTCGGGAGCTTTTTGCTGTTTATAAGATAAATTCTGTCGGAGATTTTGACTTAATGATTTGATTTATAAAATTGGCAATGATACAATTAGCGTAATTTGAAAGAAAGCAGAGAAAATATGAGTGAAAAGTTACTGATTGTTGAAGATGACAAAAAATTAAATGATGGAATCCGTCTGGCTTTAAAGAATGATGCTTATTTCTTTTATCAGTGCAGAACTTTGCAGGAGGCTAGAGAGATCTTGAAAAAGGAAGATATCACATTGGTTTTGTTAGATGTGAACTTGCCGGATGGGAATGGGATTGATTTTGTAAGAGAAATAAGGAAAAACAGTCAGGTGCCGATTATTCTGCTTACAGTAAATAACATGGAAGTAGATATTGTAACAGGATTGGAAGCTGGGGCAAATGATTATATTACGAAACCATTTAGTCTTCGGGAGTTGGAAGCAAGGATTGTCACAAACATAAAGAGAGAAGAAAGGCATCAACAAAAAACGGAATACCGTTTCATGGATGAAATGCTGATTGATTATTCTGAAAAAATAGTAGCTATAGCCGGACACAGGATGGAGTTCACAAAAATTGAATATCAGATTATTGAATTCTTATCCATGCATCCAGGGCAGGTGTTTGATAAAGAACGTATATATGCACAAGTCTGTGGATATGATGCGGAAGGGGACAGTAGAACGATAACGGAATTAGTACGGCGTATAAGGAAAAAAATAGCGGATTATTCAGAAAAAGAATACATAGAAACTGTATGGGGGATTGGATACCGATGGAAAAAATAAGAAACTTGTCACTGAAAAAAACAATTCTGCTTTATTTTGTGATCAGCTTAACGGCAGCATTTCTGTTATCTGGATTTACAGTTCATTTTGCAGGAAATATGCAGAATAAAATATGGGAAAAATATATTGATTATGCAGATTATACGGACGTGTTTCAGCAATATGGAAAGAAATACGAGATTGAGATATCAAGACCTAATCAATCGCAGATGAATCGTTTGGACTATCATCTTTCGGAAATGTGTGACTTTATGGAAACATATTCGGTACTGATTTTTTCGATTGTTGGGAGTGTTGTTGCGGTATTCTTTTTTTATAAAAATAAGTTAAAGACACCTCTACAGGAACTAAAAGATGCCTCACAAATGATTGCAGATAATGAACTGGATTTTCATGTGTCCTATGAAAATAAAGATGAGATGGGAACTTTGTGTAAAGAATTTGAAATGATGCGAAGTGATTTAGCAGATAACAACAGAAAGATGTGGCGAATGATTGATGACGAGAAGGCTTTGCGGAATGCAATTGCACATGATATACGTTCTCCACTTTCCATATTGCGTGGGTATCAGGAAATGCTCTTAGAGTTTGTTTCTGCCGAGAGTATAAAAACAGAGGATGTTATTGATATCTTACAAACAGGCATGTATCAGATTGACCGTATAGAGCATTTCACGGAAAACATGAGAAAAATGTCCCATTTAGAACAGAGGGAACTGCAATGCTCAGAGATAGAGTTATCGGAACTGGCAAAAAAGATTGAGGCAGAAGCTGCCATGCTGTCCAAGAAGGAAAGTAAATTATGTAAGGTAGAAAGAGTGCAGGAACAAAACATTGTGAAAGTGGATGAGGAACTTGTCATGGAAGTGACAGACAACTTACTGGAAAATGCGGTTCGATATGCACAAAAAAGTATTGCTTTGCAGATAAAGAAAAAGGATGGTTTTCTTATAATTTCTGTTGAAGATGATGGAATAGGATTTGTGGATACTGAGGAAAAAGTAACAGAGCCATTTTATCATAAGAATCCACAAGATGATTTAAAGCATTTTGGCCTTGGTATGTATATTTCTCGTATTTTCTGTGAAAAGCATGGAGGAAATTTGAAAATATATAATGCCAGACAAGGCGGTGCTCATGTAGAAGCTCTTTTCAAAGCTGAATAAAAATACTTTATAAGGCTGAAATCACAAATAAAGTGGTTTTAGTCTTTTTTGTTGTGAATTTATTGAGAATTGATTTGTATGATGTTGTTAAAGAAATAAAGAAAGGAAGAGATACAATGAAAACAATCATAAAAAGAAGTATACTTGATTATTTAAAGAACCCTGTTTTGTGGATTGGCTTGATTATTATAGTTGCCAGTATGTATCAATGTCTGTCATCGTATTTGCAAATTCATTATATCAAACAGAATGAACAGATCACACAAAGTGACGTAGCATTGGAAGATGCTGATGTCATGGATGGGTACATTCCCACATCTGATGATAAAGAAAGAAGAAGGGAGTGGGAAGATACGATCAAAGAGACGTTAATGGACACCTCCAAAAATGGTTTTGGATTTAGCAGGCAGGAAGCAGATCATGTAATGAAAGAAATTCAGAATATGGATGTAAAGACTGCTTCTGAGTTTTTGGAATCCCAATATGGCTATTATAATGCAATATATGCTTATGAGGACCTTGAAATTCATAAGGGGACAGCAGAAGAAATCAATCATTATATCGAGCGGAAATTATCCGAACATTCTTTTTCCTGGTACTTTGCCAAAAAATTTACGGATTTTGCAGGATTGCATATGGCCTTTTTTGCAACAGTCTTGCTATCATTTTTATTTATTCAGGATACACGAAAAAGTACCTATGAATTATTACATACAAAGCCTGTTACGGCAATCCAATATATATGTGGGAAAGTAATAAGCGGATTCATTAGTATGCTGGGAGTATTAGTGATTTTGAATGTTATATTCTTTATGCTGTGTTTGAAAACGTCTTTAGAATCGGGCTTTCCAGTAACACCAATTGATTTTTGCGTGAATTCTCTGATCTATATTGTTCCGAATCTTTTGATGATATGTTGTGTCTATACAATTACAGCATTAATATTTAAAAATCCGCTTCCGGCAGCACCAATCTTGTTTTTACACATTATATATTCAAATATGCTGACCATGAAGAATGATATTTATTATATGAGACCGTTCTCTATTATGGTGCGATTCCCTGGCAGATTTTTTGAAACACATGTAGCCAAAATGTCAAACATAAATCAGATTATTCTTGTAATTTCATCAGTTATATTAGTATGTATTTCTGTTACAATCTGGAAAAGGAGGAGGGTTCATTGAAAACGGAACTAAAAAACTGCCTGTCGTTATATAAGATTTTTTATTCATGTGCATTTATACTGATATTGTGTGTTATTCATCCGATTATATACTATGAAGAAATCGGTTCAGCAATTCAGTCTCCAATAGCATTTTTAACAATTATTTTTTGTAGTGACACATATTTGATGGAAGTAAAAAGTAAGCGTGCCGATGTATTTCATTTGTATGATCAAAAAAAGCAGTTAAAAGTAATATCGCAGAGAGTGGGCGTTCAAATATTATATTTATTAATACTTTCTTGTGTTGGATATGTTTTGTTTTACTGGCAAAAACCGGGCAGTGTAAACGAAGGCATTTCGGGTATTCAGATATTTCTTTTATATTTCATTGCAATGTTTGGAACTATCTGGCTTTGGAGTATATGCTCTGTGATTTTGTGTACATTGCTTCGAAATATGTGGGCAGGTATTGGATGTTTATTTGGAATTGTCATTGGACTTATATCAAAAGCGGGAAGTTCATTTTTCGGAAATCTGGGATTGTTTTCTTTCAGCTTTTGTGAACCTACTCAATTAATGTCCGAGAGTTGGATTTATGGAACGCTTGTGTCTTTTATAGCGGGGCTGTTTTTATTTGCAGTATTACCAATGACTTTAAAGAAAAGAGGATAGATTATGAGTATTAGAATAAATGATTTAACAGTTAGATTTAAAAATGGTGTAGTTGCAGTAAATAAGGCATCTCTTGAAATACCTAAGGGAATTTACGGACTTTTGGGTGAGAATGGTGCCGGAAAAACCACTTTGATGAGGGTTCTTACAACTGTTTTAAAACAAACGGAAGGAATGGTTTCCCTTGATGGAATTCTGTATAACGAGGGAAATTATGAGAAAATACAGAAAAAGATTGGTTATCTTCCACAGGAAATCGACTTATATCCGAATCTTACGGTGAAAGAATGTCTTGTATATATGGGGGGACTGTCAGGAGTAGCCAGAAATGACCTCGAACAAAGAATTACCTATTATCTGGAAAAGACTTCTCTTACAGAGCATCAGAATAAAAAAATGCGGCAATTATCTGGTGGTATGAAGAGACGTGTCGGACTCATACAGGCACTTCTTAATAATCCGGATTTTTTGATTATTGATGAACCTACCACCGGGTTAGATCCGGAAGAAAGAATCAGGATCCGCAATCTTTTGGTTGATTTTTCAAAGGATAGAACTGTGCTGTTTTCCACTCATGTAGTAGAAGATTTAGCAGCAACCTGTACACAGCTTGCCATTATGAAAAAAGGAAGTTTTTTATATTCTGGAAGCGTGAGTGGGTTGCTGGAAAATGCAAAGGGCTGTGTTTGGAATTGTACGGTACAAAATGCAGAAGAAGCCCGTTTGTTAGAAGCCAATTATTCTATATCATCTAAGCAGTATGTAGAAAATGGAATTCATATGAAAGTATTAAGCAAAGGAAAGCCAAATGAGAATTGTGTCCTGGATAATGATATCACTTTGGAAGATGCATATATTTATTTGACGAATAGTTGAATATAACGGCGGGCAAGTTGCCCGCCGTAAATTGTACTTATTTTGTTAAAAGACCGGATAGATTTTTTCCAATGCAAAATCCAATCTGTGGATATAACTCCTGAATTTCCTGATATTTTGCTTCAATCATTTCAGGCTCATCAGCCCAGATCTTTTCATATATTTTGAAAGCTTTTTTAAAATGTGTTTTGGCTTGCGGAAGATTGGCAGTCATCAGATAAATGGTTCCAAGGGTTTCCTGTACTTTGGCATAATCCAGACAGTGATCGGAATGGTATTCCTTGATGATGCCGGATAATTTTTGCAATTCGGAGATTCCTCTTTCGGGTTCCTGCTGTTCTGTCAGGAACATTGCATAATTGGCAATCTGAGGTATGCTGTCATTTATATGAAGCAGGTTAAATTGGTCAAGCAGTGAGATACTTTTTTCCATGTGTTCTCTTGCAAGATCGGGATGACCGTTCATACGATAAAGTCCACCGAGATTGGCATGAAGGTTGGAAACAAGGCGAGCATTGTCAGCAGTGATATTTTCTATCTGGGCAAGTGCATCCTTTTCCAGTTTTATTGCTTTTTCAGGTTTGGTTTCAAGAGTTGCCTGAAAATCTAGTAATAATGCCCGGTCAGAGTCGGTTCCAATGTTTTTTGTCTTTAACAGCCCCGTCAGTTCCTGAATGATTCCATTCATACCTTTGTAGTAGTTATAGTTATCCATGTATGGAAATGCATTTTCCAGAAAAAGCCGATACTTTGGTATATCATCCTTTTCAATCAATTCTATGATATTTCCGATTGTTTGAAATAGCTTTTTGTAATAATCTACTTCCATTCCATGCATTAAACATATTTTCTGTAAAGAATCCAGTAATATGTGGCAGCGAGTTACAGATGGTTTTGTCTCTGAAAGGGTGATTTCCTGAATCATCGGATGCAGAGAGATAGTGCGACGTGTTGTTGTCTGAACGAAACCAGTCTCAATTAAATCGTTGATCTCATTTAGTGTGGGCAATTCCAGCCATTTGGCAAATATACGGGCAGAAATACCGGTGGAAGGAAGAAAGCACATATTACACATGATATCCTGCTGTTCAAGAGATAAAGTGTATAAAGAAAACAGCGTATGGATATGACTGTAATAGGTGGCTTTGCTGCTTTGTCCATCTTTGATTATTTTAATTTTATCTTCGTTATGGAAAGATGCTTTTTCCACCTGAAGTCTTGTTAATAACTGGTCTGGAGTTGAGATTCCATTTTCCAGAAGTTTTGCTGCCAGTTCCACGGCAAAAGTATGAGAGTGAACAGTTTCGATGATCTTTTCAACTGTTGGCCGGTACGTGTCTGCCTCTGAATAAAATACTGATGCCAGCTGGAAGAGAGCGTTCATATCCTCTATTTCTTTTAATGGCAGAGTACAGTATTCATCCAGTTTGCTTCTGGTTGTAAACAAAATCTGACAGCGATATTTTAATACTACTGACAGAAAGCTGTCCTGTGTGGCAGTGACATTAAAATTATCTATGATAAGCAGAGTATCAGATTTCAGGGAACGCAGAAAACGGTTATGTCTTTGAAACCGTTCCTGGTCAGTGCTTTCCGGCGGATCGTCAATAAAATCCATGTCAGTAATATCCTGATGAAGATTGCCGGTATATTCTACATAAAGGATATTGGTGTATTGCTTTATGTACTGCTTTGCGTAGGCTTTGGCAAGTTCACTTTTTCCGATTCCGGCGATTCCGCAAAGAAAAACATGACGGTTTTCCTCAAGCATGGTATATAATTCTTCCAGTTCTTTATCTCTTCCGATAAAATGACGGCATGGTTTCGGAACCTCACTGTCCATAATATAATCCAGCACAATGGGGGATAAAGCGCCTCCGGCGAGCAGCTTCTGATTTTTGGTATTACGTTTGATGAATTGGCGTTCCATGCCAAAAGAAATCAGTTTTGCAAGAAACAGCAGTCTTGAACTGGCTGGTTTATATAAGGGAGTCAGATTTTTCTTTTTCGCATCTGAGATGCTGTCATCCTGAATGAATAAAGTGTAAATATCTTGTATAGCCATATTACAGTCAGACATCAGTGGAAGAAGATTCTGGTGGATGGTATGGGCTAATTTTTCCTGATTGGATGGCTTGGAATAGTAAGCGGATATTTTAGGACTGATTTTAGCCTGACCAGTCATCCAGCGGCAAACCAGACCGTTATCCATTGAAAAATCCTGATTTGCCGGATCATCCATAAAATCTTCAAATAATTCGTATAAAAAATCAGGCTGACTCATTTGATTACTTTCGCTGATATGATTTTTTAAGCAAGTGCTAATAGAAGAAAAATCGCATCGATTCAATAGAAATTCCCCTTTCGTAGTTAAGATTGAGTATATCTATCATAACACGAACATACATTCGATTCAAGAAAATGCGGATATTTTTAAAGTGATTGTGTCAATTTACAATCAATTTCTATTCAATGTGGTTTTCAGGCAGGTTCTGTAAAATAAGCTCAGATCAAAACAATAACGGGAGGAGCTTATGCAACAGAATATTGAATTTGAGCGGTGCATTGATTTTCTGGTACGGATGATTGATAAGTACGGCGAAGAAGTCCTCCGGGAGTTGGAGGAAGAAAAACAGAATAAGGAAGAAAAAGAAGCGGCAGTTTCCTGAAATACAAAATGTAAATCAGACTGTCGCTTTTTTCATGCATTTTTAAATCAAATAAATTTTAAAAGCTGATGCAGAGTGTGTGGCTCATTATTCTGAGAAGCGGTAATACGCGTATCAAATGGCTTGAAATGATTCTGCGTATAAAAGCTCAGAAGAAATTCATTATCTTCGCATTCAAGAAACTCCATAACGCCACCTACGGAATATTTGAGACTGGATATGGTTTCCAGTGCAAATCCCAGTAGAATATTTCCAGGAATTCGTTTTTCCTTTGGAAGAGAATAGTTCTTTCCCAATTGGGCAATCAGGTAAGCTGCGGTAGTATAGGATTGTGTTTCTTCATCCAAAATACTGACACGGGACAGTTTTTTTGCCATTGTCTTGCTGATATTTGAAGCACGGACAGAGATTGGTTTTATTGTAAGTGAAAAATAACCAACCAGTGAAGCATCTTCAGCATCAAATACCAGATAAGTGATAGATTGATCTTTTTTGGTAAACTCAATCGCATTATGTAATAAAAAGTATTCCACATCGGGATTTTTGGGACAAGAAAAATCGGAGAGTAAGTCGTAAAGACTTTCCTCTCCGATATATGTCGGTTCGTCTTTATCCAAATATGCCCGAATATTAACGGTAAAATATTTATCAGACATGTTTTTTCTTCCTTTTTGACATTAAAGCTAAGATTTCCTGTGGGTTCGTTAACTGACGTCCGGGAAGTGTCTGCTTTGGTGTGCGGTCACGGTCGGCTTCGTCAATTGCTGCGACAAAACGCTTTACGCTATTTGGATTGGATACGACAAAATTATGAGTAATACTTGAAGTAGCCATACTAACACCTCCTCTTTTTTGGCTTTTTTGTGTATTTATAGTATATGCAATGTGTGATAAAAACACAATATCAAAAACAGAAATTATTTCTAAATAATTTTCAAGCCGGACATTTATTAGACGCTTCCGGTAGGCGAACAATATTTTCAATCCAATCATTTATAAGTCGCCAATGGTGGGCGGACAATATATTTTGATAACAGAAATGCTCTGTATCTAACTTAATTATACGATTGGCGAAGAAATGCGTCAATACGGAAAATAAGTATTGAAAATAGTTGGAACAAGTACTAAAATAAGGTTGGGACAATAAAACAGAGTTATACTGCGAGGAAGATTATGAAGAATAAAAAGATTAAATGCGATATATATACCAGAGTATCCACAACCATGCAGGTAGATGGCTACAGTCTGGATGCTCAGAAAGAAAAACTCAAGAGATATGCGGAATTTCAGAATATGGAAATCGTAAATGAGTATTCAGATGAAGGTAAGTCTGGAAAGAGCGTAGAGGGCAGACCGGAATTTCAGAGAATGTTGGATAATATTGAGAATGGAACAGATGAGGTACAGTTTGTACTGGTGTTCAAGCTTTCCAGATTCGGTCGTAATGCGGCAGATGTATTAAACTCTTTGCAGAGGATGCAGGATTTTGGAGTGAATCTGATCTGTGTAGAAGATGGAATTGACAGCTCAAAAGATAGTGGAAAGCTGATGATTTCTGTTCTGTCTGCGGTGGCAGAGATCGAACGAGAGAATATCCTTGTTCAGACAATGGAAGGACGTAAGCAGAAAGCAAGGGAAGGAAAATGGAACGGTGGGTTTGCTCCATATGGCTATGAATTGGTAAATGGAGAATTACAGATTGCAGAGGACGAAGCAGAGATTATTCGTCTGATCTATGATAAATTTATTCATACCAATATGGGAATCTCTGCGATTGCTGCATGGCTGAACCAGCATGGATATAAAAAGAAAAAACGACAGAATAATACACTGGACGCATTTGCCGCTTCATTTATAAAAGGTGTTCTAGATAATCCGGTATACTGTGGAAAGCTGGCTTATGGACGAAGGAAAAACGAGAAAGTTTCTGGTACAAGAAATGAATATCGCATTGTAAAACAGGAAAATTATATGCTGCATGATGGTATCCACGAAGGGATTATTTCAGAAACAGACTGGGAGCTGGCACATCAAAAACGGGAAAAAACAGGTGTGAAATATGAAAAGACACATAGTCTCGATCATGAGCATATTTTATCTGGAATATTGAGATGTCCGTTATGTGGAAGCGGTATGTATGGGAACGTGAACCGAAAGAAAAAGAAAGACGGAACCTTATATAAGGATTATTTCTATTATGCCTGCAAACATCGTCGCCTGGTAGATGGTCATAAATGTGGATATCGTAAACAATGGAGCGAGGAGAAGATTAACAATGCAGTGGAAGAAGTTATCCGGAAGCTGGTGAAGAATCCTAAATTTGAAGAAGCAATTCTGAATAAAATCGGTTCAAGAATTGATACAGAAGAAATAGAAAAAGAGATTGAAGGATTGGAAAAGCAGCACAGGCAGCTGACCGGAGCAAAAGCAAGACTTGGACAGCAGATGGACAATCTGGATATCATGGATAAATTTTATGAGAAGAAATATCAGGATATGGAGACAAGGTTATACCGTTTGTATGATGAGATTGAAGGCGTGGAGAACAGTATAGAAGAAGTCAAGAACCGCCTGCTGAATATCCGGCAACAGAAAATATCAGAAGAAAACGTCTATCAATTTCTTTTATATTTTGATAAACTATATGATAAGTTCACCGACCTGGAGAAGAAAGAATTTCTTAACAGCTTTGTGGAACAGGTGGACATTTACGAGCAGGAGCAGCCAGATGGCAGATTCCTGAAGCACATAAAGTTCCGTTTTCCGGTGTATTTTGGAGACAGGGAGACACAGGAACTTTGTTGGGACAACGAAAGTACCGTTGAGACGGTTGTCAAATTATCCCTCAAAAAAGATACACCTAAGATTGAGGTTACAATGAAGCCTGATGAAGAAAGTAATTACACACCAGAAGAAAAAGCTACATATCCGAAGATTAAGGAATATGTGAAGAACAAGTATGGTGTGAATGTGCATACTTCTTATATTGCACAGGTTAAGCGGATGTGTAGTCTGGATATGGGCGAGAATTATAATAAGTCCAAGAAAGAGAATCCAGAAGTAAAGCAGTGTCCGCAGGAAAAGGTGGAGTATGTTAAGGATGCACTGAGGCATTTTGGATTGGAGATTATATGAATATAGATAAAATCTTAAGTGATGAGTACTATACTTTTTTGGAAAACAATCATAATGTTGCATTTTATTCATTATCCATAGGCTTAGAAGAGTATTTTGAAACATATCATCAGGTATGCGTATATCTTTCAGAGTATGAGAGAGATGATAAAGAGAAGATAAATTATAAAGCAGAGAAAAACGGCATAGGATATATTAAGAGTTATTTGAATATTGCTATACACATTCAACATTTCTTTGAACTCGAAACCAAAAGACTTTTAGAAAAAGAGCATGTCTTATTTGCTGTAGATGACAAGGGCGACCCGATTATATTGAATAAACTGCTTAAGAATATTAGCCTAAACAGTGAGGATACGAAAAATTTAAAGTCAGTTGAATTTTCGGAGGCGATAGATAGATTAAAAAAGTTGGTAGAAAATGGAATACTTACTGATGAAGTTGCTATATTGTTTGTTAGCAATTATAAATTATTAAAAGCGTTGAATAATCTTCGTAATACAATCATTCATAGAGGAAAGAGGATAATGAAATATTGTGAATTAGATGATTTCTTTTCTCAATATGTTCTTCCATTTGTGAGAGATGTATTAAATTGTCATTATTATAGGTGGCATCTTAATCAATTAAAAAGTAAAGGAGTTTATGATTCCATTTGTAAAATTATTGATGAGGGTAAGAAAGCTACAATAAGTTATTC
>OMAC01001186.1_pt1 | contig 11141 bp, 11 predicted proteins | sample 1644561 | NCBI WGS metagenome assembly OMAC01 (sample SAMEA103958144, study PRJEB25191) | human gut metagenome
CGTCGGATTGTCCAAACGTGGAAGAGACACGGAATCCGATGCAAACATTCAGCAGGAAGAAATGCTCACATTTTTCTCAAACGAATGTTCCATCTGCATTTCCAGCTGAAATCTGCGTGGTGTGCTTCTTATAATATTCCTTATCGACTCAAGGCAGCTGCCCGCCCGATGCAGCAGTCCCTCCTTTTACAGGATAAATCGCTCGATCACCTCGGCGATCGCATTGTGATTATTGTCGTGCTCCGTCTCGTAATCCGCTGCGGCTTTCACCTCCGGCGTGGCATTTTTTACCGCTACCCCGATATGCGCCGCATTAAGCATTGCAATATCATTCTCCTCATCTCCCACCGCTACCGTACAGTCTAGCGGAAGATTCAGCATCTTCGTAAGACAGGACACACCGGTTCCCTTGCTGGTATCAAGCGGACAGTATTCCAGATACTCTCTGCAGGAGAAAAAGCTGGTACATTTTCCCTTTTCCCATTCCAGATTCTTCTCGCGGAACCGCGCGAGACGCCCCGTATTTTTTAAATCAATCATGAGAACCTTCTGCGGCTCCTCCTCCAGCAGATCCAGCACATTCGCCGAAAGCTTGTAGGAAAGTCCTGTTTTTTTCCTGTAATACTCAAGCTCTGCCGTATGTCTTGTGGTAATAATCTCGGTGTTATTGTAGGTCTGCGCATAAATTCCCGCCTTTGCGGCTCTCTCAAAGAGTTCCTGCGTCACCTCAATCGGGAGCGAGCGTTTTAACAGCACCCGGTCCGCAGCGCAGTCGTAGAGTACCGCACCGTTAAAGGCAATCATATAGCAGCCCGGCTGCGTCAGCTCCAGTTCTCTTGCAACCGCCCTGCCGCTCTCCACCGGACGTCCGGTGGAGAGTACAATGTCGTGCCCGGCAAGAAGCATTTTCTGGATGGCGGCCCGGTTTTCTTCGGATACTGTTTTGTCGTCAGAGAGCAGCGTCGCATCCAGATCAACAAACAAAATCTTGTGATTCATACTCATTCCTCCCATCCTGCTTTTAGCCCATCATATGTCCTGCGGCGTTCCTACTCTGCCGGTTCTGCCGGGACAAATACACGCTCGCGGTAGACATGATCTGTCTTTGGCACCGCCGCAACCGCCTCCTCGCAGAACTGCTTCTGGGAATTGACAAGCACCTTCCCTCTTCTGTCTATCTTCTCATATTCTCCGGTTTCCGAATCAATAACAATCATCGCAGACTCTCCAATCTGTCTTCCATCTCTATAGGTCGAGAACACATCTGTCGATATGATGCCGTCTTTTTCAAATATCTTCTCCACCGGTGTATGCCCTACCACCTGTTTGTATGTATCTGCTCTGAACATCTCTCGGGTCTCATACTGTGGTCTGAACCATAAGGGTGATTTATCATTCCAGAGATAATCATGTGGAGCATCGTTTACCGTTGCAATAACCTCCTCTATATCAGCATCCAGCAGATCCTTGTTAAGCCATCTTAGGAAATCAGCTGTAAGCCCTCCATGTGAGAAAAGCACATTGTCAATCCGATGCATTATGTTTATCTGTACCGGACTCTTAAGGCGGTTCTCAAGTTCTTCAAGCTTTGACATTACCGTCCTCTCGGCATAGGGAGAATATCCGGTCTCAAGTCTTCCCCACGAGTAGCTGACATCATGATTACCGTAACACCAGAGAGTATCCGGATAGTCCTCAGCAAATGCGATTGCCCGATCAAATGTTTCTTTATATCGTTCTATCTGAAATTCCATATCCAGTCATCCGGCATATCCATCAGGCACACAGCCCGATCCGCCTTACCGTCTCTTAAGATTTTCTCTGTCCTGTCGAATATCCATGGTTTTAGATGAATATCAGGAATCACAAGTACTCGCATAACTCCATCTCCTAAAATTGATATACAAACTTGTAACAATTTTCTTACAAGTAAATCTCCTTCAACAACTCCACACCTCTATCTCTATCAAATGGCATCCCCATCTGCAAAAGTCTTATTTCCGATTCATCTACTGCACTAATTTCCTCAATGTACCTATGTATGCATTCTGTTACAAGTCCTTCTGACTCCACTTTTATTCCGGTAGTAACAATCTGAAGCAATCGGAACACATCATATTTGTGCTTCTTTAAATCCTTTTCATTTACATGCTCTCCAGCTCTTTTTCTGTCCAAAAGGTTAATCCACGCATACATTTTGAACGGAATCAGATGCTCTGCTCCCAGAACACCAATACCATCAACCACTCTACGTCCGGACATCATAAATTTATAGAAGTCATCGTTCAGAAGAATCGCTGATAAACTGGAAGTATCATCATCAATATGAATCGGAATGATTCCCTCTTCTATTTCAAGATGATATCCCGGCTTTCTTGAAAACAACTCAATCATAGTAGGATAACCGAATTTTCCTTCTGTGAAGCGGTAAAAGTGCATATTCTGTTCATTCTTCCATCCGCACTTATAGCCGCCTTCTTTTATGTATTCCCAGAATACGCTCGCAAATTCCGGGAAGTTATCCTCCATAATCAGGATCATATCAATATCTTTTGTCGCTCGAAATGGCAAGTCTGCCTCTGAGAGTAGAATATCGCAGGCAGTTCCGCCGATAATAGTGTAATAATCCGTATAATCTTTAAATTTTTCTCTAAAAGAGTCTATCCCTGGTACCATTTATAATTCCTCCAACAGTTCCTCAATACTCATTTCTATTCTTTCGTCTTCGTTACCTTTGAATGTACATGCCAGTGAAACAGGATCAACACGCCTTTCTCTTGCAAAATAAGAAGGATTGTATTTCCATAATTGTATCTTCAAGCAGTCGTCTGGGTCTTCAGATCTGGCATCCACAATTTCCAACTGGTCAACAACTTCCTCGCCCTTGTAGATTGCACGTTCCTCTATTCTTGGTGGATTCAATTCTGACTCCTGACTAAGTGCAGTTTCTCCTGCGCTAAATGATTCAAAGGTTGCTTCATATCGCATAATTGTAATCACTTTCTGGACCGGATTAATCAAATATCCTTTTGCATTTTCATAATACTCTTTCCGTGAGTAATTTCTCTTAATAGCAATCTCTGTTCCTGATTTCATCTGCTGGATGAGTCCCATTTCCTCTAATTGCGCTCTTGGTAAGATTCAGCTTGTTCGCAACTTCACTTTTTAACACAGATTCCTCATCACTCATATATAACAATTCAAGGAACACCATCTGTGTTGCCGGCATCATCTTATCCGCTTTGACAAGCTGCTTGCGATACACATCCTGTAATACAATTCCCATAAATGGTAAGAATACATTTCCTGGCAAATTCACAAACGGAACTCCGCTTTTTACCAGAGCATTTCTCATGGATACGTTGTTTAACGCTACTTCATATGCTACAGGGCACTGCAATGCTTCCTCATACTTTGCTTTCTGCTTTTTCATTGCAGCAACACTTAGTTCCGTTTCCTTCATAACATCTATTATGGCAAAGGTAACACCATATATTTCAACCATCATAATGTCACGCATAGTCATAAAAATCGGCAATTGTAATTTATTCTTATATTCTGCTATTTTTACCTTGCAGCCAAAAGTACGGTTTCTGGGCAAATTATAGCATATTGTTGCAAGTCTATTCTTACAATTCCATCAGAAAATGTTCATGCAGCGCACGTTTCACCTGATCGAAATTACCTCGCTCCGGACATTGGATGGAAACAACCAATCCCTTCTCTGGGAGAATCGTTGTAATCTGTCCGAATGCACCATCAGCACGATAGGATCCTGGATATGGACTGATCCAGAACTGATAGCCATATCCTACATGCCAGGGATCTGCAGATGGCTCGAAGGTAAATTTCGGGGTGGACACCTCCTGCACCCAGTCCCTGCTGACAATCTGCTCGCCCTTCCAGTTACCCTCAGCCAGATAGAGCTGTCCCAGTTTCATCATCTCGGTACAAGTCAGATACATACCTCCGCCGCCATTCGGATGTCCCTGTGGATCATGCTCCCAGAGCGGCCATCCCATATCAAGGGGCTGGAATACCTTCTCATACAGATACTCTCCCATCCGCTTGCCAACGGCCCGTTCTACCATATGAGCAGCCAGAATACTGTCGGCAGAGGAATAGCAGAATGCACTGCCTGGCTCCACAGGAACCGGCTGTGCCATCATATATTTCTCATAATCCGGTGCGCCGACGCCCGGACGTCTGTCCGCATTCATCAGAAGTGCCTTACCAAAGCCACTGGACATGCAGAGCAGATGTTTCAACTGAATCTTCTCCAGATTTGGATCCGGATTTGAAGGAAGTTTATCTTTAAACACTTCCGCCACATGATCTTCCAGGCTTAGTTTTCCCTCTTCTATTGCGAGTCCAACTGCTGTTACCGTAAAACTCTTGGTATGTGAATAAATATTTCTCGGTGCATTTGCTGCGTAGTGCATCTCACAGAGTACCTTGTTCTCATCTCCGACACTGATAGCTTCCAGCGGCAGATTGTGGCTGCTGGCATAACGATGAAATTCCAAAAACTTCTCTTCCAGTAACATAATACCTCTATCCTTTCCGGCAAATCTCTGATGTCAGTCCGATATAACCGATGCTACGTGTCGCAAGTTTAAAACCAATCTATCTGACATCTCCAATCTGGTTCTATTATCTCATACACATCTCTGCATCTGTCGGCAGTGGCATCAGCGGTGCGGACGGCAGGGTCTGATACCAATAAGCAACACTGGTGTAATCATCGTAACGCGGTCCGGTCCAGCCCATGTTGTCGAGTGTCATACGAAACTTATTCTCAAAACGGATCGGGTCTGCAATATGGAAATGATACAGCAGGAATCTCTGCTGTCCGTTATAGAATTCCCGATTGTCTCCATAGATTGCATACATGCCGGTATATAAGCCGCTGAAGGTCTGATAGCTCTTGATGATGATGTCATTTCCAAATCCATAGGAACCACCGAAGTAGTCTTCAGTTCCGGTATAGTGGATAGACGGATACGGATCATCGTCCAGATACATGCGGGCTTCGCCTTCTACCCAACAGGTATTGTTGCCATTCATACCAGTTGCCAGAGTCACACCGACAAATTGTCCCCTGCCTTCGATTCCGTCAACGATTGTGTAGGTACGACCCTTCTGAACCGGGTGCTCTTGGCGATAGGTGGCATGGAAATAACCAGCCTCCGCCGGAATCTCCTGATAAGCTCCGGTGATAATATAATAGAGATTTTCATCCTTGTCACCACGGTTTTCCATCGTGATCCGAGCTCTCTTATGGAACGGCATCTCAAAATAGCTGTTATAGCCGCGACCAGGAGCTACCAGCATCATGGCAGAATTCAACACCGGATATTTGCCATCCCGGTCCACGAAATTTTCATCATAGGCACATCCGAAGAATGCAGAGAGCGGAGCTTCCACAGACGGATATTCCTGATCATCCCAATACATACGGATGATAAAATGGTGCCCTACATATCCGGTAAACCACATATGCTGGATCACACCCGGTCCTGCAGCATCTACCAGAGTTACGGTTTCCCTTGCAGGAATCGTCACGGTCGGACGAAGCTTGGTGCAGTCACCGCCCTGGGAACCACCTGCGCGTACACCGGTTGGATTCTCTGCGGAAAATGCAAACGTTTTGGAGTTCTGGATCATACAATAGTTGTTCATATTCTTCTCCTCTCTGATCAAACCTGGATCATCTGAAATTATTGCTTACTACGCTATCGCGTTTCTCTATTCACTATAAATTCACTATAACATTTATCTCCCATGAAGTGACGGAATTACAGAATCATTCCGTCTGCGCCTTCTCATTTTCTTCCCGGATAATCTCCTTTAATTCTTTTCGCATCACATCCAGTGGAGCCTTCTGTCCTAGCCTGATTAGTTCAAATCTTTGTATATGAGTTTTTGTATTGCCCGTGGTTTTGTGTTCTGTCACCGTATTGAAGGTTTTTCGTCTTTCTCATACGGTCATAGAAATAATCAACGACAAGCCTGACAAAATACGGCATATTCCACCTCCAGTTTATGGACCTCTTCGCAAAACAGATTCATGGTATAACCATCTCCTTTATTCAAGCGCTTAAACTGATTATACCATAAATCTATGAACAAAGTTTATCTGTAAAGAAAATTGATACAGAGTTTTTCAAAATCGGTTCATCTGCTCCTGGGTAGCCACCTGCCTACAACTTGTATTGCTATTTCCTATCGTTCCGAACAATGCAACCATTGTCCGGCAGCTGTTTCAGGTACCAACAATTCATACGCAATATATTCATAAATGTCCCTCAAATCCTGTCTTGCTTCAGCGGAATATGCCACATAAAAAATCATATGCCAAAATCTCTTTTACATTTTTTATTCGTGCAGGACTCGTTTCCAAAATTTCGCCACTATAATAAACTTTTATATTATCTCCCGGCGATATAACTGAATAATCATATTTTTCTGGCAAATAACAGATTATTTCTTCTTGTATATCTGTTTCTAGTATTTAAAACTGCTCATTTTTTCATTCTATTGCTCCGCTTTATTATTGAATTATTTTTTATTTGTGCTTTTTATTTCCGCTACCAGTTCTTCATACTTACGTTCGTCAATGATATATTTCCGTTTAATCAATATATAAGCAGCTCCTATAGAAATTACCGGAACAGCTACAATTCCAAGACGCAATATAAATCTTTGTCCGGCATCTGCTGTCTGGATAAATTTATCTGCCTGTACAATTACATTTTCCGAAGTAAGTTCTCCTGTACCAGCTTTTATTTCTAATCCGGATATTTTCTGACTGATTGCATAGATATTGCTTATAATCAGTATTAACGCAACAACCGCCTGATCAACCGCACTGGCCAGCTTTGTTGCAAAAGATCTTACTGCTGAGATAATACTGTCATGTCGTTCATGAAACCGGACTTCATCATACTCTATGGTATTATTTAACATGACAATCATCGTCATATTGAATGCTCCCTGCGAAAAGAAGATTAGAAAACCGATGATATTCAGTAAAACAACACTTTTTGGTAAAATGTAGCCTACACTCATAAAAAGCATATACCCAATGACTGTAATGATGGTAGCTGCAGTTATAATCTGATTTCGTGTGAATTTTGAGGAAAGCCACGCAAAAGATGCCTCTGATATCAGCGTTCCTAATCCATACATAATTGTAAACCAAAATACAAGACTGCCACCTACAGAATATCCAAATTCAAAATAAAAGAAATTCATTCCAATCATAATCAGAAGACCATTTCCGATTTGGAATAATAAACATGCAATTCCAATCACTATCAACTGATCATTTCTCAGGAATATATGAAACATATCTTTTAATGACAGTGTTCTCTTCTTTTCCGGTCGTTTTCTCTCTTTTACTCCAAACACTGTAAGTAGCTGGAAACCAATAAAACAAAAAGCAATCACAATCGCAGCCGTCCGATATGCCATAATCGCATTTCCAGCTACCATATCAGGGAGCAGACCTGCAACAGAAAACTGTCCGATACAGATAAAAATTCCCTGTACGGTTACCAGCCAGTTCCGTTCTCCCGGATCTGATGTAAGACTCGGCAGCATTCCCCAATAGGCAATATCATTCATTGTGTAAGTCATTCCCCATAAAAGATATCCCACTCCAAAAAATGCAACAAATCCCCATCCTTCCGGCCTTACTGTAAACAAGCAGATAATTATCAGGCTGTTTAAAATTACTCCTATAAAAATCCAAGGTTTAAATTTTCCGGCTTTCAAATGCGAATTTTCAATAATAATTCCCATCATTGGATCATTAATGGCATCCCACAGCAGACACACTACCATAATTGCTGATATTACTGCATATTGGGCAACTGTCAGTTTCATCGTATATTGAATATATGTAAGAAGAAACATAGAGACGAGTGCATACGCCATATCTCTTCCGGTTGCTCCTATACAATAGCTCCATTTTGTGCGTTTATCCAATTTATTGTTTTCCATATACGACTCCCCCATCTCTCTATTTCTTCAGAAGTCTTTTAAAAGCCTGCAAATATTTTTTATTTGCATTGTAAACTAACATATCGATTAACTTCGGAGTTGCAATTCCACCACTGGTTGCAATCAGTCCTTCCAGATTTCCTTCTTCGACTCCCATTTTTACCATTTTAAAGGCCGGGTCCCGCTCTGATTTTCCCCGAAGTATAATCTTAAGTCCGATATGTACGACTCCACGAACAAATTTTCCAAACATTGAGACATTTACCACATCCTGATAGGAATCGTAAACCGTATACTCTCCACGCTTTTTTTCTTTGTCATGTTTCGGTTCACCGCCTAATAGCTGATAAAATTGTTCTGCACTGATTTCCATTCCATGTGGCTGCTCTCTAAAATAATCCGGAAACAGTTCTCTTTCATTTCTAAAATAACTATTTCCTACTACTTCCATATTCGCCTTTAATTGCAAATCATGTACCGATGCTCCGATACAGATCTGATATTTGCCGCTTAACATGGAAAAGGCTTTTTTCTCTACATCATAGACGGAAAAACTTCTTTCATCCAGCTCTAGTATAACTTCTTTTTCTTCTCCCGGATGCAGATATATTTTTTGAAATCCCTTTAGTTCTATATGGCTTCTGATAACATCTGATTCAATCGGGCAGATATATAACTGTGCTATTTCTGCTCCACTCACTTTTCCGATATTTTTAATTTTAAAACGAATTTGTATCTTTCCACCACTATATACTTCCGGTACATTCAATTCCGAATAGGAAAAAGAAGTATAGGAAAGTCCATAACCAAACGGATATTTTACCGGAACATGGAATGTCTCATAGTAACGATAACCTACAAAAATGCTTTCCCTGTATTCTACATCATCATTCGGAGGTGCAAAATATCTCCATGCCGGAGTATCTTTTTCTGAAAACGGAATTGTCTCTGCCAATTTACCGGATGGATTCACCTCTCCACTGATTAAGTCAGCAACAGATTCCCCTACAGCCTGTCCTCCGAGGTACATGTGAAGAATTGCTCCTACATTCTTTTCAAAACTAAAATCCATAGGCGCACCACCGAAACTAATTGCTGCAATATGATCTTTTCCGACAGTTTCTGCAATTTCAGCCAACAGCTCTTCCTGATTTTGAGGGATTTTAAGATTTTTCCTGTCGTATCCTTCTCCTTCGTAAGATTCTGTAAGACCGATAAAATATAGAATCACACAATCCTTTTTTCTATATTCCTGTTTCAGTTTTTCTATCGTATCCTGTAGTTGCTTTTCTCCTAATTCTTCCTTTTCATTCTGATATCCCTGTATATAAGTTACCTGATATCCTTTTTCACGTATTGCTTCAATCGCATTTGTCATCTTCGTCGGCTGGATATGACTGCTCCCACCTCCCTGAAATCGCATCTGCCTGGCAAGCTCTCCAATAATGATTACCTTCTTCTCTTTTCCAATTGGCAAAACACTATTATTTTTCAAAAGCACTGCACTTTCATTTTCTAGTTTACGTGCCACCTGATTCTGTTCTTCCATATCTACCTCATAATTTTCTTCTATATTTTTATGAAGTGATACAAAATTCTGCAGAACATTCTTAGTCCAGTTATCCAGTTCCTGACCCGTAATCCGGCCATCCTTATACGCTTCTTTTAACACATCTGTGTGGAAGCCTTTCGGATCTGGCATTTCCAGTGTCAGACCATTTTTCATACAGCTTACAATATCATTTGCTGCTCCCCAATCCGACACCACACCACCTTGATATTTCCATTCTTTTCTCAGAACATCTGTCAGTAAGTATTTATTTCTTGCTCCAAATTCGCCATTAATCCTGTTGTATGAAGCCATTACAGAAGTCGGTTTTGCTTTTTTCACAACTTCTTCAAAAGCCGACAGATATATTTCCCTAAGAGTTCTTTCATCAATCTGGCTATTGGATGTCATTCGTCTTGTTTCCTGTGAATTAACAGCATAATGCTTTAAGCTCGTACCTATTCCAAGACTCTGTACACCTTCGATATATCCCGTTGCCAGCTTTCCTGTCAAATATGGATCTTCACTGAAATATTCAAAATTTCTTCCGCATAAAGGAGAACGCTTGATATTGATTCCGCAGCCTAGCACAATGGATATCTGCTCTTTTTTTGCTTCTTTCGCAATCGCTTCACCCATCTTTTTAACAATAGCAGGATTCCAACTGCAGGCTATTGCACTTGCAGTTGGAAAACAGGTTGCTGGCTTACTGGTTTCAATATCCCCAACCTTTTCCTGCTCCAGTTTTCGAATCCCATGTGGTCCGTCTGTCATCATAATAGAGGGGATTTTCCCATTACAGTCATAAGTATGCCAGTCACCAACACCGCCTAAAAGCCGGATTTTTTCATCTATTGTTAACTGTTCACATATTTTATCAATGTTCATGGCTTATCCCCCCTTTCAAAGTCCATATCTAATGCCAATATTCTGTCGAAGTTGTTATCCATTGTGATTCATCTCTGCTCTACTTTAAATCGTGTCCTATCTGACAATGTCGTATTTCTCAACACGCATTATCTAAGTTCAAGGGAACTGGAAATATAAAAATGGAAATCCTGCTCCTTGCAGTATTCTTTTATTTTTTGAATCAGTTTTTGATTAGTTGTATATTCCAACAGATACACTTCCACCCCATCCGCCTTGCACGTTTCCAAATATTTGCAGAAATAATCTCTCGTCTCGCTCGTTTGTTCACGAAAAGTTCCGCTATCAAAATCAATACTGCTCCATACTGATTCCTGATTTACACCTGTCATAATCTGATCAATCGCCCCATAGCGTTCCCTATATTCCGCCACATAAGTATCTCCACCGTTGATGATGACCGCTTTTCCAAATGTCATTATGTTTTGTAGAATCGCTGTAATGCCTTCAAAAATACTCTCGTGCGGATCGTAATCATATACATCACAATTATCTATAAAGAATCCGTCAACACCTTTTTCATATAGTTCCTGAGAAAGCTGTCCTATAAACTTCTGCCAGTCTGGGTTTGCTACATCTACCCATTCTTCTTCCTCCCAGTGCTCATACTCACCGATTGCCAGTTCCGCATAGGTTGTATAGTACTCCCTGAAGTTTT
>OMAC01001188.1_pt1 | contig 11119 bp, 8 predicted proteins | sample 1644561 | NCBI WGS metagenome assembly OMAC01 (sample SAMEA103958144, study PRJEB25191) | human gut metagenome
GGGGGAGGTGGAGAACTTCCTGCGCAAGGACGAGAAGAAAAAGCAGGTATTTGTGTTTCACAAACCTGTGTCCGGGGCCAAGACCGCCGTGACCCGATATAAGACCCTTCAGCGCCGGGGAGAGCTGGCCCTGGTAGAGGTGGAGCTGCTCACGGGCCGCACCCATCAGATCCGCGCCACCATGGCAGACCTGGGCTGCCCGCTCCTGGGGGACGGCAAGTACGGAAACGGAGAGAAAAACCGTGGCTACGGGGAGACCCGCCAGGCCCTTTATTCCTATCAGCTCACCTTTGACCTGCCTACGGATGCAGGGATACTCAACTATCTCCGGGGCCGCACCTTCCAGGTGGAGCAGGTGCCGTTCCGGGAGAAATATTTCGGCTGAGTGTATTGATTTCCATCTTTGAAAAAGCTCCGAAAACTATTGATTTTACTGGTGAGGGAAGCCCTTCTTGGGTTTCCCTCACTCACTCTTTCTTTATTGCAATCTTACCACTTTGTCGGCAGTCTCTTTTCACATAGCGGAGGCGTTTTTTCAGGGGCGTTTTTGGAGGAAAAAGCACAATATAAAAATAAGAAAAAAACCTGTTGACATTTGGGGGGTTTCTTACTATATTGTATCTGTCAAATCCTGACGGTTTACGGGGAAAATGGAACAGAAACCGTTTTTCGCCGGGATGCGGCGTATATTTTTTTGTGTGAACGGAGGAGGATAAATGTCCAAAGAGTTGATTCGCCTGCGGAATATCTGCATGGCGTTTGACGACGAGCAGGTTCTCGATAACATCAATTTGTATTTTAATGATTCGGAGTTCCTGACGCTTTTAGGCCCCAGCGGCTGCGGCAAGACCACCACGCTGCGTATTATCGGCGGGTTTACCACCCCTACCAGCGGTGATGTGATTTTTGACGGCGTCAGGATCAATGATGTCCCGCCCCACAAGCGGCAGATCAACACGGTGTTCCAGAAGTATGCGCTGTTCCCGCACCTGGATGTGTTTGAAAATATTGCCTTCGGCCTGCGCATTGCTAAGGTGCCGGAGGAGGAGATCCGTGAGCGGGTTACGGAGATGCTGGGCGTTGTGAGCCTTAAGGGCTTTGAAAAGCGGCGCGTGGATCAGCTATCCGGCGGCCAGCAGCAGCGGGTGGCCATTGCCAGAGCATTGGTGAACCGGCCCAAGGTCCTGCTGCTGGACGAGCCCCTGGGCGCACTGGATCTGCGTCTGCGAAAGGATATGCAGAACGAGCTGAAGCGTATCCAGCAGCAGATGGGCATTACCTTTATATATGTTACCCACGATCAGGAGGAGGCACTGACCATGTCCGACACCGTGGTGGTGATGGACAAGGGCCGCATCCAGCAGATCGGCACCCCTGAGGACATCTATAACGAGCCGAAAAACGCCTTTGTGGCGGACTTTATCGGCGAGAGCAACATCTTAAACGGCACCATGGTCCGCGACAACGTGGTGAAAATGTACGGCAAGGAGTTCCCCTGTGTGGACGGCGGGTTCGCCCCCAACGAGCCGGTGGACGTGGTCATCCGCCCCGAGGACATCGACATTGTCCCCGTGGAGCAGGGGCAGCTGGCGGGCACCGTCACCAACGTCACCTTCAAGGGGATGCAGTACGACATCATTGTGGACTTCCGGGGCTTCAAGTGGCTGATCCAGACCACGGACCACTCCCCGGTGGGGGCCCGCATCGGTGTGAAGATCGACCCCGACGGCTTCCATATCATGAAAAAGAGCGAGTATTCCGGTCAGTTCGGCGACTACAGCTCCTATTCCGAGGAGTATGAGGAGCTGGCGGACGCCTCCTGGGAGACGGATGAGGAGGAGAGCGGGGATGAAGAATAAGCTCTCCCGGTTCGCCGTGCCCTATGAGGTGTGGATGGCCATTTTCGTGGTGGCCCCCATCCTCATCATGGTGATCTATGCCTTCTCCTCCTCGGAGGGGGGCTTCACCCTGGACAATTTTGTCCAGATGGGCGGCTATACCCAGGTGTTTCTGCGGTCCTTCAAGCTGGCCATCATCGCCACGCTGATCTGTCTGGTCATCGGGTACCCGGTATCGTATCTCATGAGCCGGGAGGGTCCGGCATTCCAGCGGACGGCCATGGTGCTGATCATGCTTCCTATGTGGATGAACTTCCTGCTGCGGACCTATTCCTGGATGACCATCCTGGAAAACCACGGCCTGCTGAACCAGCTGTTTGAAAAAATCGGCCTCATCAGCCTGTATAACCACATTTTCGGTACGGAGCTGGAGTATTTCTCCATGATGAATACCCAGGGGGCCGTGGTGCTGGGCATGGTGTATAACTACCTGCCGTTTATGATCCTGCCCATCTACTCTGTCATCATCAAGCTGGACGGCTCCCTGCTGGAGGCCGCCCGGGACCTGGGGGCCAATTCCATGACGGTGTTCCGCCGGGTGATCCTGCCCCTGAGCCTGCCGGGGGTCATCTCCGGCATCACCATGGTGTTTGTGCCGTCGGTGTCTACCTTCGCCATCAGCCGGATGCTGGGCGGCGGCACGGAGCTTCTGCTGGGCGACCTCATCGAGCGGCAGTTCCTGGGCGGGGCCTATAACCCACAGCTGGGCGCGGCCATCTCCCTGATGATGATGATCATCGTGCTGGTGTGCATGCTGGTGATGAATCGCTTCGGTGAGGGCGAGGAACAGGCGGTGATGCTATGACCGGCCGCAAGCAGAACAGCGTCGGCGATCGGGTGCTGATGGCGCTGGTGTTCCTGTTTCTCTATGCACCCATTATCATTCTCATCGTGTTCTCCTTCAACGCGGGCACCAGCTCCAGCGTCTGGAAGGGCTTTTCCCTGAAATGGTACGAGTCCCTGCTGTCTAACCGCCTGATCATGAACAGCGTGTACACTACCCTGATGGTGTCGCTGCTGTCCACCATTGTGGCGGCCATTGCGGGCACATTTGCCGCCATTGGCCTGTACGCCATGAGCCGGCGGCGCCGGGCCATCGTCAATTCCGTCAACAACATCCCCATGATGAACGCGGATATCGTCACCGGCGTCAGCCTGTGCCTGCTGTTCGTGGTATTCTTCAACGGCTGGGGCGCCTTTGCCGGGTGGGTGAACTCCTGGCAGTCGGCGGTGGTGCTGCCGGAGCGGCTGACCATGGGCTTCGGCACCCTGCTCATCGCCCATGTCTGCTTCAACATTCCGTATGTCATCCTGTCCGTGGGGCCAAAGCTGCGGCAGATGGACCGGAACCTCATCGATGCGGCCCAGGACCTGGGCTGCACCTGGATGCAGGCATTCTGGCGGGTGGTGATCCCGGAGATCAAGCCCGGCATCGTGTCCGGTGCGCTGACGGCCTTCACCATGTCTGTGGATGACTTCATCATCAGCTATTTTACCGCCGGGACCAGTGCCTCCACCCTGGCCATGACCATTTACGGCATGACCAAAAAGCGCGTCAGCCCGGAGATCAACGCCATTTCCACCCTGCTGTTTGTGACGGTGCTGGTGCTGCTGGCCATCATCAACCTGCGGGACAGCCACGCCGCCCGCCGGGAGCACCACGCAGCGGCGACTGCCGCCTCCGGTGCGCCTATGAAGCACCACCGGCGGCCCAACAAGGTGCTGCGGCGCGTGGCGGCCGGGGTCATGGCCTGCGTGCTGACGGCGCTGCTGGTGGTCACCGGCCGGTCCGTCCAGTCGGAGCGGGTGGTGAACGTGTGCTCCTGGGGCGAGTACATCGACGAGGAGCTGATCACCCAGTTTGAGGAGGAAACCGGCATCCGCGTGAACTATCAGACGGCGGAGAGCAACGAGGCCCTGTACTCCCTCATCAAGATGGGCGGCGCGGACTTCGACGTCATCGTCCCCTCGGACTATATGATCGCCCGCCTGATTCAGGAGGATATGCTGGCGGAGCTGGACTACAGCCACATTCCCAATTTCCAACTCATTGACGACACCTACAAGAACCTCAGCTACGACCCGGAGAACAAGTACACCGTGCCGTACACCTGGGGCACCCTGGGCATTATCTACAACACCACCATGGTGTCCGAGCCTATTACCAGCTGGGACGCCATGTTCGACCCCCAGTACGCCGGACAGGTGCTGATGATCAACAACTCCCGGGACGCTCTGGCCGCGGCCCTGCTGGACCTGGGCTACAGCATCAATACCACGGACCCCGGCCAGCTGGAGGAGGCCTTCAACCTGCTGAAAACCGCCAAGGACAGCGGCGTGTATCAGGCCTTCGTCATGGACGAGGTGTTCCAGAAGATGGAGGGCGGCAACGCCGCCATCGCCATGTACTACGCCGGCGACTACCTGACCATGCTGGAGAACAACGAGGATCTGGCCTTCGTTATCCCGGAGGAGGGCAGCAACTGGTTCGTGGACGCCATGTGCGTCCTGAAGGACACCCAGCACATGTCCGAGGCGGAGGAGTGGATCAACTTCATCGCCTCCACGGACTCCAACCTGGCCAACATGGACTATATCTGGTACGCCTCCCCCAACCGGGAAGCCCTGGAGCAGTACCCGGCCTACTATGCGGAGGTCAACGAGGAGGAGCTGGACCCGGAGATCTACGAAATTATGGCGCCCCCGGCGGAGACGCTGGACCGCTGCGAGATCTATGAAAACCTGCCCAAGGACACCCTGCGGCTGTATGACCGGCTGTGGACCCGGCTGGGCGTATAAAGGAGGAACGGATATGATCGAAATCGGCAAATCCTATACCATTGAGCAGGTGGTCACCCCGGAGATGACCGCCCGGGCCATCGGCTCCGGCGGCCTGGAGGTGTTCGGCACCCCGTTTATGATGGCCATGATGGAACACGCCGCCATGGACTGCGTGCAGCCGGACCTGCCGGAGGGCAAGGGCACCGTGGGCGTGGATATTCAGTCCAGCCACCTGGCTCCCACCCCCGTGGGCATGACCGTCCGGGCCACGGCCACCGTGACCGGCGTGTCCGAAAACGGCAAGCTCATCACCTTCCGGGTGGAAGCCAGCGACGACTGGGGCCCCATCGGCGAGGGGACCCACACCCGGGCCATCATCGCCAACGACCGCTTCCTGCAGAAGTGCAACAGCAAGCTGACGGAGCGGAAATAACCCCCGCAGCTTCCAAAGAGGGAGGAGAGCGCCGCTCTCCTCCCTCTTTTTGCAATGCCCGCAAAAAAAGTTGTCCCGCCCCTTCAAAAGCTCTTGCAATCAGAGGACGGGAACCGTATAATATAAGTTCAGTGTGAAAACACGGGATTACGACCGAATAAGGAGTGTGAGACAATGACCGAGGAAGTGAAGGCCCCTCTGACGGAGGAGAGTGCCGAAAGCAAAAACTTTATTCTGAACTTTATCGACGAGGACATCGCAGAGGGTGGCCGGTTCCAGGGACTGACCGTTCACACCCGTTTCCCGCCGGAGCCCAACGGCTATCTGCACATCGGCCACTGCAAGGCCCTTTGCATCGACTTCGGCACCGCCGAGCGTTACGGCGGCCTGTGCAACCTGCGCATGGACGACACCAACCCCGCCAAGGAGGACACCGAGTATGTGGATGCCATCCAGCAGGATATCCACTGGCTGGGCTTCGACTGGGGCGACCGTTTCTTCTATGGCTCCGATTATTTTGAAAAGGACTATGAATACGCCGTGGAGCTCATCAAAAAGGGCCTGGCGTATGTGTGCGAGCTGACGCCGGAGGAGTTCAAGGCCAACCGCGGCGACATCGGCATCCCCGCCACGTCCCCCTATCGGGACCGCCCCATTGAGGAGAATCTGCGTCTGTTTGAAAAGATGAAGAACGGCCAGGTGGAGGAGGGCAAGATGACCCTGCGGGCCAAGATCGACCTGGCCAGCGGCAATCTGAACCTCCGGGACCCCATCATTTACCGCATCCGCTTCATCAACCACCACCGCCAGGGCACCAAGTGGTGCATCTATCCCATGTACGACTTTGCCCACCCCATCCAGGACGCCCTGGAGGGCATTACCCACAGCCTGTGCTCCCTGGAGTTTGAGTCCCACCGGCCCCTGTACGACTGGGTGGTCAGCAACGTGTCCATCCCCTATCACAAGCCCCGGCAGATTGAATTTGCCCGGCTGGGCATCGACCACACCGTCATGAGCAAGCGGAAGCTCCGCAGGCTGGTGGAGGAGCACTATGTCTCCGGCTGGGACGATCCCCGGATGCCCACCCTGTGCGGCCTGCGCCGCCGGGGCTATACCGCCGCCTCCATCCGCAGCTTCTGCGAGCGCATCGGCGTGGCCAAATCCCCCAACACCGTGGAGTACGGCTTCCTGGAGCACTGCCTGCGGGAGGATCTGAACGTGTCCGCCCAGCGGACCATGGCGGTGCTGCATCCGGTGAAGCTCACCGTTACCAACTATCCCCAGGGCCAGAGCGAGACCTTCACCGTGGAGAACAACCCCACCGATCCCAGCCAGGGCACCCATGAGATCACCTTCAGCCGCCACCTGTGGATCGAGCATGAGGACTTTCTGGAGACGCCCATTCCCAAGTATAAGCGCCTGTATCCCGACGGCCCCGAGTGCCGCCTGAAGGGCGCGTATCTGGTGAAGTGCACCGGCTGCGTCAAGGATGAAAACGGCCAGATCGTGGAGGTCCTGTGCACCTACGACCCCGACAGCCGGGGCGGCGATCCCGCCGACGGCCGCAAGGTCAAGGGCGCCACGCTGCACTGGGTGGACGCCGAAAACTGCGTGGACGCCGAGGTGCGGCTGTACGACAATCTGTTCTCCGATCCCCAGCCCGACGGGCCGGACAAGGATTTCCTGAACTGCCTGAACCCCGACTCCCTGATGGTGCTGGAGGGGTGCAAGGTGGAGCGGGCCATGGTGGACGTGGCCAAGCGCTTTGACCAGGCGGAAAACCGCACCGGCGTCAACGCCCCCACCTTCCAGTTTATGCGGACGGGCTATTTCTGTATGGACAACCGGGACTGCACGGCAGATCACCTGGTATTCAACCGCAGCGTGTCCCTGAAGGACAGCTTCAAAAAGTAACCTGTAAAGTAAAAGTTGCGCTGCCCAAAGGGCGGCGCAACTTTGTTTTGCTGGACAAGGGGCAGGGCAGCCTGTATAATGGGGAGAAAAAAGGAGGTCCACGCCATGTCCCTATACGATGTCGTTCACGCCCCGCAGCCCCGGAAACGGGACCGGAAGCTGCACATACTCATCGTCATTGGGCTGATCCTGGTGCTGGCGGCGTTTATCCCCATTCCGTGGGCCATGCATTTACAGCGGCAGTATCGCCATTTTATAAACGGGCTGGGAGAAAGCGTCCAATACGCCAAGGAGCAGGGCGGCCTGTACGTCCGGCAGGACGGGCGGCAATTCTGGTCCCAGGACTCCGCCTCCCGGCTATATCTGGAGCTGAACACCGCCGGCATGGGCAAGCGCCAGAACAGCGCCCCCAAGTCCGTGCCGGATGCGGAGCTGGAGTTCGGCAACGGGTGCATCCTGCGCCTGTGGGAGCAGGACGTCTGGGACGGGTACAACCGCGAATGGGTCCCCGGCGTGTTCGTCTGGTACCGGGGAGCCAACGGAAAAATCTATATGTATGACACCGACCGGATGCAATGGCAAACGCTGGTGCGGTGCCTGCCCGAAGAATAGGAGGAACGATATGGGTCTTTATGATGCGGTGCGTCGGGAGGAGAAACCCCGGCGGCGGTGGCACCCCATGTGGGTGGTGGCGCTGGCCTTTGCGGCGGCGCTGGTGACGGCGCTGGGCCTGACCATCAGCAAGCCCCAGCGGGATCATGACCGGTTCATCCGCTGCATGAGCGACATCTCCAGCAGCACCACCTACGCCTTCAGTGGAAAATTCACCTCCCTCCGGGCCCGGGTGGACGGCCAGGACCTGCGCATCACCCAGGAAAACGGCTATGCCCTGTACGGGAAGCTCTTCAACATGAACGCCACCTTCAGCCGGGACGTCCCCAAGGAGGACAGCCTTCGCCTGGACTACGGCGACGGGGCGGTGCTGGAGCTGTGGCCCTATCACCTGCCGGACAGCTCCGACCGCAGCGAGGGCATATTCGTCCGGTTCGTAAATCCGGAGGGAAAAACCTACACCTACTACACCGACCGGGACGCCTTCGCCCGGGTCACCCAATGCCTGTCGCCGGAAAATAACCCGGCATGGGCGGAATAACCGATTTTCGCAGGACGGCTTCCCGTCCTGCGATTTTTCTTGAAAAAAACCGGGATTTATGATATCATAAGCTGATTATATATGCACACAAGCGGGACGGGAGCCGCAGGCTGCGGAAGCGTCCCCTCCCGCAGGTCCCATGGAGGAGGAACACCGTTGAAATCCAGAGTTTTTGAGATCATTGCCGCCGAGCAGGCCCGGCAGAACAGCACCGTGGAGCTGATCGCCAGCGAAAACTTCGTAAGCGAAAACGTCATGAAGGCCGTAGGCTCCTGCCTGACCAACAAATATTCCGAGGGCTATCCCGCCCAGCGTCCCTCCGGCAACCGGGGCCGGTTCTACGGCGGCTGCCAGTATGTGGATGAGCTGGAGGAATACTGCTGCCGCCAGTGGCAGGCCGTCTTTCAGACGGACTATCACGTCAATGTCCAGCCCCATAGCGGCTCCTCCGCCAACCTGGCCGCCTATATGAGCGTGCTGAAGCCCGGCGACACCATTCTGGCCATGAACCTCAACAACGGCGGTCATCTGACCCACGGCTCTCCGGTGAATTTCAGCGGCAAGCTGTTCCACATGGAGTTCTACGGGGTGGACGAAAACGGCTTCATCGACTATGAGGACGTCCGCCGGAAAGCCCGGGAGTGCCGCCCGCAATTGATTCTGGCCGGGGCCTCGGCCTACAGCCGCATCATCGACTTCCCGGCCTTTGCCGACGCCGCCCGGGAGGCGGGGGCGTATTTCATGGTGGACATGGCCCACATCGCAGGGCTCGTGGCCGCCGGGGACCATCCCTCCCCCTTCGGCCTGGCAGACATCATCACAACCACTACCCACAAGACCCTGCGGGGCACCCGGAGCGGACTGATCTTCTGTAGGCCCGAGCTTGCCAAGCGGGTGGACAGCGCCGTGTTCCCCGGCTGCCAGGGCGGCGCGCTGCAGCACGTCATCGCCGGAAAGGCCGTCACAGCGGAGGAGGCCTCCACGGAGGAGTTCCGGGAATACATCCAGGCCGTTGTTCGCAACTGCAAAGCCATGTGCGATGAATTTATCTCCATGGGCTACAAGGTGGTCACCGGCGGCACGGACAATCACCTGTTCCTGCTGGACCTGACGGACACCGGACTCACTGGCAAAGCGGTGCAGGACGAGCTGGACCGCCACGGCATCACCCTGAACAAGAACTGCGTCCCCAACGAGTCCCGCTCCCCCCAGCAGACCTCCGGCGTCCGCATCGGGACGGCAGCCATGACCACCAAGGGCTACACGGAGCAGGACTTCATTGCCGTGGCCCGCCAAATTGACCGCATCATCCGGGATATGCAGGATATGCGGAAGGAGTGACAAAAACGTGTACTTAAAAGCACTGGAAATTCAGGGCTTCAAATCCTTTCCCGACAAAACGGTGCTGAATTTCGGCGCGGACATCACCGCCATCGTGGGCCCCAACGGGTCCGGCAAGTCCAACATCTCCGACGCTATCCTGTGGGTCATGGGCGAGCAGAACAGCCGCCAGCTCCGGGGCGCCAAAATGGAGGACGTGATCTTCGGCGGCACGGAAAAGCGCAATCAGATGGGCTTTGCCCAGGTGACGCTGATCATCGACAACACCGGCCACATCTTCCCCCGGGACGAAAGTGAGGTGGCCGTCACCCGCCGGTATTACCGCAGCGGGGAGTCGGAATACTATATCAACCGCCAGTCCGTGCGGCTCAAGGACGTCAACGAGCTGTTCATGGACACCGGCATGGGCCGGGAGGGCTACTCCATCATTGGCCAGGGCAAGATCGACGAGATCCTGTCCGTGAAAAGCGGCGAGCGCCGGGAGGTGTTCGAGGAGGCGGCGGGCATCAGCAAGTTCCGCCACCGCAAGGAGGAGTCCGAGCGGAAGCTCCAGCGCACGGAGGAGAATCTGGTGCGCATCAACGACAAGATCGCCGAGCTGGAGCTGCAGGTAGAACCTCTGCGGCAGCAGGCGGAAACGGCGAAGAAATACCTGGTGCTGCGGGACGAGCTGCGGGTGCTGGAGATCTCCGTGTGGCTGGAAAACCTCCAGGCCCTGAGGGCCGGTGCCCTGAAGCTGGAGGCCGATCTGCGGACCGCAGAGGAGGACCGCCAGCGTGCCCAGGCGGACCTGGACGCCGTGTATGCCGCCGGGGAGGAGAGCCTGGAGAAGATCCGGGACAACGATGTCCGGGCCGAGGCCCTGCGGGACCAGGTGTCCCAGCTGGACGCCGCCGCCCAGGAGGAGACCTCCGCCATGGCCGTGCTGGAAAACAGCCTGAGCCATGACAAGCAGACCCTGGAGCGGCTGGACCGGGAGCTGGCGGACACCCAGCAGCGGGCCGGTAATCTCCGGGCCCAGGCCGACGCCCTGACAGACCGCATAGACCAGATCGACGCGGAGACCCAGGACCTGGCCCGGCAGCTGGAGGAGCTGATGGACGCCCTGCGGCAGCTGGCCGAAAGCGCCGGAAGCGCCCAGCAGGAGGCCGAGGCCCTGCGGGCCAAGGAGACCCTGGCCGTGGCCGATGCCGCCCGGGGCCGGACGGAGCTGGCCGCTCTGGACGCCACCCGGACTCAGGCCCAGGCCCGGCAGGCCGCCATCGCCGCCGACAGCGCCGCCGCCCGGGAAAAGCTGGACCAATGCCGCCGGGAGGCCGAAGAAAACAACGCCTCCCTGACTGCCGCCCGGGAGGAGGAGCAGGCCGCCGCCAACGTCATCCAGGGCCACAGCCTGAAGATGGAGGGCCGGCGCCGCCGGGCCCAGGAGGCCGCCCAGCAAGCCGAACAGCTACGCCGGCAGCTGGCCGCCATGGAGGACCGCATCCGTCTGCTGACGGAGATGGAGAAGGACTACGAGGGCTTCTCCCGGGCGGTGAAGGGCGTGATGCAGGCGGCGGACCGGGGCACCCTGTCCGGGATCCACGGCCCCGTGGCAAG
>OMAC01001190.1_pt1 | contig 11115 bp, 8 predicted proteins | sample 1644561 | NCBI WGS metagenome assembly OMAC01 (sample SAMEA103958144, study PRJEB25191) | human gut metagenome
ACCGGCAGCCAGCGCGGCGAAAAACGCCCACACCATCCCGGAATAATTAACCGCCAGGCTTTTGATAAACCCCGATTTACCGCCGCCTGCGGCATAAAAACTGCAAAAGGCGACGAAGCCAATGGTTCCTAATAATTCCCATCCCTGAGAGAGCCCGACATGTGAAGACACTAACTGCCAAAGCCCTGCACAAATACCGACGGTGACACCCGTTGCCGTGAGTCCGTTCATCTTGTTCCCCTCTGGTTAGACATGGACGAAAGCTACTCTTACATGTGCAGACTATAGAGAAATAAAACCTGATTGAGTGAAAGGGTATCGGGTCAAAGAAACAAATATTGCACTACCGCACACGGCGAAAAGATTGTTGAACATCATTCAACAAAAAGGCGAAATACGGCGAATTAAATTTAAGCGGGTTCTTTTATCAGATTATCGTTGCTATTCTCAATTCATCGAAAACAGCCACAAAAACCAGGGGAATGTGAATGACTATAAAAAATCTACCTGCCGACTATTTATTGGCTGCACAACAGGGCGATATCGATAAAGTAAAAAACTGCCTTGCGCTGGGTGTCGATATTAATACCTGCGATCGCCACGGGAAAACGGCAATTACGCTGGCAAGTTTATATCAGCAATATGCTTGCGTTCAGGCATTAATTGACGCCGGAGCGGATATTAATAAACAAGATCATACCTGTTTAAATCCTTTTTTAATTAGCTGTCTGAACGATGATTTAACGCTACTACGAATTATTTTACCGGCTAAACCCGATCTTAATTGCGTAACCCGTTTTGGCGGTGTCGGCCTGACGCCTGCCTGTGAAAAAGGCCATTTAAGTATTGTAAAAGAGCTTTTGGCAAATACGGAGATTAACGTTAACCAGACTAACCATGTTGGCTGGACACCGTTGCTGGAAGCGATTGTGCTTAACGATGGCGGGATTAAACAGCAGGCGATTGTCCAGTTATTGCTGGAACACGGTGCCAGCCCGCATCTGACCGATAAATATGGCAAAACGCCGCTGGAACTGGCGCGGGAACGGGGCTTTGAAGAGATTGCGCAGTTGCTGATCGCCGCAGGTGCATAAACCGGGAGGCTTGTTATCAACACACCAGAAAAACGGTGTGTGTGGGCGCTAACTGCGGATGCTGATTTTCTGGCGCAGCGGGGGCAAGGACAGGTTGAACAGGTCTTTGCCAGAGCGGTAAATATCGTACTCCCGGCTCGCCAGCAGTTGCTGACGCTGCTTTGTGAAGAGTACGACAATGCGCCTAACAGTTGTCGGTTGGCACTCACTCACTTTAATGGTCTGTTCCGGCATGGTGATAAGGTTCAGTTTGACGATCAAGGCATTACGATTGGTCAACATCATCATATAGAGATGAGTCATTGCCAGCGTTGGCTGTCCCCAACCATGCAAATGACCGCTCTGAATTTTCACCTTATCGCCTGGCAACAGTGGCACGACATTATTCATCAGCACCTGGGGGAAAATGAAACCCTGTTTAATTATCGCGGCGATAATCCGTTTTATCAGGCGTTAAATAAAGAACTACATATTAAACGTCGGGCAGTTATTCAGGCCGTAAACGATAAACAAAATATCGCCGTAGCGGTCGCCAGTATGATGGGCTTAGGGATTGGCCTTACGCCATCAGCCGATGATTATCTGACCGGACTGGTACTTATTTTATTTATTTCCGGACATCCGGCGGAAAAATACAAAGAGGAATTTTATCTCGGTTTGCAACGCGGCAGAAATAATACCACGTTATTAAGTGCCATCACGCTGGAAGCCGCATTACAACAACGCTGCCGGGAAAATATTCATCGTTTTATTCACAACATTATTTATGACATCCCTGGGAACGCAACTCAGGCAATAGAAAAAATTAAACATATTGGCTCCAGTTCCGGCTGCGACATGCTGTATGGCATGGCCGATGGTTGTGCGCTGAGCCAAACTTACGGAGGGAATTATGTCAGTTAAAATAGTCATTAAACCGAATACCTATTTTGATTCTGTCTCGCTGATGTCTATCTCCACGCGTGCAAATAAACTCGACGGCGTCGAGCAGGCATTTGTGGCGATGGCGACCGAAATGAACAAAGGCGTGTTGAAGAATTTAGGACTGCTGACGCCGGAGCTGGAGCAGGCGAAAAACGGCGACCTGATGATTGTCATCAATGGTAAATCGGGTGTGGACAACGAGCAGTTGCTGGCGGAGATTGAAGAACTGTTCAACACCAAAGCGCAAAGCGGCTCGCACGAGGCGCGTCAGGCGCTGCAAAATGACCTCAACGTGATGCTGTTTTCCGATAATGTCTCAGTTGAAGATGAACTGGCGCTCAAACAGTTGGCCCATGAAAAAGGGCTGCTGATGATGGGGCCAGACTGCGGCACGGCGATTATCAACGGCGCGGCGCTCTGCTTTGGTAACGCCGTGCGTCGCGGCAACATCGGTATTGTTGGCGCATCTGGCACCGGCAGCCAGGAATTGAGCGTCCGTATCTATGAATTTGGTGGCGGCGTTTCACAACTGATCGGCACCGGCGGGCGCGACCTGAGCGAGAAAATCGGTGGCCTGATGATGCTCGATGCCATCGGGATGCTGGAAAACGATCCGCAAACTGAAATCATTGTGCTTATCTCCAAACCGCCTGCGCCTGCGGTGGCCCGCAAAGTGCTGGAACGCGCACGCGCCTGCCGCAAGCCAGTGGTGGCCTGCTTCCTCGGTCGTGGCGAAACGCCAGTGGATGAGCAGGGGCTACAGTTTGCTCGCGGCAGCAAAGAGGCGGCATTGAAAGCGGTGATGCTCTCCGGCGTGAAACAAGAACATCTCGACCTGCATACGCTTAACCAGCCGTTGATTGCGGATGTGCGTGCGCGTCTGCAACCGCAGCAGAAATACATTCGTGGTCTGTTCTGCGGCGGTACGCTGTGTGACGAAACCCTGTTCGCGGTGATGGAAAAACATGGCGATGTCTACAGCAATATCCAGCCCGATCCTGAATTCCGCCTGCAAGATATCAACCGCAGCATCAAACACACCTTCCTCGATTTTGGCGATGATGACTTCACCAACGGCAAGCCGCATCCAATGATTGACCCGACCAACCGTATCAGCCGCTTGATCGAAGAAGCGCGCGATCCAGAAGTGGCGGTGATCGTGATGGATTTTGTGCTCGGATTTGGATCGCATGAAGATCCGGTCGGTTCCACCATCGAGGCGATCAAAGAAGCGAAAGCGATCGCCGCTGCCGAAGGACGCGAGTTGATCATTCTCGCCTATGTGCTGGGCACCGATCTCGATACGCCATCATTAGAACAACAAAGCCAGATGCTGCTTGATGCCGGAGTGATTCTGGCGAGCAGCAGCACCAATACCGGATTGCTGGCGCGTGAATTTATCTGCAAAGGGGAGGAAGCCTGATGAGCCAGTCACTGTTTAGCCAACCGTTGAACGTTATTAACGTCGGTATCGCCATGTTTAGCGATGATCTGAAAAAGCAGCATGTAGAAGTGACCCAACTCGACTGGACGCCGCCGGGGCAGGGCAATATGCAGGTGGTGCAGGCGCTGGATAACATTGCCGATTCGCCGCTGGCAGACAAAATCGCCGCCGCGAATCAGCAGGCGCTGGAGCGCATTATCCAGTCGCATCCGGTGCTGATTGGTTTTGATCAGGCGATTAACGTGGTGCCGGGCATGACGGCGAAAACCATTCTTCACGCCGGGCCGCCGGTCACCTGGGAAAAAATGTGCGGCGCGATGAAAGGCGCGGTCACCGGAGCGCTGGTGTTTGAAGGACTGGCGAAAGATCTCGACGAGGCGGCTGAGCTGGCGGCTTCCGGGGAGATCACCTTCTCGCCGTGCCACGAACACGACTGTGTGGGATCGATGGCGGGCGTCACCTCGGCCTCGATGTTTATGCACATCGTGAAAAACAAAACCTATGGCAACATCGCTTATACCAACATGAGCGAGCAGATGGCGAAGATTTTGCGTATGGGCGCTAACGACCAGAGCGTGATCGACCGCCTCAACTGGATGCGCGATGTGCAGGGACCCATGCTGCGCGACGCGATGAAAATTATCGGCGAAATCGATCTGCGCTTAATGCTGGCGCAGGCGCTGCATATGGGCGATGAATGCCATAACCGCAATAACGCCGGGACGACGCTGCTGATTCAGGCGCTGACGCCGGGGATTATTCAGGCAGGTTATTCCGTCGAGCAACAGCGCGAAGTGTTTGAGTTTGTCGCCAGCAGCGACTACTTCTCCGGCCCGACGTGGATGGCGATGTGTAAAGCGGCGATGGATGCGGCGCACGGCATCGAATACAGCACCGTGGTGACCACTATGGCGCGTAACGGCGTCGAGTTCGGCCTGCGGGTCAGCGGCCTGCCGGGGCAGTGGTTTACCGGCCCGGCGCAGCAGGTCATCGGCCCGATGTTTGCCGGTTATAAGCCGGAAGATTCGGGGCTGGATATCGGCGACAGCGCCATCACCGAAACCTACGGTATTGGCGGATTTGCGATGGCGACCGCGCCCGCGATCGTCGCGCTGGTGGGCGGCACGGTGGAAGAGGCTATCGATTTCTCCCGTCAGATGCGTGAAATCACCCTTGGCGAAAACCCCAACGTCACCATTCCGCTGCTCGGTTTTATGGGCGTGCCGTCGGCAATCGACATCACCCGCGTGGGTAGCAGCGGCATTCTGCCGGTGATCAACACCGCTATTGCCCATAAAGATGCGGGCGTCGGCATGATTGGCGCGGGCATTGTGCATCCACCCTTCGCCTGCTTCGAGAAAGCCATTCTTGGCTGGTGCGAACGTTACGGCGTCTGAGTTACATGTTTATGCCGGATGCGACATGAATGTCTTATCCGGCCTACGAATGGCGCGGAAATCTGTAGGCCTGATAAGCGTGGCGCTTCAGGCATTGGCCACCACAGCCGGATGCGGCGTGAACGCCTTATCCGGCCTACGAATGGCACGGGAATCTGTAGGCCTGATAAGCGTAGCGCATCAGGCAGTCTGGCGTTGGTCATAACCCCATCACCCTCTGTCGCGGACATAACAACATGAAAGAACTTGTGGTCGTTGCCATTGGTGGCAACAGCATTATCAAAGATAACGCCAGCCAGTCGATTGAGCATCAGGCGGAGGCGGTGAAAGCCGTGGCCGATACGGTGCTGGAAATGCTGGCTTCCGATTACGACATTGTGCTGACCCACGGCAACGGGCCGCAGGTCGGGCTGGATTTACGCCGCGCGGAGATTGCCCACGAGCGCGAAGGGCTGCCCTTAACGCCGCTGGCGAACTGTGTGGCGGATACGCAAGGTGGCATTGGCTATCTGATCCAGCAGGCGCTGAACAACCGACTGGCGCGTCACGGCGAGAAAAAAGCCGTCACCGTGGTGACTCAGGTAGAAGTGGATAAAAACGATCCGGGGTTTGCCCATCCCATCAAACCCATTGGCGCATTCTTTAGTGAAAGCCAGCGTGACGAACTACAAAAGGCAAACCCTGACTGGCGTTTTGTTGAAGATGCCGGACGGGGCTATCGCCGCGTGGTCGCCTCGCCGGAACCGAAACGTATTGTCGAAGCACCTGCCATTAAGGCGCTGATCCAACAAGGCTTTGTGGTGATTGGCGCGGGCGGCGGCGGAATTCCGGTAGTGCGTACTGACGCGGGGGATTACCAAAGCGTGGACGCGGTTATCGACAAAGATCTCTCTACCGCGCTACTGGCTCGCGAAATTCACGCCGACATTCTGGTGATCACCACTGGCGTCGAAAAAGTGTGTATTCACTTTGGCAAACCGCAGCAGCAGGCGCTGGATCGCGTAGATATTGCCACCATGACCCGCTATATGCAGGAAGGGCATTTCCCACCTGGCAGCATGTTGCCAAAAATCATCGCCAGCCTGACGTTCCTGGAACAGGGCGGCAAAGAAGTGATTATCACCACGCCGGAATGCCTGCCTGCGGCGCTACGCGGCGAAACGGGCACCCATATTATTAAAACCTAAGGACGTAAGATGAAAGAAAACAATAGCCGCCGTGAATTTCTGAGCCAGAGCGGTAAGATGGTCACCGCCGCCGCGCTGTTTGGTCCCTCAGTGCCGCTCGCCCATGCGGGGGTAGCTGGCACCCTAAACTGCGAAGCGAACAACACCATGAAAATCACTGACCCGTATTACTATCTCGATAACGTGCTGCTGGAAACCGGTTTTGACTACGAAAATGGCGTGGCGGTACAGACCCGCACGGCGCGCCAGACCGTGGAGATTCAGGACGGTAAAATTGTTGCCCTGCGCGAGAACAAGCAGCATCCGGACGCCACGCTGCCGCACTATGACGCTGGCGGTAAGCTGATGCTGCCCACCACCCGCGACATGCATATTCATCTCGACAAAACCTTCTACGGCGGGCCGTGGCGCTCGCTCAATCGTCCGGCAGGCACCACTATCCAGGACATGATCAAACTCGAGCAGAAAATGCTGCCGGAACTGCAACCGTACACGCAGGAACGGGCGGAAAAACTGATCGATTTATTGCAATCGAAAGGCACCACCATTGCCCGCAGCCACTGCAATATCGAACCGGTTTCCGGCCTGAAAAATCTGCAAAATTTGCAGGCGGTGCTGGCGCGACGTCAGGCGGGCTTCGAGTGTGAAATCGTCGCCTTCCCGCAGCACGGTTTGCTGCTGTCGAAATCGGAACCCTTAATGCGCGAAGCGATGCAGGCGGGGGCGCATTACGTCGGCGGGCTGGACCCGACCAGTGTTGATGGCGCGATGGAAAAATCCCTCGACACCATGTTCCAGATTGCGCTGGACTATGACAAAGGCGTCGATATTCACCTGCACGAAACCACGCCGGCAGGCGTGGCAGCCATCAATTATATGGTTGAAACGGTAGAGAAAACGCCGCAGCTAAAAGGCAAGCTGACCATCAGCCACGCCTTTGCGCTGGCAACGCTCAACGAACAACAGGTAGATAAACTGGCGCACCGGATGGTGGCGCAGCAAATTTCTATCGCCTCGACGGTGCCGATTGGCACGTTGCATATGCCGCTCAAACAGTTGCACGACAAAGGCGTAAAAGTCATGACCGGCACCGACAGCGTTATCGACCACTGGTCGCCTTACGGCCTGGGCGACATGCTGGAAAAAGCCAATCTGTACGCGCAGCTCTATATTCGTCCTAACGAACAGAACCTCTCCCGCTCGCTGTTTTTAGCCACTGGCGATATATTGCCGCTGAATGAAAAAGGCGAGCGTGTGTGGCCTAAAGCGCAGGATGACGCCAGTTTTGTGCTGGTGGACGCCTCCTGTTCCGCCGAGGCGGTGGCGCGTATTTCGCCGAGAACGGCGACGTTCCATAAAGGGCAACTGGTGTGGGGAAGTGTGGCAGGTTGATATGCATTTAATATGTCTGCAACGGTGAACAGTAAGAGATTTAAGCCCCAGGGAGTGGGGCGGCCTGAGTATGAGTGTGTTGGCAGAAATGGACATTATCTTTGAAGAATCTGCCCTTATTGACGTTGTGTAGATAACTATTTGTCTACGTGAAAATATCATCAGTTTTGCCGATTTTTGTCTTTTACGGATAGCAAATATCACACTTATAGGCGCTCGCCTTATGGGGAACGTTGCTGCTCTGTTTCATTCAGGCTCGCGGCATGTTGGGGCTGGATCGGGTGGTTTAAATATTGGCTATATTCAATGGACGCGTTTTGCCGCGATGACATATCAGGCATCGCCAAATACACATAGCTAATCAGGAGTAAACACAATGAAGATCAAAGCTGTTGGTGCATATTCCGCTAAACAACCACTTGAATCGATGGATATCACCCGGCGTGAACCGGGACCGCATGATGTCAAAATTGAAATCGCTTACTGTGGCGTCTGCCATTCCGATATCCACCAGGTCCGTTCCGAGTGGGCGGGGACGGTTTACCCCTGCGTGCCGGGTCATGAAATTGTGGGGCGCGTGGTAGCCGTTGGTGATCAGGTAGAAAAACATGCGCCGGGCGATCTGGTTGGTGTCGGCTGCATTGTCGACAGTTGTAAACATTGCGAAGAGTGTGAAGATGGGCTGGAAAACTACTGTGATCACATGACCGGAACCTATAACTCGCCGACACCGGATGAACCGGGCCATACTCTGGGCGGCTACTCACAACAGATCGTCGTTCATGAGCGATATGTTCTGCGTATTCGTCACCCGCAAGAGCAGCTGGCGGCGGTGGCTCCTTTATTGTGTGCAGGAATCACCACGTACTCGCCGCTACGCCACTGGCTGGCCGGGCCGGGTAAAAAAGTGGGCGTGGTCGGCATCGGCGGTCTGGGACATATGGGGATTAAACTGGCCCACGCGATGGGGGCGCATGTGGTGGCATTTACCACTTCTGAGTCAAAACGCGAAGCGGCAAAAGCCCTGGGAGCCGATGAAGTTGTTAACTCACGCAATGCCGATGAGATGGTGGCTCATGTGAAGAGTTTCGATTTCATTTTGAATACAGTAGCTGCGCCACATAATCTCGACGATTTTACCACCTTGCTGAAGCACGATGGCACCATAACGCTGGTTGGTGCGCCTGCGACACCGCATAAATCGCCGGAAGTTTTCAACCTGATCATGAAACGCCGCGCGATAGCTGGTTCTATGATTGGCGGCATTCCAGAAACTCAGGAGATGCTCGATTTTTGCGCCGAACATGGCATCGTGGCTGATATAGAGATGATTCGGGCCGATCAAATTAATGAAGCCTATGAGCGAATGCTGCGTGGTGATGTGAAATATCGTTTTGTTATCGATAATCGCACACTAACAGACTGAAAAAATTAATAAACATCCTGTGGTTTAACATATTAACTTCGCTCCACTTAACTTTTTAGTTAAGGAGAGCGAAATAATATCAAAGTAGTGGTAAACCTATAGCGTAAATTCAGATTGTTAAATTAACTTCACTACTTTACACGTTAGTTATGAGCGATTTCTGATAGTGTCTGGTTTTATCAGAGCTTTATTATCTGCGACGTTTATTTTTATTTAAGAGAGCCACCTGCAAGTTGTTATTCCACCAGAGAGTGAATCGCAAAGCAGGTCATCATTTCATCTGTATATCTGTATGCCAAATGGCATTCCCCCTCCTTTTTCGCCGATATTTTGTTGTGAACGGCGGAGTTTCGCTTAAAAAAGCACCAGTAGTGGTTTCGCAGCTATATGGTGTATAAAAAATGTTCTCATACAGATGTTTTGTGAATGTGTGGGTTGACATTCATATGAAAAAAATCATAATTCCATCATGTTTGTGTGGGGTCTTTTCTGTATATTACGCATCGCACTCAAGCCTGACAGAAAATATGTTGTAAGGCTCATATCAAAAACCGCCATTAGCTCATCAGGAAGAGCAGACGACAACCAGGATTGTTGTATGGTACGGGGTTCGAGGCCTCGATGGCGGTCCAACTTTTCAAAACTTTTCTGAATCAGATCCCCTTATTATCATCCCTGCAAAGTGGAACATTGCCATTGTTTGGCTATTCAAGACGGGTCAGACCAATGAAAAAGCCCACACAGGGGAGAGTGGCTGAAATGGGAAGCTAAAGACTCAAGTAAACTTATCGGAAATAAGGACCACGCATTACGGGGGCTATCATCGCCGATGGTTGGGATTCGGCAAATCAGGTTGATTACGTAGAGAGTAAATTATCTGCTCACCGCTGCGTCACCCCTTCGTAAATCAGGCGTAGCGCGAATACACCAATAATTGCACCAATAACCCAACTGGCAACGCGTTGCATACGCCCATAAGCACGACGCACTGCGGGCAAAGAAAACGCCTGACTAAGAAAGACTCGCCAGATAATTGATGCGAGCACAATCCCCGCCCAGGCCATTAATCGTGCCCATGTTGGTGTTTCGGCATGTAATGTTACTGAGAAAATACTGATAAAAAATAAAACGGTTTGCGGGTTAGAGAGATCGGTAATTAATCCACGGCGGAAAAAGACATACCAGGGGGCGCTAATCGGTTGTTGTAGTGTGCTCATTTGCGGTGTTGAGTGGCGGCGCATGCTACTACACCACGCAAACCATAAGAGATAAGCGCCGCCGACGATTCTGATAAGCGAAAAAATCTCCCCACACTGCGTAATTAGCGTTGCAAGACCAAACAAACCCAACCCGGAATAAAATGCATCGCCCAGCGCCACGCCCAGCCCGGTCAACACCCCTGCGCGTCGACCGGAAGCCAGGCTGGTTTGTACTACCACAAAGAGATTGGCTCCCGGATTAAAAAAAGTAATCACGAACAATCCTACGGTCAGGTAAACGGCGTGCAAAGGATCCATAGTGATTTCATCCATAAATAAGTGAAGTAACTTCATCATATTTCTACCAAAAATAATCGGGTGCGAGAGAGATCACAAAGTGTCTTATTTCCGGTTACTGGCGTTTATGCCCTGACTGAACTAATTATTAATCAACCCAATAATGTGGGTGGGTGATAGTGTGATAACAACTCTGGAGCCGTAATATGAAAATAATCTCTAAAATGTTAGTCGGTGCGTTAGCGTTTGCCGTTACCAATGTCTATGCCGCAGAATTAATGACCAAAGCGGAATTTGAAAAGGTTGCATCGCAATATGAAAAAATAGGTGATATTTCAACCAGTAATGAAATGTCGACCGCAGATGCGAAAGAAGATTTGATCAAAAAAGCCGATGAAAAAGGGGCTGATGTGTTGGTACTGACCTCTGGTCAAACTGACAATAAGATCCACGGCACGGCAAATATTTATAAGAAGAAGTAATTCTGAATCCTATGTAAACATCCCCGATGCGTAAGTTTATCGGTGATCATCATCTATCGAAATTTATGCCGGATAAAGCGTTCGCGCTGCATTCGGCAGTTCAGCTTTTCAGCCGCCGCCAGAACGTCGTCCGGCTGATACCTAAATAATTCGCCGCTGCTGTCTTATCGCCATTAAATTTCTCCAGTGCCTGTTGTGCTGTCAGCAAGCCTGGAATGGGAGTCTTCGCCGACTCGCGCGCCAGTTCCGGCAGTAGCAGCTGCAAAAATTGCG
>OMAC01001191.1_pt1 | contig 11106 bp, 8 predicted proteins | sample 1644561 | NCBI WGS metagenome assembly OMAC01 (sample SAMEA103958144, study PRJEB25191) | human gut metagenome
CGAGGAAATCAACGATTTCAAGGGCGGTATGGCGGAGAACTATGTCAATGTGCAGCTTACCATTAACGGCTACCACACCTATTATTGGGAGTCCAAGCGTGGAGCTGAAATTGATTTTATCATTCAGCGTGACGGTCAGCTTATTCCTATTGAGGTCAAATCTGCCGACAACACCAGAGCAAAGAGCTTGAAGGTCTATATGGACACCTACAAGCCTGCTTATGCAATCAAGCTCTCTGCCAAAAACTTTGGTTTTGAGGATAACAAAAAAATCGTTCCTCTCTATGCCGCATTTTGTATCTGAAATCAATATCGCAACAGTAACGCTCACAGAAAATGTGGGCGTTATTTTTTTTAGTCTTTTTTATGCCTAAAATCTCTGTGAACTTAGAAAAAGGTGGTAAGAGCAGTTTGTTGTTTAAAATAAAAATGCTATGACTGGTTGTTAGAGGGTAAATTAGAATTTATTCCGATTACGGAGGTAAAGGTTTTTGTATCATTATCAAATTTCATTTCTAAATTTCCATTGTATTTTTCAACTACTCGTTTAATACTTCTAGTGCCAATTCCGTGCATACCGGATGTGCTTTTAGAAGATACGAGAGTTCCATCAATGTATTTAGGTTTTTTATTGCAAGAATTTGAAATTTTAATGATTACAAAATTGGAATTTCTTGTACTAATAGAAAAATCAATAAATTTTTCATTTGTCATTAACGCTGACTCAACTGCATTTTCTAAAAGGTTGTCAAGTAAGGCAGTTATATCATGTTCTTTAATAAAATCAATATTTGCGTTTTTTATACTGATTGTAAAGTTGATGTTATTTTTCTTGCATATCTCATAATACCTATGAGTAATTAAATTGACTGTAGGGTTATTACAGTAGTCAATTGGATTCATAATATTAAAATCATCAACAATTTCAGATATATATTGAGTTATATTTGAATCTTTATTTTCTGATAATTGTTTAATTGTATTTAAGTGTTTAGTTATGTCGTGAATCAACACTTTTGAATTTTCATTCTGTTCGCTTAACAGCTTATAGTAATCTATCGTATCCTTTTCTTGCTGCTTATCTAAAAGTATTTGTGTGTATTTATGATTAACTTTTATTGTTAGTTCGTTTATATAGAAAACAATAATATTTGAAAACAATAGAAGTAAGTTTCCTATAACTAAAGATAATTTAAAATTATCATTTACTGAATAGATAATACAAAGATATACAGTAGTGTGCATTAAAATAATAGAAGCGATTGGCAGAATGCAAAGAATAAGAGCAAATTTAGAATTCGTTTCCATGCTTTCTTTTTGTGATATTTTTATAATTAAATGTATTGATAAGAAATAAAGCAATTTACAAATTGTAGCTTGAATAATTAATACAAAATCATCATTATAGCTTTCAAATAAATCTATTCTGAAAATGATTGAAGAAAAATAAAATACCATTAATTCAGTGACGATCATAAGAAATAAAAGAATTAAGTTGTTAAATAAAGCGGATTTTAATTTTGTATTATAACATAATATTGAAATTAGAAAATTACAGAAAAAGAATCCCAAAAGATTTATAATGGGGATTTCACAAAAATGAAGTATGTATAAAATAATAAAATTTCCTAGTGCAAATAAAAATATGAATTTTTTAGCAATTTTTCTTTTGAATTTAAAATCAAAATAATAAAGAGATATTAGAGATTCGATAAAATATACCACAGCATAACATATATTTGAAGTCATATTGTACCTCCCATATATTCATAAAAAGCTTTTTTGAATGATGCATAGAAACTACGGGATATAGGTACTGTTGCTTTTTTAGAATTAAATGATAATGTGATTTCATTTTTATTAAAGTCTGTTACATTCTTTAAATTAACTATGTAACTATAGTGTGATTGGGCAAAATACTCGTATTTGGATAACTGCTTTTTCCAATAATCAAACTTTTTATTTGAAATGAACTCTTGCGTTTTTGTAACTAGTTTAGTTTTGCGATTTTCTATAGTTAAATACAAGATGTTAATTGTAAATATATTGTGACATTCATCAAAATAGTCTAAGATAATTTTTTCTGTGCTTTGTTTATACAGATTTAAAGCAATCTCCATGCTCCTAAAAAATCTATTTTCGTCAATGGGTTTAGATAAAAATCTAAAAACCTTTAAATCCATTGCATCATCAAGATATCCTTGAAAAGATGTAACTATAAAGACAATAATATTCGGATTTAGTGTTTGAAGATGTTTTGTAACAGAAAGTCCATTAACACCGGGCATTTCTATATCAATAAACGCAAAATCAGTTTTAATTTGTTTATCCAATATAGAATCCCCATTTGAAAAGCAGGTAATATCAAAATTATAGGTTGACTGTTTTGATAATTTAAGGAGAAAATTTTTGATTTGCTGAACGATTTTCAAATCATCATCACATATCAGTATATTCATAGAGCTATACCTCCTTAATCAGGATTATAACTCAAAAAAAAGAATTTGTCATCTGTTTTATTCCTGTTCAGTTAAAACTCTATATATTATTTTTGATATCAGGCTCAATGATTTATCATTGCAAAAATTTGTTTGTCAACAATATTTTTAGGAATGTTATTACTTTTTTAAACTACTTAATAAGAGATAGTCAGGTGTGATATTTAATGCATTGCAGATTTTAGCAAATGTTTCAATACCCAGTACAGAGTAACCGCTTTCAATATTTGATATGCGGTAATTTTAGATAACCGAATTTTTACCTAAAAACCCACTATTTTTACCTGTTTAAAATCAAATATTCTAAAAAATGCTATCCTTTCTTTAAGGCGTTATGCCAAGAAAAAGGATAGCATTTTTGATTTGTATTGAATTTTATGTTCTAGCCGTATTTGCGTTAATTCCGTTATTATACTTTGGCCTTGTGTTGCAGGAATTTGAAACTTTTATTATCGAAAAATTTAAATAAGGTTTAAAGCTGCTTCCCTAAATAAGAATTATAGAGTGCAATTTTTGTCGGATTTATTACCATTTTTGCAAAAATCAACATTCGCAAATATTTTTTTGATAAAATAATAAGAAGGTTGATTACAACGAAAAACAAAAATTCATTATCAAGTAAAATTAAGGACGGAGTAAAAAAATGCACTAATGCAACAGCACATACAAAAGCTGCACTAAATTATGCAAATACGTACAGTCCAGGTCTAGGATTATATCAGGTAACTGGAAAATCAAGTGTTGTATTTCTTGGATAATAATTAAATAGCAACATCATTTCCTATATACTTTTAACATGTTATCCGTAAATTTTGACATAGTTGTATCAATAAACTTTTGTTTAAAGTAAATTATTATACAGAGGAGTAAGCTGATGAAAAAATTTGTAAGTATTTTATTGGCAGTCGTATTAATATTTTCTGTTTTAACCTGCGTCGGATGTGAAGCAGACAAAAAAGAGAAGAATACAATTACTTATTATCATTATGAGCCGTATGTATCACCAGTTTCTATTTTAATATATCAATATAATGAAAAATGTAAGAATGTTCAAAATAGAATCAATATTGTTGAGTTTGATAATATTGAAAAAATGACAAGTCAACTTACAACTGAGCTTATGGCAGGGAAAGGTCCTGATATTATTACATCTGGTGAATTATCTCTATTATCATTATCAACAGAAAAACTTATTAAACAGGGTGTATTTGCAAATATTGACGATATTATTTCTAATAGCGAAGACAAGGATAAATTGAAATTATCCGATTATAATTCTAATATTCTTGATGCGGGTGTTTACGATGGAAAAAGATATTTTATTCCTGTAACATTTGAGCCTCAGATTTTACTCTCCTCATCAAGCAAATTATCAAAATATTTAGACAACGAACAACCGGATTTAACATACGGTAACATCAAAGAATTGAGCGGAAATATTAATAATGATGATAATAATCAAGCTCTGTTTTCCGGCGTTGAGGATTATAAAAATGTTTTTCTTAATTTAATAGATGAAAATGTTGACTTCTATTCTCAAAAATATGATTTCGATAGCGATGACTTTAGAAAGTCTGTCACCTCACTAAAAGAACTATACAGCAGTAATGAGAAAAATGAAGATAACATAGTGCCAATGTTATCATCGAACGGTCAGATTGAATTATTTGCGTTATATGATGAAATTGCAGACATTGAAAATGATAATGACGAGCCCATAATTTTGAATACACCGAATAAAGACGGTGAGTCCACGGGTGTTATAACCGATGCAATTTTTATTAGCAATAATTCCGACAACAAAGAAAAAGCTCTTGAGTTTATTGAGTATGCGTTATCGGAAAAGGTGCAGAGTGCTTTTTGCGGAGCGAATATAGAGGAATATCTACCGACAACCTCTTACGGAAGTGGCTGGGAATATCCCGTCAACAATGAATCTTACAGTAAATTATTTGATAAAGCAAAAGAGGTAAAGTATATTAATAACACTGCAAATATTTCAGAAGCTAATTTTATGTATGCAAAGGATTACGTTGATAACATAAAAAGCTATAGACTTTATGGATTGTATAATTATTATAACACAGAGGTTATAGGTGATATTGTAGATAAATTTTTATCCGATGAAATAGATGAAAATAAATTTCTTAAAGAGCTTAAATCAAGAACTGAAATTTATTTAGATGAATAGTGTTATGCAAAAATTAGGGATATTGCAGGTACGGATCGACAAGGTACTAGTGCATACGGTCTTGTAAAGGTAATTGAACATTTTGGTTTTCAGCAAAAGGTTGTTGAAGCTGATAAGGAATCATTAACCTTTAAATTACCTATACCTGTTATTGCACATGTAGTGATTGACGATTCCTTATTGCATTATGTAGTTATAACTAAAGTTTAGGGTGATATAGTAGTAGTTTTTGACCCTTCAAAGGGAATTGCAAAGGGTTCATATGTTACTTTCAATTATTAATGAAGTGAATTTAACTCAGTGCATATTAATTTCGCTACTTATCCGTATGAATTAACAAGTAGAGCGTTATTGTTGATTTAAATAATAAAAATTCAGATAGACTACAGATTAATAATTTAGAATTATGTTAAGATATATATAATCACAAGGTGAAGCATTATGAAAAATAAAATTGCGATAATTTTAACATTACAATTTATTATTACTGTGTTTGTTTTCAGCGGATGTGGTGAAAGCACAGCTTCAAGCAATTCTTCAAAGCTTACATATTGTGCATATAATGAGGATGTTATTTGCGATATTATTGAAAGGTATAATAAATATTGTACAAAGCATCACGATGAGTCATATCAAATTGAAATTGTGGAATTTGATTCGGAAGATACTATGCTTACAAAAATATCAACGGAGATAATGGCGGGGAAAGGACCCGACATAATTTCATTGAATCAAAAATTACCTTTTGAAAAGCTGATTGATAACGGTTCATTTGCGGATATAGATGAGCTTGCGAAATTATACAAATCCGATATAGATTTTGATGACTATAATTCAACAATAATGGATTGCGGAATTTACAATGGAAAGCGATATATTATACCTATAGCTTATTGCCCCAATATACTTATAACAACTCAGGAAATATTAGATAAATATAATCTGGAAAATACTAACTTTTCATTTAAAGAGTTAGAGATACGGTTATCTGACAAAGACCATAGTTATGCGCTTTTTGGAAATAAAGATGAAACATATAAGTTCTTCCTTTCCTATGTTAATGAATATGTGGATTTTTATAATAAAACTACAGAATTTTCAAGCGATGAATTTACCGAGAGCTTAGATTATATTGGAAAAATGATTAGGAATGATAATTCAAGAAAAGAAGGAACTACATGGGATATAATAGGTAATTATTTGTTTCGTACTTCACAATTATCTTTCGACGGTTCTATGATGAGTACGCTAAATTCTTATTTTTATATTTATAATAATAACAGCACGCCGGTTATTATTCCAAACTACAATAAAAAGGCGAATGCAGTATCAGCATTTGTTCAATGTGGTATTGCATTGAATAATAATTCAAATAACAAAGAAAAAGCATTGGCTTTTATTCAATATGTTTTAAGTTATGATATTCAAAAATTATGGAGTGAAAGCAGCTCATCACCATCAATAGTGGTAAGGGCACTGCCTGTAAATAAAGCTGCTTTTGAATATGTAATTGACCATACGTCAAAATGTGTATATGATATTAATGATGATGGAGAGTATGAGAAATCTGAGGAAGAATATTCAGATGAAATAAAAACTAAGTTTTTTAATGAATATTTAGATATGATTAACAGTATAAGCAGTTGTACTTTATATGATTATCTGGAATTTGAAAATACTTATTACAACTCCTCGGTTATCGGAGATATTGTGAACGATTACTTAAACGGGGATATTTCAAAGGAAAAGTTTATTCGTCAGCTTTCGGCGGCAACGGAAATTTATTTGACTGAGTAGGAATAAATTATGAGAAAATCTAAATTAATAAGAAAACAAAAGGAACATATAGCAGCATACCTGTTTATATTACCGTCTTTTTTAGGCATAGCGGTGTTCTATATTGTGCCGTACATAATTTGTTTTACAAAAAGCCTGTATGTCGGCGACACTTTTGTGGGCATAGAAAATTACATACAGCTTTTTCAAAACAACACATTTTTGCTTGCACTTAAAAACACGGGCATATTTACAGTTACGGCGATACCGTTGTTAATGGTGATTTCGTTTTTGATAGCGTTGTTTCTTAATTCTTTTAATAAAATATCTTCCTTTTTCAGAAGTGCATTGCTTATTCCTGTTGTAGTTCCGATTGCATCTCTGATTTGCGTGTGGCAATTGGTTTTTGATGATTACGGTGCAATCAACGGATTACTTAATTCACTTGGATTTAATACTGTTGAATTTTTTAATTCGGAATGGTCTATGGTGATGATCGTTTTTATTTATGTGTGGAAGTACTGCGGATTTTGTGTGATTCTTTTTACGGCAGGCATTGCCAATGTTTCGCAATCTCTCTACGAAAGCGCAAGGCTTGACGGTGCAAAATCACATCAGCTTGTGACTAAAATTACTATACCTATGATTGCGCCAACTACATTTTTTGTTTTTCTGATGGAGCTTATTTATTCATTTAAAATTTTCCGTGAGGTATTTGCTTTGTTTGGCGATTATCCAAACACCAATGTGTATTTTTTGCAGAACTTCATCAACAACAATTATTACAATCTCAACTATCCAAGATTGTCGGCGGCATCAATTGTCTTATCGCTGTTTATAATTATTGTGCTGTTTATTTTCTTCTGCTTTGAAAGGAAACACAGCTATTCTTGAGAGGTTTGTTATGAAAGATACGGTTATGAAAATACTAAAATATATTTTGCTGATTGCTGTAACTGTGCTGTTTTTGTTTCCTGTCATTTATATGCTTGCTTGTTCATTTATGACAGGTTCACAGGTAAGCGAGATGCTCAATTTTTCTGACGGAAAATATAAAGAACTCAATATGATTCCGAATATGGCAACTTTGGAGCAGTTTTATCAGACTCTTTTCAGAAAACCCGAATATTTGTTGAAGTTCTGGAATTCGGTTGTTTGTACTTTTCCGACAGTAATCGGTCAGGTTGCAGTATCATCATTGGCGGCTTTTGCTTTTGCAAAATTGAAATTCCCGTTCAGGGACAAGCTGTTTTTCATATACATAATTTTGCTCATTCTGCCGTTGCAGGTAACTCTTGTGCCTGATTATATGATTCTTGAAAATATGAATTTGCTGAATAATTTTCTTGCGGTAATTTTACCCGGAACTTTTTCTGCATTCGGAATTTGTCTTTTGAGGCAAAGTATAAAATACATTCCCGATTCCGCAATTGAGGCGGCAAGAGTTGACGGTGCGTCATATTTGAAGATATTTACTAATATTATTCTTCCGCAGATTAAGGGCGGACTCATAACACTTGCGTTGCTCTGCTTTATTGATAATTGGAATGTAGTTGAACAACCGCTGATTTATTTTGATAATGAGGGTATGTATCCGCTTTCCGTAACGCTTACTGATGTCGGTAGTTCGGATTACGGCATAATATTTGCCTGCGGAGTTATATTTATGATTCCTGCATTGCTTATTTATCTTTACGGACACAGGGATATTGATTCGCCGTTTGTCGGAACTGATAAGGGATAGGAGAGAGGCTTTTATGAAAAAAGATAAGCTAAAGAGCGTAGTGTTGAAATTTTCAATTGTATTTTTTATTGTGATTGCATTACTTACATATTTCTCAAAAACAATCAATAATATGCTTCTTCCAAAGGTCAAAGTGGTTTCGGTTCAAACAGGTGTAATTGACGATACCGCAGTTTCAAATGATATGAAAACACATTATCTATTGCCTGTTTCATCGGTGGATGGGGCAGGCAATACGGGAATAGTATTTGTTATAAATAAAACCGAAAACGGTGATGCAACAGTTGAAGAGGTTTCGGTGGATATATGTAACAGTGACGAGCTGTATTGCGAGGTGACATCGGACTCACTTTTTGGCGACAGTCAAGTTGTATATAAAACAACCAAGAGTATAGAAAACGGTTCAAGTGTTTATATTGAGGAGGAAACAGTGTGAGCAAAAGAAAAATTGTTTCGTTTCTGTTACTGCTGTTGCTGACTGTGAGCGTTTTTATTGCGAATATTATAATTATTGAAAATGCAAAAGGGCAATTACCTGATGTTACTCAATTAACTTATGATAAAAATTCCGAAACTGCTCCAAAAACGGTTTCTGAACTTGAAAAGCTGTTTGAACGGATTACTGACAAAGGCATAGCTTTTTGTTCCGAGGGTAAAGAAACAAAAATTAAGGAAGAAACCGTAACTACGGTACTTGTGAATGAAAACTGGTTTTCGGATTATAAGACCGAAATTAACGGCGAAAATATTTCGTCCAATAACATAGATAACAGAGATAAGGTTGCAATAATCGGAAGTTCTCTTGCTCTCAAACTGTTTTTTACAACAGATGCAGTCGGTAAAAAGATTTGCATTGACGAAAATCAATACACAATTTGCGGTGTGATATGCGAAAATGAAAGTATAATAAATAAGTTTTCTGCTGATGACAAACAGAGGGTGTATGTTCCATATACAACAGCCGAAAATTATGGTGACAGAACGGTTGATATGATTGTTTACGATAATTCGGTATATACAGGAGCAATTGTTGAGCAAATGGATTTGCCGCAGTATTATTCGGTTAATCTGAATGAGAAAAATCAAACGCTCTCGTCATTTGAACATATTTTATACCTTGCAATATTTATCGGATTTAGCATTATTGCATTGAAGTTGTGGTATAGGTTCAGCAGAAAAATTTTTGAGGAGATAAAAGAAAATCTCAAATTAAACTACTTTCTGAAATCGCTAAAAAATATTCCGTTAAAATATGTTGCACTTGTGCTTGTTTTTGCAGGAATACCTGCCGTGCTTTTGATTGTGTTTAATATTTGTGATTTCAGCATTTTTATCCCCTCAAAATATATACCGAATGATAACATTTTTGACATTTCAAATTACCTGAATGTGCTTGTCGATAATGCACAAACACTAAACTCTCAAAGTCTAACGGGAAATCCAATGCTTGTAAATCTGTTCTCAAGAACATTTACAGCGTCACTGTGGCTGACAATAATATTTTTGATTAGTATTATAACCGTGCTTTTAAATTTGACAGAATTAAAACTTCATAAACATAAAAACACCGACAAGCAGTAACTAAACTTGACACATACAATTTATCTGACAGAAAACGCATAAAATAGCAATAAAATAGTTTGACTAATATATAATATTGTGTTAAAATTATGCGAGGAAGTATGGTATGTTCAGTGGCAGCTTCTTTAGTAACAATTTCCGTATCGACATATTTGAGTAATGTATGGAGTAGTGAAAATGAAAGAAAGTGGTGTGGTGTGTAAAAAAAAGAAAGTATATCTACTTTCTCTTTTGCTTTTTTTGATTTCTTATTTGACTACAGTTGTTAATATGATTGTTAATATTATTACTGGTAGTTTTCATTTATACATTTTTAGTACTTTAAGCTTTATGTTGCCATGCTATAAATCTATTAAAACAACAGATGTGTTTGGTATCGTTTTAACAATATTGTTGTTTTTGATTAGTTTTCTGCTCATATTTTTTACCGTAAAATATGATGTGTTAAAATATGATCAAAGCAAAAGACCGTTGTGTTATACGAGCTTACTCTTGTGGTTTTTTATAACTCAAATATTGTCTTTGTGGATACTGGCTGATTCACATTTGCAAAATTATATTTATTTGTCTGTCGCTGAATTTCATGAAAGTGAAGAGTTACAGTACATATACTCAATAGTTATTTTTGCAATATATCAAATCATTATAGGCTTAATACGAATGTATGATTCTAGAGAAGCATATGACGCAACCAATATTTCAATCGTTCCACCTTTTGAAAAGTATTTTACTGAAAAAACTATTTTTTGTTACACCGTTCCTAATTATATATTTTCCTGTATAGGAGTCTTATCAATTATATATATTAGGTATGTTTTTATCGACAGTTATGCAATTAGCTTTTGGATTTTTATTTTCTGTGTGCTTTTTAGTTTATGCCTTCTGCTTGCAACTTTAATAAAATATCGCCAGATTGTAAAATATAGAGGTGTCGAAATAATTGTAAGAAAGAATTTTAAAATATCTATTTTTCTGCAATTGAAATTAGTTTTTTTGATATTTTGCACATATTGTATAACGTTGTTGTTCGATTGATTTTTGATATTTGGTAGAATATTTTCTGTAAGGAGGCTCAAAAGAGCCTCCTTCTTAATGCTTGAATAGAATACAAGCAAACCTCAAAACATAATATATGACAGACTGTTCTGTACGATGAAAATGTTCGATAGAAAACGCATAAAATAGCAACAAAATAGTTTGACTAATATATAATATTGTGTTAAAATTATGCGAAAAGGAGGGTGACAGCTCTATGGAGCAGTATATGCCGATAGTGTGGATAGGCTTTGCAATATTTATGTTGCTTTGCGAAGGCT
>OMAC01001192.1_pt1 | contig 11087 bp, 10 predicted proteins | sample 1644561 | NCBI WGS metagenome assembly OMAC01 (sample SAMEA103958144, study PRJEB25191) | human gut metagenome
ATGAGCTAAATCCGCGTAACCGCCGCTGCTCTCTGAGCGGCGATATTTATTTTATCTTATTGCCGTATATTTGTCAATAGGAATCCGGCAATTTTTTCAAAAAAACGCCTTTATCCTTTCGTTTCGCCCAAAAGCGCGCCGGCGTCTACATAATATTTTTTGTCGCAGAAATGGCACGAAACCTCAACAGGCTTGCCCTCCGCCGCCATTTCCGCAAGCTCATCCCGCCCAAGCGAAAGCAGCGCGCGTTCCACACGCGCCTGGCTGCAGTCGCATTGATACCGCACCTGCTGCTCGTCCAACACATTCGGGGCGAAGCCCGCCAGAGCCTGCTCCATAATCTGTTCCAAAGACGCACCGCTGCGCAGCAGCTCTGTCACAGAGGGCAGCGCCGCCACATTTTGTTCCAAATGTGTGATCTCCGCGTCGCTGGCTCCCGGCAGCAACTGCAGCAGATAGCCGCCCGCCGTCAGGATGGAAAGGTCCCTGTCCACCAGCACCCCCAGCGCACACACTGTGGGCGTCTGTTCGCTGACAGCGTAGTATGCCGTAATATCCTCCGCGATCTCTCCGCTCACCAGCGGCACCTGACCCACATACGGCTCTTTCATTCCAAGGTCTTTCACAACGCTCAGCGTGCCATCACGGCCTACGGCGCCGCCTACATCCAGTTTGCCGTCTGCCCGAGGCGGCAGCTCCACCACAGGCTGCTCTACATAACCGCGTACATTGCCCGCCCCGTCCGAAACTGCCAGAACGGTACCCGACGGACCGCCGCCTTTGATACGCAGCGTCAGAGAATCCTTTTCGCTCTTGAGCATTACACCCATCATCGACGCGGCTGTAAGCAGCCGCCCCAGAGCTGCCGAGGTCACCGCGGACGTCTTATGAATGCGCTCGGCTTCACGGACGATATCTGTGGAATCCACGGCGCAAAAAAGCACCCCGCCATTTTCGGAAATGGCGCGTATCAATCTTGACATCATTCATTCTCCCCTGCGGCCTGTTTCACCGCCGTAATAAAATAGCGCACGCTGTCCGGGCGCAGCGGGCCGAAATCCTCGCCGTCCGCCACATGCTCCACGCGCAGCCCCGCCTGCCTGCAGGCACGGGTTATCTCTTCCAGAGAATAGGCATACTCCGTGAAGGCCTCCTTGTCGCATTCATCCATATCGGGATAAGTGATCTCCACCGCGATATGCGTGCAGCCCGCAGCCGCGTCATAACGGTTGCGCCAGACACAATACGCGTCGTCCGCCTCGATCTCATAGACATTGTCGCTCAAAATATGTGCGTGCTTGTAAGGCGTGTTCATATCAAAAAGCACCAGTCCGCCCGGCTCCACAAACAGAGCAGCGCGGCACAAGGCCCGCCGGAATTTTTCGGCAGGCCCGATGTGATTGAACGTATCGAATGTGGACACGGCAGCGCGCACCGTACCGTAAAGGTCCAGCTCTGCAATGTCCTGGCACAGCAGCAACAGGCCTTCCTGCCCCGTTTCCCAAGCCTTCTCCCTCAGGACGCTGAGCATCTCCGGCGAGAGGTCTACGCCGATCATATCATATCCCGCGGCCGCCAGGCGGAGCGTCAGTTCTCCCGTACCGCACCCCAGGTCCGCCACGATGCCGTCCTCCACACCGTGAGCGCGGAGCACGCCGCATACGTACCGGAACAGGGCGTCATAGTCCGCGTCCTCGTTGAACGCGTCATATACCCCTGCAAATGCTTCGTAAGCCATTATACGTCGTTGCGCACGAGGTCCTCGTACGTTTCGCGCCGGACGGCAAGGCTGTCCTCTCCGCCGCGCACCATCACCACGGGCAGACGGGGCACACGGTTATAATTGGACGCCATGGAATAATTGTACGCACCCGTGGACAGCACAGCCAGGATATCTCCCACAGCAGGCGTCTGGAGCTGCGTGTTTTCCTGAATCAGGTCGCCGCTCTCACAGCAGCGCCCTGCGATCGTCGCTGTAAAGTCTTTTTGCTGTGCAGCCTTGTTTGCAACGACCGCCTCATAAGCAGACTGGTAAAGCGCATAGCGCGGGTTGTCCGTCATGCCGCCGTCGATGGAAACATATGTACGGTAGCCCGGAATGGTTTTGACGCTGCCGATGGTATACAGCGTGATGCCCGTATCCCCTACAATGGAACGTCCCGGCTCAATGCAGATAAACGGCACCGGAAAGCTGTTTGTTTCGCAGAACCCCAGCACCACCTTGGAGACCGCCTCCATATAGCTTTCCAGCGCCTTGGGATCATCCTGCGCCACATAGCGGATGCCGAAGCCGCCGCCCAGATTCAGCTCTTCAATGGTATATCCCAGCTCTGCGCGCACCTGCTGTGCAAAGCCCAGCATTACTTCGGCTGCATGGCAGAAAGGATCGATATCAAAGATCTGCGAGCCGATGTGACAGTGAATGCCCGCCACACGGATGCCCGGTGTCTTGAGCGCCGCAGCCACAGCCTGCAGCGCTTCGCCCGTCTCCAGCGCAAAGCCGAATTTGGAGTCGATCTGGCCGGTGCGGATGAAATTATGCGTATGCGCGTCGATACCCGGCTTGATGCGGAACAGCACGCTGGCCGTTTTGCCCGCTGCCTTTGCCAGCGCGCCCAGCAGCTCCAACTCAGCGATGTTATCCACCACGATACGCCCCACACCGCTCTCCAGCGCCATGGTCAGCTCATCAGCCGTCTTATTGTTTCCGTGGAAATAAATTCGCTCAGCCGGGAACCCCGCCTGCAGCGCCGTGTACAGCTCGCCGCCGGACACCACATCCGCACCAAGGCCTTCTTCGTTCAGGATACGGTACATCCGCTTGCAGCAGAACGCTTTGCTGGCATACAGTACCAGACCCTTTTTATGATAATGCGCGTCCATGGAATTTTTCAGCGCGCGGCAGTTGGCCCGGATGGCATCCTCGTCCATCACATACAACGGCGTACCGTATTTCGAGGCCAGCGCTACGGTATCCAACCCGCCGATCGTCAAATGTCCATGCCCGTTGACAGCCGTCACTTTTGTTTCCATACTTCTTTACCCCTCCGCTAAAAATTGGTCCAGGACATCCCGCAATTCCGGAATGCCGTATCCGTTATCCGCGCTGGTGAGCACCACGCCCCTGCACCCATAGGGCGCACAGATTTCCGCAAAACGTGCCGCTGTCTCGGCATATTGGCTTTTTTTCAGCTTGTCAGCCTTCGTCAGTGCCGCAATGAAGGGTACCTCGTGGTGCGCCAGATACTCCAGCATCATTTCATCGTCGGCGCTGGGGGCATGGCGGCTGTCCAGCAGCTGCACCAGCAGCGCACATCGCCGTCCGCGCTCGAAATAGCTGTTGATGAGTTTATCCCAGCGCTGCCGTTCGCCCTGCGCCACCTTGGCGTAGCCGTAACCCGGCAGATCGACCAAATAGACGCCGCCCACCGTATAAAAGTTGATGGTAGCCGTCTTGCCCGGCGTGCTGCTCACGCGCGCCAGGCTTTTACGGTTGCACAGCTTATTGATCAGAGAGGACTTTCCCGCATTCGAGCGCCCGGAAAAAACAATCTCCGCGCGGTCCCGTTCCGGCAGCTGAGAAGAAAGGCCGTAGGACGCCTTGAACTCGGCTTTCGTCGTATCCATGCGTGCCTCCTTACTGGCGGATGCTGAGCTGCGGTTCCGCTTTTTCCGGCGGCACCGGGCGCGTATGCTTTTCCCCGCCTGCCTTGGGCGCTTTCGCGGCCTTTGCAGGCTTTTTAGCGGGCAGCAGCACCGTGCGCAGAACTTCCTCCAACGTGCTCACCGGACGGAACGTCAAACCGTTTTTCACGGCGTCGTCCACCTCATACAAATCGGGAGCATTGTCTTTCGGGATCAGCACCAGCTTCATCCCCTCCCGGTAGGCGGCCATGCTTTTTTCTTTGAGGCCGCCTATGGGCAGCACCTGCCCGTGGAGTGTGATTTCACCCGTCATGGCCACATCAGAACGCACCGGGCGGCCGGACAGGCACGACACCAGCGCCGTTGTCAGCGTTACGCCCGCAGACGGACCGTCCTTTGGAATGGCTCCTTCCGGCGCGTGTATGTGGATATCGATATCCTTAAAAACGGAAACATCATAGCCGTAAGCCTCCGCATGGGCTTTTGCGTAGGTGATGGCAAGCTTGGCGCTCTCTTTCATTACCTCGCCCAAAGAACCCGTCAGTTCCAGCCGTCCTGCTCCGCCGGTCAGCTCCAGCTTGCCGCTGCCTTCCAGCACGTTGACTTCCACTTCCAAGATCTCGCCGCCCACGCTGGTCCACGCAAGGCCATTGGCCACGCCCACGGCGTCCTTACGGCTGAGAAAAGCCGGTTTCACGCGTTTCGGCCCCAAAATCTCTTCCAGGTTTTTATCACTTACAGAAAGCGTCTCCACCTCTCCCGCCGCGATGCGCTTGGCGCACTTGCGCAGCAGTTCGGTGACGGCGCGCTCCAGGTTGCGCACACCCGCTTCCTGCGTATATCCGTCGATCAGGCCGTACAGCGCGGAGTTCGTCAGCTTCACACGGCCTTTCAGGCCCGTGGCAGCGAGCTGCTTGGGCAGCAGGTGACGCTTGGCGATCTCGAACTTTTCCACGCGCGTATAGCTGGAAAGCTCAATAACATCCATACGGTCCAGCAGCGGACGCGGAATGGTATCCGTAGTATTGGCCGTGGTGATAAACAACACATCGCTCAAGTCAAACGGGATATCCAGATAGTGATCCTTGAACGCGACGTTCTGCTCCGGGTCCAGCGCTTCCAGCAGGGCGGCGGCCGGGTCGCCCCGAAAATCGCTGGCCATTTTGTCCACCTCGTCCAGCAGGAGCAGCGGATTTGCGCTCTTTGCCGTGAGGATGGCGCTGATGATCTTGCCGGGCATCGCCCCGATATAGGTGCGCCGATGGCCGCGGATCTCGGCCTCATCCCGCACGCCGCCCAGAGACATTCGCGCATACTTGCGGCCCAGGCATTCAGCGATGGACCGTGCAATGGACGTTTTACCCACGCCCGGAGGGCCGACCAGGCAAATGATCTGTCCTTTGACTTCGGGCGCCAGCTTGCGCACGGCCAGAATCTCAAGGATGCGTTCCTTCACCTTTTTCAGGCCGTAGTGCTCCTTATCCAGAAGCGCAGCAGCCTTATTGACGTCCAGATTATCCTCGGTGCGCGTATCCCACGGAAGATCCAGATAAGTGCGGATGACCGAAGCCTCCTGGGAATTGCCCTGCATTTTGAACATGCGGTCCGCTTCCTTGAGCAGTTTCTCCCGCGCCTCTTCGGGCAGCTTCGTTTTTTCGATCTTCGCCTTGTATTCCTCAGCCTCCTCGCGGGTGTCGTCGAAATCGTCCAGCTCGTTGGAAATCGCCCGCATTTGCTCACGCAGGTAATAATCCCGCTGGTTTTTGTCCATCTGCTCGTTGACCTTGCTCTGGATGTCCTTTTCAATATGCAGTATCTTCGTCTCCCGGCGCAGGATCTCCAGCAGCTTTTCCAGGCGACCGGACACAGTGCCCTCATTGAGCAGCGCCTGTTTGTCGGTATATTTCAGCAACAGGTTTGCCGGGATATAATCACACAGCAATGCTGCATCCTCATTGGTGATGATGGTATACACCACGTCTTTGGAAAGGCGCGGGTTCAGCGAAAGATATTCCTCAAAGGCTTCTTTCACACTGCGCACCAGCGCCTCCACGCGTGCGGAATCGACCGATTTTGTCCCGCGCAGCGCGGCGGCCTTGGTAGACGCCAGCAGAAAACGCCCGCTTGAATCCAGCGTCAGCAGCTTGGCACGGTATTTGCCTTCCACCAGCACCTTGACAAGCTCGTCCGAGACACGCAGCACCTGCTTTACCTCGGCCACAACGCCGTACGCATACAGATCCTTAAAGCCGGGGTCCTCCACGTCCATATCCTGCTGGGCAGTCAAAAAGACAGCGTTGTTATTGCTCATGGCCCATTCGATGGCCGCGATGGACTTTTTGCGGCCCACCTCGAAGTGGATGATATTTCCCGGGAATACCACCAGGCCCCGCAGTGCAATGGCCGGCAGGCGCAGGATATCTGCGTTCTTATCCAAAATGATTTTTACTCGTTCCGACATACTTGTATCTCCCCTTTGTATGCATATCTGAAAGGGCTTTAGCCCCATGAATGCTCTATGGAACTTTATTATATACGAAATTTGTGAACTTTTCAACAAAAAGAAAAGCGGAACATTGGTAAAACGCCCATGTTCCGCCATTTTTTCACTTATCCGTCCGCCGTCTCAGTTCACACGGCCCGACGCCAGCGCCTTATACCGCTTGCGCACCGCGCCGTATTCCAGCTTCGGCTTCGCGCCGTTCACCGTTTCCTCGTCCACCGTCACTTTGATGATGGTTGGGTCGCTGGGGATCTCGTACATGATGCCGATGAGCGACTGCTCCATCACGCTGCGCAGGCCGCGCGCGCCGCTCTTCAGCGCAATGGTCTTTTTTGCGATGGCATGCAGCGCCTCGTCCGTGATATCCAACTCCACGCTGTCCAGCTTCATCAGCGTCTGGTACTGCTTCACAAGGCTGTTTTTCGGCTCTTTCAGCACACGCACCAGCGCATCTTCATCCAGCGGGTCCAGCACTGTCACAACAGGGATACGGCCCACCAGCTCCGGAATCAAGCCAAAGCGCACCAGGTCGTGCGGCTCCACCAGACGCAGCAGGTTCTGCTTCGCCTTTTCGGGGTCCTCCTTCAGCTTGCCGCCAAAGCCCAGCGCAGAGGTGTCCGTGCGCTTCTGGATATGCTTTTCCAGCCCGTCGAACGCGCCGCCGCAGATAAACAGGATGTTTTTCGTGTTGATTTGAATGAACTCCTGCTGTGGATGCTTCCGTCCGCCTTGGGGCGGCACATTGCTGACAGTGCCCTCCAGGATCTTCAACAGCGCCTGCTGCACGCCCTCGCCGCCCACGTCGCGTGTGATGGAGGGATTCTCGCTTTTCCGCGTGATCTTGTCGATCTCGTCGATGTAAATGATGCCCCGCTCTGCCCGCTCAATATCGAAATCCGCAGCCTGAATGAGCTTGAGCAGAATGTTTTCCACATCTTCGCCCACATAGCCTGCCTCGGTGAGCGTAGTCGCGTCCGCGATGGCAAAGGGCACATTGAGCATGCGCGCCAGCGTCTGTGCCAGCAGCGTTTTACCCACGCCGGAGGGGCCAAGCAGCAGAACATTGCTCTTTTGCAGGTCCACATCCGTCTTTTCCATGTTCAGGATACGCTTATAGTGGTTGTACACAGAAACAGCCAGTACCACCTTGGCATTGTCCTGCCCGATGACATACTGGTCCAGCCCTTCCTTTATCTCCGCCGGCGTGAGGATATTGATATCCTGCGGCGCGGCATGGGCCGGGGCAGCCTTGCCGCGGCGCGGGGCCTGAGCCGGAGCCTTGCCTTCCTCGTCCAGCAGCGAGTGGCACAGCTCGATGCACTCGTTGCAGATGTTCACACCCGGCCCAATGATCATCCGCTCCACTTCGTCCTGGCTTTTGCCGCAGAAGTTGCAGATGAGATTTTTGTCTTTGCTGTTGTCTTTATTTGCCATATAACACCTTTATCGTTGTGAGATCACGTCGTCAATAAGGCCGTAAGCCTTTGCTTCCTCGGCCGTCATATAATTGTCGCGCTCCGTGTCTTGCTCGATGCGTTCCAGCGGCTGGCCGGTGCAAGCGGAGAGGATACCGTTCATCTTATTGCGCGTGCGCACCATATGGTCCGCGTGGATCTTGATATCCGTCGTCTGCCCCTGCAGCCCCACCTGTCCGCCGATCAGCGGCTGGTGGATGAGTATTTCGCTGTTGGGCAGCGCGAAACGTTTGCCCTTTGCGCCCGCCGCAAGCAGTACGGAAGCCATGGAGGCCGCCATACCCACACAGATGGTGGAAACGTCGCATTTGATATACCGCATGGTGTCATAAATCGCCATGCCGTCCGTGATGGACCCGCCCGGGCTGTTGATGTAGAAATTGATATCCTTCTCCGGGTCCTGGCCTTCCAGATACAGCAGCTGCGCCACCACAAGGCTGGCCGTCGTGCTGTTCACATCCTCGCTGAGCATGACGATGCGGTCGTTCAGCAGGCGGGAAAAGATATCGTAAGAGCGTTCGCCGCGCGCGGTCTGCTCTACAACGTAAGGAACCAAACTCATAAATTAGCCTCCCTGTTTTACAGCGGTTCAGTCTTTATGGGAAATCGCATGGCCGCGGCAGCCCGCTGTACCCGGCCGCGCGGCCCGCCGCAGGCGGGCCGTAAAACCGGCCGCCGCAGCAGGGTAACAGATGACCGATACGCGCATAAAATGCGGGTATCGGTCACGCGTCGTCACTATCCGACAAAAAGGCCCGCTTTACTCCGCCTTCTCGTCCTTCTGGGGCGCCACATTCTCAACGGTGACGTCCGCGTTCTGCTTGATGAAGTCAATGGCCTTGTTCACGGCAAGGTCCTTCTTCACTTCGGCCTCGGGCACGATGCCGCGCACCTTCTCCACTTCCATCTTGTAGGCGTCGGCAATGCGCTTGACTTCGTTCTCGAAGTCCTCCTCGCTGGCCGCGATGCCTTCTGCTGCAGCCACAGCCTCCAGCGCCAGACGGATCTTCACCTGCTTCTCAGCCTGCTCCTTGAAGCCTTCGCGGAACTTGGCCGTGTCGCCGCCCATATACTTGATGTAATCCTCCAGGCGCAGGCCCTGCTGCTGCAGGCGGTACTCGAAATCGCGCACCATTTCGTCAATGCGGGTCTCGAACATAACGGGCGGGATATCGCCCTCCAGCGTCGCGACGATCTGCTCGACCAGATCGTTCTCCACTTCCAGCTCGGCATTCTTCTCGTTCTGCTCTTCCATGCCCTTGCGAATGCTGGCTTTCAGCTCGTCCAGTGTGTCGTATTCAGACACATCCTTCGCGAATTCGTCATCCGCGGCGGGCAGCTCCTTAGTCTTCACTTCGTGCAGCTTGACCTTGAACGTAGCGGCCTTGCCCGCCAGCTCCTCAGCCTGATACTGCTCGGGGAACGTGACGTTCACCTCGAACTCCTCGCCGGCCTCATGGCCGGCAACCTGCTCCTCAAAACCCGGAATGAACTGGCCGGAGCCCAGCGTCAGGGAAAAATGCTCGCCCTTGCCGCCCTCGAAAGCCACGCCGTCCACAAAGCCCTCGAAGTCGATATCCGTGACGTCGCCGTCCTGAGCCTTGCCCTCACGGGTAATGATACGGGCGTTGCGCTCACGCATGCGCTCGATCTCGGCCTCCACAGCGGCGTCCTCGACAGTATTGACTTTCTTTGTGGCTTTTAAACCCTTGTATTCGCCCACCTTCATCTCGGGCTTGACAGTGACGACAGCCTTGAGCACGACGCCGTCTTCGGTGCTGGCGGAAACGATGTCCACCTCGGGGCGGTCCACCGGCTCGATGCCGCTCTCGGCAACGGCAGCTTCATACGCCTCGGGGAACAGGTCATTGATGGCGTCGTAGTGGAACACATCGGCACCGAACATCTTTTCAATCATATGGCGAGGGGCTTTGCCCTTGCGGAAGCCCGGAATGTTGTATTTACCGGCCTCGCGTTTGAACGCTTTGGCAATTGCGGCGTTGAACGCTTCGGCGTCAATGGAGAATTGCAGTTCATGGCTGTTGTTTTCAAGTTTTTCGTTTTTGACGAGATTCATTGTATTTCCTCCAATACTGAACTTACAGAGTACAATTATAGCATACGTTTATGAATATTTCTATACAAATTCAAATTTTATATGGAAAAAACCGCAGTGCGTCGGCACTGATGAGTTTGTACTCGATGCCGTCCAGCTCCCCCTGCACCGCCCGCGGAATGGACGGGCCGTGCAAATGGCCGTAAAAGCAGCGTTTCACGCCGTATTCCCGCAGGAGCGCCACCACTTCCCCGGCGTCCGCCTGGGGATAGACCGGAGGATAATGCAGGAACACTGCCTTTTCCGTATCTCCCGCCGCTTCCAACGAAGCCCGCAGCCGTCCGCATTCGCGGCTCATTACCTTTTCATCGTGAGGCTGGCCCGCGTCGAACAGCCAGCTCCGCGTGCCGCACAGTGCAAGCCCTTCTGCAAAAACACAATTGTTATGCAGAAAAGACAGGCTGCCAAACCCATTCGCAGCCAGATAGGCGTTCATTTTCGCCATGGTCGTCCACCAGTAATCGTGGTTTCCCTTCAAGAGCAGTTTCCTGCCCGGAAGATTCTGAAGGAACGCAAAATCCGCACTGCAGTCCTCCAGCTTCATCGCCCAGGAGGTGTCCCCCGCCAGTACCACGGTATCCTGCGGGCCCACAGCCGCCAGCCAGTTTTCCCGCAGACGCTCCACATAGTTCTCCCAGCCGCTGAAAATGTCCATGGGCTTGGACGTTCCCAGCGACAGATGAAGATCCCCGATTGTAAAAATTGCCATAGCATCCTCCGAATGACTGGCCGCAGACCGGCCATACTAAGAAAAGGAAGCGCCGCGCCCTATGAAGCGGCGTTTTGCGAACTGATTTTAAGGAGGCAATAAAAATGCAGGACGAAAAGATTCTGGAAGGCATTTGCTGCGAAGTAGAGAACTGTGTGCACAACAACGGCAACTGCTGCTGCACCGCGCAGGAGATCAAAGTGAAAAACCGCATGGCCGTCCTCGGTGAAGAGACCATGTGCGAGACCTTTGAGGAAGTTTAGGCTTCATCGGAAAAACGCCCGCAAAAACGGCTCGTGTGATATGCACGGGCCGTTTTCATTGCACCCTTTTTCTCTACAAAGCAAGCGCCGCAGCCCGGATGCCGTCCTTTTCCACCACCTGCGTGAAGCGTACGGGCTTTTCCCGCAGGCCCGCAAGGCTCGCAGGCGCCGGGACCCCGGTCTTTTCCTGCAGCAGGCGCATGGCCTCAAACTCATCCTCCGGCACATCCGCCCCCAGCGCGCCCAGCACATCGCACGGGAACTTGTACGGGCTTGCCGTGGAAAGTACAACGCAAGGCGTTTCGCCGGCCGCCTGCTGCCGTGCCACACGGAACGCCACCGCCGTGTGCGTGTCGCACAGATATCCGTCCGCTTC
>OMAC01001200.1_pt1 | contig 11059 bp, 3 predicted proteins | sample 1644561 | NCBI WGS metagenome assembly OMAC01 (sample SAMEA103958144, study PRJEB25191) | human gut metagenome
CAAATCATAATGAAAGTTTTAAATAATAAAATATTTAAAATAATAACTTGGTGATGGAGTTCACCAGAAACTTATTTTCAAACCACAATTGCTGATAACTCCTATGTTATATAAAAAATAATTAGGAGGATAATTTAATGGCTGATGTATTTCCATTAATTTTAGGGATAATAATACTTCTAGCTAGTGTAATTTCTATTAAAACTGGAATTAGTGTAACAGTAATTGAAATTGCAATAGGAGTAATAATAGGAAATCTATGATTCTTCCACAGCGAATCTTGGATGATTTATATAGCTAGTTTTGGAGGAATATTGCTTACATTTCTAGCTGGAGTCGAAATTGATGTTGACTTAATGAAAAATAATTTTAAAGAAAGTTTTACAATAGGATTTTTATCATTTCTAATTCCTTTCGTAATCGTGTTTTTAGTAACTTATTACATTATAGGATGGGAATTAAATCCTGCACTATTAACAAGTACGGCATTATTTGAAACAAGTATTGTAGTTGTTTATTCCGTTTTAACTCAAAAAGGACTATTTAAATACAAAATCGGAAAATTAATAATGGTTGCAACATTTATAACAGACATATGTACTGCAATAGCTTTAAGTGTTTTATTTACAAAATTTGACATTTATACATTATTATTTTATGTAGTGTCTTTAGCAGTTCTTGTAATGGCTTATTATAAATCTGATTTATTTTTCGAAAATTCATTATTTAAAAATAAAATAGGAGAACTGGAAATAAAATATGTTTTTGTCTTACTTTTAGGATTTATATTCTTTGGAAGTCTTGGAGGCGGGCAAGCCATATTACCTGCATTTATACTAGGAGTAATACTTTCCGATCACTTTAAAAACACACAAAAAGGAGAAGTTAAAGCCAGATTCAAAACCGTTGCATTTGCTATTATAACTCCAATATTTTTTCATAATTGGAGGAATGAAAGTTTCCATACCTTTAATATATAGCTGTTTTGGAATCTTTTTAACATTATTTGTATTACGTCAACTAAGCAAATACATTGGAGTTTATTATCCAAGTAAAATCTTTTTAAAACAAAACTATAACTATGTTACAATGATGATGAGTACCGGTTTAACATTTGGGCTTGTCACTGCAGTATTCGGACTAAATAATGCATTAATCAATCAGACAGAATATAGTGTAATAACTGGAATACTTGTATTAAGTGCTATTTTACCTACATTTGTAGCTGAAAAATATTATACTCCAGTACATAGTGAAGATTTGGGAGATTGAAGGTTAAATTACCTTCAAGTTTCCTACAATAATTTTTTTTCTTTAATTTCATTTTGGAAATATAAATACTTGGAATCAACTACCTTACGAATATTGGCTGCTGTTTTTTTACCAATACCTTCAACTTCCTGAAGCTGACTCTCAGACGCGTTAATAATATTAGCTACTGTTCCAAAATGCTCCAATAAGTTTTTAGCATTAACAGGACCTATATTTGGAAGGGATTCTATTATAAACAGCTGCTGCTCCCACAAGTTAACAGGTTTTTTGTCTGTTCTTATTTGAATTGGTGTTTTTTCACCACTTTGCTCCCTAATAGCTATTCTTTTAATCATTGCTGCAGTGTCCTGAGCATTTCTTGTTGGTATAATACTAATTCCAAAGTCCAGAGCTATTGAAGCTATCGAACCTCTAATTGCATTCGGATTAATCATACCATTATACAAGTCATCTCCTTCAAGAATAATTAACGGACGTTTAAATTCCTCCATTAAAGATCTTGCCTGTTTAAATAGTCTTTTGTCAACAATTGAATCAACAAAGTCCTTAGCTGTTTTACGTTCTATAACAACTTCATCACTTACCTGATAATCACCAACAGCCATTGCCTGAACTTTAACATCAATTTCCATTTCAGATAAATGACGTATAACCTTTGAATTACCTTCACGAGTATCTGCAAAAACAACCGGAAGTTCTTCTTTTTTAGGAGTAGGATCTAAAACCTTTACCCTTTTTTCATTTTCCATTCTTTCAATAGCATTGGAATTTAACTCTTCCAATACATCAGGATCAATTAACTGATGTTTCATCCTGCGTTCCTTATTAACTGAAGCCCAATAATAACCTTCATCTCTGGTTCCATTTGTAATAAGAACTTTCACACGACCTGAACGTTTACGGCCAGTCCTTCCCCTTCTTTGGATCATTCTAACTTCAGACGGAACAGGTTCATAAAGAATAACCAAATCAACAGCAGGAATATCAATTCCTTCTTCAGCTACACTTGTTGAGAGAAGTACATCATATTCACCAATTTTAAAGGCTTTAATGATTTCTTTTTGTTCCTTTTGAGTTAATCCTTTTTCACCATCTCTTGAAGCCTGACCAAAGAACTTGGCGGATTTAATTCCTTCTTTTTCAAGTTTCTGATGAATCATTTCAAGTGAATCCCTATACTGAGTAAAAACCATTATTTTTGAGGATTTTTGGTCAGCATCTTTAACATATCTGTCAGACTGCAATTTAGTTTGACCGTTTTGTCCCAATTCTTTTTTAATAATATCTGTTACTTTTTTAAGTTTAGGATGTTCCAAACCATGTTTTTCAGCTTCTCTTGCAAGATAAATAGCCTTACCAAAATTAGGGTCCTGAATTAATGATTTAGCAGCTTTTGTTTTCTTCTTACGCAATCTTGCCACATATTTGTTAAATGTAACTACTCCTTGTGTTTCAATAAGTTCCTGAGAATGCTGTATATTAATAACCGCACTTAAAATAGAAATAGCTTGGAAACATTCCTTTTTAGGATTTACAGACCTTGCAATTGCGCTTTGAACTCTTCCTCTTGCTTTTAATATATCTAATTTGTTAACTGAAACTGTTCTAATAACTCCCATATTTTTAAGGCCTTTAAGACGAATCTTAAGAGCTTTATCAACATGTGTTTTGATTTTTTCCAACTCAGAACTCATTTTAACCCTAACCCAATCTATTGCAACCGGATTAAAATAAGGTCTTACATCATTATCCTCTTCAGTTTTAACTACAATACTTTGAATATATAAATTATCACAAACTTCTTTTATTTTTTCCTTATCAGAACCTGGAGAAGCTGTCAGTCCTAAAATTAAGTTAAATTTGGATTCTTTAACATATCTTGAAGCCAAATATACGTAAGAATAAGAGCCAACACCGTGATGACATTCATCAAAAACAACTAAAGACACATCTTTTAGAGAATATCTTCCTTTTAATAAGTCAGATTCAACAGTTTGCGGAGTTGCACAGATTATTTGAGATTCTTCCCACCTTTTAACCCTTTCATCAGTTTTAACAGCACCAGTAATTGATGAACAAGGAACAGTCAAAAATTCTTTAAAAGTAGATTCATGCTGTATAGCTAATGGTTTACTTGGAGCCAATACCAATATTTTAGAGTTTTTAACTTTTTCCAATCTATCTGCCGCCACTAAAGTAGCTACTATAGTTTTACCTAATGCTGTAGGTGCAACAATCATTGTATTTCCTTTTTTTAAAACATCAGCAGCTAAAACCTGTTGGTATAACCTAGCCTCGATAGCATTAGATTTTATTAAAGGGTGGTCAATATAATGTGCCATGATAGAACATAGTAATTAAATGTTTATAAATGTTTAATAAGAGCACATGAAAAGTAATTATAAAAACAGCACGATTTAATTTTAAAGTAAAAAAACTTGTTAAAAAAAGAAAAAGAAGAGATTAATTAAAATCTCTTAAATTAAGATATTGTTATGTTGTTTCCTGTTTGGAAATCGTTCCAAGAAGATGTAATGATGTATTTTCCACTCATTAACCTGATAGTTAATGAAGCAAAACCATTATCATCAGTTACTTTGTGATAGAATACACCGTTTACATTAAATGATACGTTTTGATTAGATAATGGTTTACCATGACCGTCTAATGTCTGTGCAGTAAATTTACTGCCATCCATATAAGTCATATTAATGTCATGAGTAACCAGTGTAGGTAAAACAACTATATTGTTACCTATGTCTAATCCTTCATATATTGTTGTAATGATATATTCTCCAGGCCTTAAATTAATTGCTAAACTTACTACACCATTTTCATCAGCAGTTCTAGTATAGAATACTCCGTTAATGTTGAAAGTTACATTTTTACCTACTGCCAAACTTCCGTTTTTATCATAGATAGTTGCTTGGAATGAAGATGCATTCATATAATACTTAGTTAAATCCTGAGTTACAATTAAAGATTTTACAGTTATGTTAAATCCTTGTTGTTCACCAGTTACAGGGTTGTAAGCAGTTAAAACATACTCTCCAGGTCTTAAATTAATAGCCAAACTACCTACACCATCATTGTTAGTAGTTCTGGTGTATAATACACCATTTATATTAAATTTAACAGTAGTATTAGCTAATACTTTTCCATCACTACCTAAGAATTTAGCACTGAATTTAGTATCATTTTTATACATTTTAACTAAATCATCAGCTATAATACTTGGATTAATAGTAACTGTGATATTTTTAGAGATTTTACTATAGCTAGCAGAACCATTATAAGCCACAATTACCGGATATGCACCAGACTCTAAATTAAGAGCTATAGATGCAGTACCATTAGCATCAGTTGTTCTAGCATAGTTTACACCATTAATATTAAAGTATATAGTAGCATTAACTATTGGTTTACCTTGATAATCTGTTAATTTAGCAACTAAACGAGTTCCATCATGATAAACCATTACAACATCATCAACATCCAAGTTTACATCCACATTTGGAATTACAGTTATGTTTCCTTTTTTAGTCATCAAATCATATTTAGCATCACCAGAATAAGTTGTAGTGATATTATAATCTCCAACACCTAATCCAGGAATAATTACATTTGCAACACCATCAGTTACATTTGCAGTATAATTTTTACCACCAATTTCAACAGTAACTGTTCCAGTTGCATCTTTAGGTAAAACTACATTAATAGTAGAGTTTACTCCTTCTTTAAATTCAGGAACAGTAATATTCATATTATAGTCAGATATTTTGGATACTGTAAATTCAGTTGTGTTTTGATTAGCATTATAATTGTTATCACCAGAATATTTAACAGTTACAGTGTAATCATTTGCTTTAAGATCAGCTATTGTTTTAACTGCTTTACCATTTTCAATAGCCACATTATATTCTTTACCGTCAACACTAACAGTTACATCACCAGTAGCATCAAAAGGCACATTTACAGTTATTGTTAGCTCTTCGCCAACTTTAATATTATTAACATTGACCGCAACAGATGAATCTATTTTATTAACTTTGAAATCACCGTTTTCAGTAACAATATTGTAATTATCATCTCCTGCCCAAACAGCAGCAAAACCATAAGTACCTGCAGCTAATTTATCACCAGTAGCAATACCTTTACCATCAGTAACTTTAACAGTGTATTCTTTACCAGCAACAGTAACAATCACATTACCAGATAAAGGAGCACCATTAACACCAGTTAAGGTAGCTTCAATAACAAATCCGTTACCATAATCCACATCAGCAATAACAACACCTAAAACAGGTTGTGCTTTAGCAACATTAACATTTTCAGCAACTTCAACACCAGTGTATTTATCATCACCGACATATTTAATAGCTACAGTGTAATCACCAGCAGCTAAACCACTAATAGTTCCAGTAGCTTTACCATTTTCAATAGATACATGATAATCTACACCATTAACGGTAATAACTACTTCACCAGTAGCATCAACAGGTAAAACCACATCAACAGTTAAATCTCCACCAAATACAATGTCATTAACAGTTACATCCATAGTAGAGTCAACTTTAGATACAGTAAAGCTGGAAGTAGCAACTGCAGCATTATAATTGTTATCACCAGAATATTTAACAGCTACATCATAAGTACCTGCTTTAAGATCAGTCACTTTTACATTAGCTACACCATTAACAACAGTTTCAGTGTAATCTTTACCATTTACAGTAACAGTTACGCTACCAGTAGCATCACTAAGCAATTTAACACTAATAACAGCATCTTCCCCAACTTTAATATCACTAACCGCAACATCAATAATTGAATCTACTTTAGCAACACTAAATTTACCAGAATCACCAACAGCATTGTAATTATCATTTCCTGCCCAAGCAGCAGTAAAGTCATAAGTACCAGCAGCTAATTTAACACCAACAGCAGTACCTTTACCATTAACGATATTTACAGAGTAATCTTTATTATTAACAGTAACAATCACATTACCATTTAAACCAATAGCATCAACACCAGTTAAAGCAACATTAATGTTAAATACTCCATCATAACCAACATCTGAAATAAGCACATTTAATGCAGGGTCTGCTTTAGATACAGTTAATAAAGCATTGCTTACACCAGGCAAGTATTTATCATTACCTGCAAATACTGCAGATATAGTATAATCACCTGCATCCAATTCACGTAATGGAAGTTTTCCAAATCCGTTTTCAATATCTACAGGATAAACTTTACCATTTACATTAACAGTAACTATTGAACCGTCAATATCAGAAGGTAAAGTGATTATGACAAGTCCGTTTTCACCAAAAGTAATATCTTCAACATGTATATTTAAGTTAGCTAAAACTTTATCTACTTTAAAGACTGTTGAGTTTTTAGCAGCAACATAATGATTATCACCAGAATAACTTGCAGATACATCATAAGTACCGTAAGCTAAATCTTGGAAGTAGAATTTAGCTTCACCATTGTAAATCGGCAATATATAATCAATACCATTTAAAGTTAAAGTTATAAGACCAGTTGCATCTTTAGGTCCGGTTACAGTAATTATTTCAAGATCTCCAACAGTAATATTCAATGCACCAACAGTTAAATCAGGATTTGCTTTTGATACATTTAAGATACCTGTGTTAATATGAACTTCAGGTCCATCATAAACAATACTAACTGTTTTATTAATAACATCATTTATTTTGTAAGTTGCAACATAAGAACCATTTAACAAGCTATTTGCTTTACAAACAACAACATCCTCACCATTATAAACTGAAAATGATAAGTCCTGATTAGCTACAAGAACACCATCAACTGTAATAATAGCATGTAAAGTTACAACATCACCGTAACAAACATTTACAGTTTTATTATCTAAAACAGTTATAATTACTCCACCATCACTTGAAATAGTTTCTATACCAGCCAAATTAATAATTGGAGCTTTATTTTCAGTGTAATTACTATAATTATTACCATTAATACTCAATAAGCCATTTATATCGCTGTAAATAATATCAGCTTTTTGTGCTTTATTATTATCAAAGTCTGAATCACTAATTCTTAAATCACCATTACTATAAATAGCACCACCATCAACACCAGCAGTGTTGTTTATAAAGTTAGTACCATAAACAGTAGCAGTTATTTTAGTATATGCGGGTTCAAATCCAATAGCTCCCGCTTCAACAGTAGCTGTGTTGTTTATAAAGTTAGAATTGCTAATATCAACAGTTCCTTCATTAATCCAAGCTGCTCCACCATATTGAGCTTTGTTATTAGTAAAGTTGGAATTTATAATGGTACCTGAAATAGGTATATTACCCTGAGTTACTACAAGAGCTCCACCATTGTTATTATTAGGAGTCATATTACCTTTACCAAATGCTGAATTATTATCAAATACAGAGTTGGAAATAGAGTAATTAGATCCCCATACAAACATTGCTCCACCATATAAAGCAGAGTTATTAACAAATTTAGTTCCATCTATGTCGATGAAATTTGTAGCAATACTAAATTCTCCACCCATTACAGATAAAGCTCCGCCCCAACGGCCAGAGTTATTAACAAAATAGGAATCAGAAATAGTAGCATCACCAATAGTAGCTACAGCACCAACTAAACGATCACCATTCTTATAATTCTTAATATTATTAGTGAAATTAGAACCAGATACAGTTAAAACACCGTCATACCAGTTATAAATCGCTGCACCACCATAATCAACACTAGCAGAACCACGATTAACAATATCATTAGAATCAAATACAGAATTACCGACAACTAAATGACCATTGTTGAATACAGCACCACCATAACTATCAGCAGCATTATCACTTAATTTAACATCACTTAAAGTTAAAGAACCATCATTATAAATAGCTCCACCTTCAGTAGCCTTACCATTAATCAAAGTAGCATTAGTTAAAGTAACAGTAAATCCTTCACCAATACTAAAAATCCTACCTAAATTCTTAGCATCAATAGTATGGCCTTTACCGTCAATAGTAATATCTTTATTAATAGTTATTCCGTTTGTAAAATCAGCTGCTTCTTTAGCAGTCATTGCAACATTTTGATTAAGAGTTAAAGTACCTGTAACAAGACCAATAGCATTTTGTAAATCAGTAAAAGTCCTGATATTTAAATTAAGATTACCTCCATCACCTACCCAATTAAATATAGTATTAGGAGTATTGTTAATAAAAGTAGATCCTTTAACAGTTAAATCTTTTATATTCAATATAGCTCCACCAAGTGGTGCACTATTGTTAATAAATTTAGAACCTGAAATTGTAACTTTAGGATTACCATTTAAAGCATTAATATCTATAGCTCCACCTTCCACATCAGCAGAGTTATTAATGAATTTTGAATTTGTAATTTTAATGGTTCCTGCACAAATATCAATAGCTCCACCATATTGAGCTTTGTTATTGGTAAATGTAGACTTAGAAATAGTTCCAGTAATAGCTTTATCAGTATTAGTTACTTCAATAGCTGCACCATTATTATCATTTGGAGTCATATTACCTTTACCAGATGCGGTATTGCTATCAAATACACAACTAGTAATTGAGAACTTAGAACCTTGTATAAATATACCTGCACCATATAATCCTCCATTTTTACTAAATGTAGAATCACTAATGCTTAATTCATTAACTTTCTTACCAGGTAATGAACTGCCTGAAGTAGTAATAGCTCCACCCCAACGGCCAGAGTTATTAACAAAATAAGAATTTTGTGAAATTATAGTTTTACCAAGAGAAGTTACAGCACCAACAACATAATCCCCATTTTTATAATTTTTAAGGTTGTTGGAAATAGTACTATTTTTAATAAATAATGTACTATCATACCAGTTATAGATAGCTGCACCACCATAATCTTCAGAGTCAGAAGAAGTACGTTTGGTTATATCATTATTATCTACAATACATTTTTGAATAGTTAAAGTACCATTGTTGAATACTGCACCACCCATAGTAGCAGCAGTATTGTTTATAAAATTAGTGTTATATGCATATACAGAACCAGTGTTATATATTGCACCACCTATATCTGCATTACCATTAATTAAATTAGCATTATATATATTTAATTTATCAGCTGTTGAGGTAACATTAAATATTCTACCTAAATTATTAGCATTAATAGTAAAACCATCACATTTAAGATTAACAAGATGGTCAACAACAATACCATTTACAAAGTTATCAGCTTCACTAGCCAACATAGTTACATTAGAACTTAAATAGATATCACCTTCAACCATGTTTATAGCTTTTTGCAAATCAGTAAAGGTTTTAATTTCACCTATGTTTAAAGTACCGGTATAATACATATAAACCATATTATTAGTAAATGTTGTATCATCATCAATATTTAAAGTATATCCACTATAAATAGCACTACCTTCTTTTTTTGCAGAGTTATTGGTAAATGTGGAATTTTTAATATCTAAAGTAGCTTTACCTGTTTTTCCACCTTCATATACAGCACCACCCTGATTGGATGCAGTATTGTTTATAAAAGTACAGCTGTCAACACTGGCACTGGAAACACCCTTATTATCATCTCCTAATCTATAAGCAGCACCATTATCTGCAGTATTGTTTATAAAATTACAATCAGATATTGTACCTTCACAGCCATACCATGTAAGAAGAGCACCTACATTAGGATTTCCGCTTCCATAACCAACACCTTTATTGTTGGTGAAATTGGTTCCGGATATTTTGAAAGTAGAACCCATGACATTTACAGCTGCACCTTGGAATGCTCTATTTGCATCAAATACTGAATTTTCAATGATAATCTGATTTTTACCGGCATTAGTGTAACCTAAAGAAGTTACAGCTCCACCATAACATCCACTGTTATTTCTAAAGTAAGATTTTGAAATTTTAGTATATCCTGTTGCAACTACTACACCATCTACAAGATCTCCAACATTATTGTCACGAATAACCATGTTTTTATGGTTATTAATTATTTGTGAATTAGAGATTAATAATGAAGCACCATTATCTGCATAGATAGCTGCACCACCATTGTCAATATTTTGACTTCTGAATTGCACATCATTTCCATCAAAAACAGAACTGTCTACAATACAAGTTCCAGTAGTGTAAATTGCACCACCATATTTATAGACCATATTGTTTTTGAAATTCACATTATTTACTATTAAAGTAGAACCATCAAAGTAAACAGCCCCACCATTACTTACAATTCCTGAACTATCAGAAACAGGATTTGCATTAATCAAAGTCAAATCATTTAATGTTAATGTAACAGAAGAATCTTTTACTACAAAAATACTTCCATGACCATTAGCATCAATTGTATGACCATTTCCGTTAATTATAGTAGTCTTTGTAATAGAAATACCATAATTATCTATTTCATCATCTCCATGTTTGACATCATAAGTAAGCTCAAATGCACCTTGAGAATTATCAATGTCTGTTTGTAAAGACGTGAAATCTTTTTGAATTTCATTTGGCGTTTGGTAAGTATCATTAGCATTAATAGATACGTCTTCAGCAGAAACTGCAGACATACTTAAAAGTACTAATAAAAGAACTAACACACCAATATTCTTTTTTATACTCATGAGATTATTCTCCATTAACAATATAATTATTAAAAATAATTATAATGTACATTGAACTAACAATCAGTTAGACAATGTATATATCTTTAACACAACTTATATAAAACTATCTATTGATTTGAATAAATAAACATATAACAA
>OMAC01001202.1_pt1 | contig 11057 bp, 12 predicted proteins | sample 1644561 | NCBI WGS metagenome assembly OMAC01 (sample SAMEA103958144, study PRJEB25191) | human gut metagenome
TATTGCATAGTTTCATCAGTACCACGTTTTTTACGTCTATTAAACAATCCCATTTATACGCTCCTATACTCGTTTCTTTTTACCAGAATTATTATTGTTATTAATACTAAACTTATTAGATAAGTGGAAGTGTGATACATGACCCAAATTAGTTAATCCTAATTCCTTAGTCAAGTAATCATCGTCTCTAACAGTAGTATTAAATGAATCACGTAAAACAATCAACGCAACACTAATAATTAAGCCAAGTACGATTCCGGCTAAAGTAAAGAGTGTAGTCTTAGTACCACGTGCAGCTGGTGAAACAATAGTTACATTGTTAACATTCATAATGCTCTTAATCTTGCTCTTAAACGTTTGAGCTACTGCATTTGCAATAGCTTGAGCCTTTTCAGGATCATTACTCTTAGCACTAATAGTAAACACTTGAGACTGTTGTTGAGTAGTAACAGAAACAGCTTTTTGCATTTCTTTAGCACTGACATTATATCCACGACCAGCTCTTCTAACTACTGCCGGCTCAGCTGGACTAACTAACTTCTTAGTACCATCTGCTAGTGTACGATACTTAGCCTTCTTAGCAGGTTTCACTACTTCAGTAGGATTTTTGATCCACTTAGAAGCATCTTTTAGGATAACTGGACTTGTTACAATGTCTTTGTAAGTGTTAATTACTTGTACATCAGCCTGTTGCGCAGTCAATGCTTGGCCAGCATCATTTGCATTACGCTTCTGGTTAACTAAGATTTGAGTAGTTGAAGTATATTTAGGTTCAACCACAAAAGCAGCTAAGATAAAACCAACTGCTCCTAAACCAACTGTCCATAAAATAATAGACCAGATATGTGCTCGAAGGAGCATCCATAATCTACGTAAATCGATTGTATTTTCAGTTTTTGTACTGTTTTCCACTTTTTCCTATTCTCCTGTCTTTAAGGTTTCCGGCTTAAGCCCTAAGGCAGCACGTAACTTATTACTAATTCTTTGACACTCTGCTTGACTAACTGATTCATAGGCAACGCCGCCTTCCCAGTCTCCTTGTCCATGAGCGTAGTCAGTAGTTACATTATCAGTTGCATGACGATAATTCTGAGCTAAAGCAACCATATTGTCAAAAGTTAAATTCGTCATGGTTTGCTTAGAAACTGAGTTCAAGAATGGTTGATTCACGACTGTCTTGTAAGAAATGGAACTCTTTAATAATGCCATAATTACGAGTCTTTGTCTCTCTTGACGCCCATAATCTCCTCGAGGATCATCATACCGCATTCTACTAAATGCCAAAGCTTTCTTCCCATTCATATGATAAGTTGCGCCCTTAGTAAAATGATAACCTTCATAATCAAAGGTTAATGGTGACTTAACTGTCACTCCTCCAACTTGATCAATTGCCTTCTCTAATCCTCCCATGTTTACCATTACGTAAGCATCAGTTGGAATATTAAAGTACTTTTTGATCGTTTTGACAGTTTCGTCTACACCACCATAAGTATAAGCTGAATTAATCTTGGCCGGTGAATAATCTGGATAACTCGGTAAGTTAACTTTCATGTCTCGAGGTAAGCTAACAACTGTAGTCTTATTAGTCTTAGGATTAATCACCATCATCATGATGGTATCAGTTCTACCCTTGTAAGAACGGCCAAATTCACCTGTATCTGTTCCTAATAAAAGCAAGCTCATTGGCTTTTTGTCTTTAAGAGTGTCGCTAACCTTTCGATCACTAATTTCGTTACTCATCGGATTATACATATTGTTAGTGGCAACATGGATATTGTGCCAAGCGATAATAACCGCAATGATATCTACCACAAGGAAAACACCTAATACAATCCAAAAGATACGCCAAAACTTTTTACGTCGATGATGACGGTGATGATGTGAGCGATGTCTTAATTCATTATCACTATTATTATGATCCATTTTATTCCTCTTTTATTTTTCGTTTTTTAGTAACACTAAAAATCATTATACAAAAAATATTTGAAAATTCATAGAAAATTCACAATTAGCATAAAAAAACACTTTTATTAAATATAAAACATGCTCTAAATAGCGATCTAACCACCTTCACGCATATAAGTATACTTTCACTCCCCCCCCATAAGATCAATATGAATTCGTTTAAAAACTCATTATGTTATTTATTTAAGAGAGGATCTTACTTATCTTTACAGTGATTTTCGTAATTTTAAAAGCAGATCTTTTTTCACTCTCTGCAAGGTTCTTCTGGAGCATCCCGCCCGCTCAACCAATCCAGAAATCTCTTTCTGCGCCAGCAAATGCTCAAAGAACAAAAGTCGCTCAATCTTGTTTAACTTCTTAACTTCGTCCTTCAAAACAACTAAGCTATCCCAATCAAATTCAAGTTTTGAAAAATCTTGTGCGTTATCTATTTCTTGATTTTTCTCTTCTAGGCGCTGAATCTTTCTTAATTCATCTAGCGTATGCCAAAGAATCTTTTTAAAAGCCAGCTTATCAATATTTTGACCTGGACTTTCTTCAATCATCCCCGCATAAATCAAAACCCCATCTTGAAACAAATCAGCATAGTCTTGATAATCTCTCCTTACGCCAGCTGCCTTAATTGCTCCACCAACTAAACGACGATTTTCCCATGCTTTAATAAAACTTTCTTCTCTAATCATGTGACCATTCCTTTTAAGTAATGTCACAAGCGCTTGTGCATTGAGCATCATATCAAGAAGAAAATCTTATTAAAATCCAAGACCTGGGTGACGCAAAGCCCTGCCAGGACTAACTTTCTATTCTTTTTGCTCTAACTATTTTCCTACATTCACTATGAACAGCAATTCGATTTCTGGTAAAGAAAAAAACACGCTCAAAAAGCGTGTTACAAAATTGATTTAATTCTTCTAGATAGTCGGTAAATCAGATTATGGTCCTGCACTTGCCAATCCTTGATATCAAAAAAGTCAGCACAATGGCGACCATAATTTTTGTGAAATTCTTCAATTGTTTCTTCAGCAAGCTCAGTTAAGTTCATGGCATTCTGAATTTTAGTTAAGTAAAAGTATTCCTGATTAGCAACCAAGTTATTCTTTCGGCACTTGCAGAGATTCAAATGAAAGCCATGCGAATTAGCGTACTTCACTAGCATCTGTCCTAAAACATGATTATGAGTAATTCCCTCAGCTAATCGCTTGTACAAGTGCGGCGCACAATCTTCAAACTCAAAGTTATAACTACAGCCATTCTCTTGATAAGAAAAAGTCACTTTTCCATCTTCTTGTTGTACTGTCTGCATATGATGCAAACCAATCCAGGAAGTATGCTTTTCAGAATGAGCTCTCATTGAAAAATAAGCGATCTCTCCTAAAGAAATTGTATGACGATAATAAGCCAAGTTCTTTTTGCAGCTTCTTTTGTAAAACCGCTCCTAAAATCATTTGATCTTTTAACAAATGATTAATCAACTGACGGCTGTTTTTCTGGCATAAAATAATACCATCTTTTTTATCAAAAATTACTGTCTGATATTTTCCTCTAATTGGTCTTTGATGGAAATCATATAGAGCTACCATATTCTCATTTAATTCATAGTTTGAATTTTCAGATACAAATGGTATAAGGTCTGACGTTATTGCTGTGGTTTCTAATCTCTGCCTAATTAGATCTTTGGACCAGTTATTTAAGTCTTCATTATCTGGTAGTCCAACGTTAAAAAGATTTAGTTTGTTTTTCATTTTCATCTCCTTTTCAAAATTATATAACAGATATTATTCAGAACTATAATAATACCAGAAAATCACCATATAAAAAAGATCCTACGCCTATAAAAACGTAGGATCTTAAAATAACTTCTAAAAGTTCCAAAACTCTGCTGGCTTCATCCCTAAAGCTGCTCCAATTGCTGTCTTAAAGGTTGAAACATCTTGAACACCATCAAATTGTTGACCAGCAATTATAAAGTAAGGAACTGACTGAATACCGCGGCTTTGCAAGTCAGCCTCTTCTTGCATGACTACATCTTGGTAATCATTTGATTCTAATAACTTCTTTACTTCATTTATATCTAAATTGTTCTTCCTTGCAATTTCAAGCAGTACTTTATGATCGGCTAATTCCTTATTTTCAGTAAAGTATGCATAGAACAAATCATCAGCTAAATTTGCAGTCAACTTAGAATCATGGTAAATGTCCTTAGCCCATTGAACCATTCGGTGAGCATCCATCGTGTTAGTGTTATAAGCAGTTGCTTCATTAATTGTTAGACCTGCTGCTTTACCTAATGTTTTAACGTGATCATAAGCTGCGTTTGCTTTACTTAATGGCATTGCCTTTTCATAGGCTAAAAGAGCAGCATTCGTATTCTTAGTTGATTTTGGTGCATCTAAGTCGATCTGGAAAGCATTAAGGTCATACTCAATCTTGTCTTCAACACCTAATTCTTTAATTGCTCTTTGTAAGTAAGTTTCACCAATGTAGCAGTATGGACATGCGTAATCGCCCCAAACGGAAATTCTCATTTTCAACTCTTCTTTCTCTTAATTACACTCTCACTTCTACAATAGAAACTTTGAGCAAAGAAAGCAACTATTTCCGCTTGCGTTTTAATTCTTCTTTAGTCGCAACTAAGTCAATAATCTTCTTTGGTGCTAGATTTGGGTACATATGAGTCAAATATGCTAATAATTCAACGAAGTTCAATAAGTAACTAGTTAAGTTATTTTCTTTCATCATCCCGCCAGTGAAATTATTTTCTTTAACATTTGCAAATAAATAAAAATCATGGACAGTGCCTAGCTTTTGATAAGTCAACAAATCACTAAAAACATCATTAATTTGCTTACGAATTTCTTGACTATCATTTATTTCACGTTTTACCGGCAAGTCAATGGCATATGCGACATCCCCGCCGTGGACTAAACCTAAGTAAGACTTCTCTTCAAGCATCATGTCGCTGATCTCTTTAAATTTTTCATCAGTAAAATCCATGTTAACTTCTAGCGTAGTCAAATATCCTGCTAAAGCCTCTACCAAGTCATCCTCAGTCTTAAAAGCCGGGGTGACTAGATAAACATAGCGGTCAGTTCTAACAAATAAGAGGAAATAAGTTAAATCTAAACGCTGCAAATTCTTACTATACTTAATTAACGCTTTTTCAAAGCGCAGACCTTCTGGAATTTCTAAGTCAAACTGACCGCCCTGATAAGGAACACGGTAAATTTGCCAAAAATCTTCTATCTTAAAGCCATTAATTTCTCGATCTTCAAAAGCAGACTTATTAAGTAATTTAGCTGGAGCTGGGCGCTTTTTCTCTAAGTCTTTTATGACCGCAACTGGATTAAGAAGCTGGCGGTTGGCATATTCCATTAACATGACTTGAATATCATGATAAGTCGACATATTTTGATCGCTAGTATCATGGAAAAAAACATCCCCCAGCTGGTCAGTATAGTTAACTACTAATACGTAATCGCCAATTGCTCCTTCACTAACTAATTCTTCTGCAAAATCAACTACATCTTCAACGCGCTTTTCTGCTTTCTTAAATTTATCCTCAGAAAGCTTCTGACTAGGACGTTTTAACTTTCTCATAGCGTCTACGTTAAAGAGGTCATCTTCTAAGTCGCCTTTTAAGACATCAATAAATTCATGATAATCTAAGTCAAGTTTTTGGACAAAAGTGCCAATCAACCTAAAAATTAACCCTTCAGCTCTTGCTGGCTGATAAGAACGCCTCAAATTATCACTAATGAAGGTTTCTTCAAAATTTGGCGTCTGTACAACTATTGCTAGATCAATTGTATTCGGTGTTTCATACACCATATCGAGCAATTCTTTCATTCTCTTACTTAACATTTTTATTCCCTACCTATTCCAATCATCTCACTTGTCATCTATTATACGGATATTTATTTTTAGAAACAAAAAGGTCTGCCAGACGCAGACTTTTCAACTAAATGTTTTCACCAATCATAATATTTGAAAAACTACCATTTAATGACTTATCTTGGCTGACATGTAAGTTAACAACATTGCCTTTACTTGATTCATCTACCAGGACAATCGGCTTTTGCTTGTGCCAGCAGAAAAGAAAAGTCCTATGTTGACCATCTTTAGTTAAGTCATGATTATAAATAGCCATTACATCATAATCATAATGATGCTCGCCTTGAGGACTCCAGCCAATACTAATCTTTTTACCGTTTAGCTTAAAAGTATCTTTTTTTAAGGCATCCGGATAAATGCGGCTTGCAGTAGTCAGCTTATTCTTACCATCATATTTAGTGTAAGTTTGCTTCTTGTTCTTACCATATTTATCCATTTCTTTAGCAAGTTTTTGATCTTTCTTTTTGTCCCAGTGCTTCTTTTGGACAGTTTTTGAACTCTTTGTGCTACTATTACTAGTCGAATTTGAATTATTTGAACAAGCACTAGCCCCGATTAAACTGAGGGCTACTGCACTCATTAGTAATATTTTTTTCATAGATGTTTCTCCTTTTCTTTCATTATTATCCTACCATTTAATTTTGATCTTGGGAGCTATTTAAGCTTATAGAAAAAGTGTAATTTCACTTTTAAGAAATTACACTTTAAATAGAAGAAACTTAATAATCAGAGATTAGTTAGTCTTCTGATACTGTTAATTGCTGCAATTAAATCTCCCTTTATAGGCACACCTTCATCATGATAACAGTTAAATTTTCATCTATAAGACTATCTTTTACAAATCATGTTGATATTTTTTCAAAAGCACAACCGAAATCCAAATTGAAATAAATGATGGTAAGACAATCACTACTAAAAGATCTGGATTTAAAATACGGACAGTTTTGATCATCTTGGTAATGGTATGAATTTTAGCGATATTATTGAAAATCGATTGATACACCGTAACATAAATCAGCGACCACTGAATGCAATATTCAATTAACGTTAATGTGATCTCTGAAATCTGATGAAACTTATTGAATTTTTTCAATCCTTCATAGAGAAAAAGACCTGAAAGAATGACCAGGGCTCCCAAAAGCAGGAACAGATTTCCCAGCTTCATATCGTGGATTCGATTAATAAATAAAGCAGCAATACCGAAAAAGATTAAAAAGTTAATGGTACTAAAAATTAGTAACACCAAAAATAAAATAATTGCCTTCAAGAAGTAAAAGCGATTTTTAGAAGTAAAAATATACCCTGTAATTACTACCGCTAAAATAATTAAAAAAATTGGTAAAACTTGCATTATTTGCCTGACTTTTCAATCTTATTAATCAAAGCTTCACAGCCGCGATAAATATCTTGATATGCAGCCTCAAAATCACCCGTATACCATGGATCATCTACGTCCATCATTGAACCAGTAAAAGATAAGAGTTTATATTCTTTTCTTTCTGGATCTCCTGCCGAAATGTGATTCATATCAAAAAAGTTTTCTTCATCCATACCAACAATATAATCATACTTAGCGTAGTCACTTTTAACCATTTTTCTAGCTTGACGATGATTAAAAGGAATACCATGTTCATTCATCACTCTTTGTGAACGTACATCAATATCGTGTCCAACGCCGCCAATAATTGCATCTTCAGTTGTAGCAGCAGATGCAATTTCATATTCATCTTCCTTACCCAGATCCTTGACAATTTTCTTAGTAATAAATTCAGCCATTGGTGAACGGCAAATATTACCATGACAAACAAACAAGATTTTCTTAGTCATTTTTCTCCCTTATTTCTTTAAAGTATATATTTCAATTCTAAAGCTAATTCATTTATTTAAGCAAGAAAAAATACCGATTAGAGTCTATCAGCTCCAACCGGTATTTTTCTTTTTTCAAAGGTTGTTGAAATATTATTAGTTCAATATTTTCAACGTCTTTTATTATAACAAAGTTAGACGGATTTAATCATTAAATTATGCAATTTTTTAAAATTACATTTTATCCTCGATCCAGTCCCAGAATTTATCCACGTTTAGTTTAGAAACACTAGAGAATGGTAAAAAAGATACATTCTCTTGTTTTAAGTCTAGGCTCTTACCAATCTTCTGCTTAATTTGGCTTGCTTCCATCTTCTTAAGTTTATCCATCTTAGTTGCAACAACCAAAATTGGAATATCTAGATAAAGTGCATAATTAAACATATTAATATCATCAGCAGTTGGATCGTGACGCGCATCAACTAAAAGAACAAGCCCTTTCAAGTCAGCGCGAGTTTCAAGATAATCCTGAATCATTTCACCAAAAGCAGCTCTTTGCTTTTTGGAAACTTTCGCATAGCCATAACCTGGTACGTCAACCAAATATAGCTCATTATTTACTTTATAAAAATTAAGCGTTTGAGTTTTACCTGGTTGTTGAGAAGTACGAGCTAATTTACGACGATTAACAATAGTATTGATTAAGCTTGATTTACCAACATTTGAACGTCCAGCTAAAGCAAACTCTGGCAGATCATCCTTAGGATATTGCTTTTCGGAAACGGCACTAATTACAAATTCTGTATCTACGACTTTCATTATTTAGCCGCCTTACTTGTTTCTTGAGACTCATTCTCTTTATAAGTAATCTTAGGCTGCGCATGCTTAGTAATAACATCCTTGGTAACTTCTACCTTCTCAATATTATCTTCGCTTGGCGTGCGATACATTACGTCCATCAATGAATTTTCAACGATTGAACGCAATCCACGTGCACCCATATGACGACTAATTGCCATATCAGCGATCGCCTTAAGAGCACCATCAGTAAATTCAAGATCAACATTGTCAAGAGACAGCAATTTCTTATATTGCTTTACTAAAGCATTCTTTGGCTCAGTCAAAATTCTAATTAAGTCTTCAGTACTCAATTTATCAAGTGTAGTGATAATCGGAATACGACCAATAAATTCAGGAATCAAGCCAAATTTAACTAAGTCCCCAGTTGTAAGATTCTTTTGCCAGTCGTCTGCATCTACTTGATTAAGACCATTTTCAGCACCAAAACCGATCGTCTTCTTGCCAAGACGATTCTTAACGATATTTTCAATGCCATCAAATGCACCACCAACAATGAATAAGATATTAGTAGTATCAATCTTAATCATCTGTTGTTGTGGATGCTTACGTCCACCTTGTGGTGGAACAGAGGCAATAGTTCCTTCTAAGATCTTAAGAAGAGATTGCTGTACACCTTCACCAGAAACATCACGCGTAATTGAAACATTCTCTGCTTTTTTTGAAATCTTATCAATTTCATCGATGTAAATAATTCCGCGCTGTGCACGTTCTAGATCATAGTCAGCATTTTGCAATAATTTAAGTAAGATGTTTTCTACATCTTCACCAACATAACCAGCTTCAGTTAAAGTTGTTGCATCTGCAATAGCAAATGGGACATTCAAGATTTTAGCCAAGGTTTGAGCTAGATAGGTCTTACCGGAACCAGTTGGCCCAATCAAAGCAATATTTGACTTTTGCAATTCAGTTCCAGAACTATCAATATCCATTTGACTAATACGTTTATAGTGATTATAAACAGCAACTGAAAGGACCTTCTTGGCACGATCTTGGCCAATTACGTATTCATCTAGTTGCTTTTTTATTTCCATTGGCTTAGGCAGATCTTTGGTTTCTTTGATAGAATCTGCTTTTAATTCATCATCAATAATTTTTTTGGAAAGATCAATACATTCGTTACAAATGTAGACTCCATTTCCAGCCACAATTTTTTTAACTTGTGACTGTGGTTTACCGCAAAAAGAACATTTTACTTCTTCTTGTTCAGTAATTTCGTTAGCCATGAGCCTTCCTCCTTTTCACTTACTTTATGTCAAAATAAGCTTAGCAGTTCACTTTGGCAGAGTAAAGAAAATTGTCTTATTAATTGATAGTAAAGAAAAAAGCGACTGTCATAGCCGCCTTTTCTTTAACTAGTTATCAACTATTACTTATCAGCCTTTTTTTCGTCTTCTTTGGTTGACTTCTTAGCAGTTGATTTCTTAGTAGCTTTCTTAGCAACTTGCTTTGCCTTGTCAGCAACTAAATCAATTGCTTTTCTAATAGCAATATCATGCTTAAGCATGTCATCACTCAAGCTACGACGAACAACTTTTTCATCCATGTTGTAGTCGTGTGCTAAGTCTTTAATCTCTTGCTTAATTTCATCAGCACTTGCATCAAGTTTTTCTTTAGCAACAATTGCTTCTAAAACAAGGTTAGTCTTAACACGTTCTGCAGCACCCTTAGCTAATTGTTCACGTAATTGAGCTTCAGTAGTACCAGTCAACTTGAAGTAAGTTTTTGGATCAATACCCTGACGTTGCATGTTGCCCAAGTATTGGTTCAATTGATTTTGAACGTCTTCATCAATCATTGCTTGAGGAACTTCATCAATGGTTGCATTTTCTACTGCACCCTTGATTGCAGCATCTTGGATAGCGTCTTTTGCGTCTTCTTCCTTGTGCTTCTTCAAGTCCTTCTTGATCTTATCTTTTAATTCATCAAGTGATTCTACTGAATCATCAACGTCTTTAGCAAACTCGTCATCTAACTTAGGTAATTCCTTAGATTTCACTTCATGAATCTTAGTAGCAAAGTGTGCTTCTTTACCAGCTAAGTCTTTTGCACCGTAATCTTCTGGGAAGGTTACAACAACGTCTACATCATCGCCAGCCTTGTGACCAATAAGTTGATCTTCAAAGCCAGGAATGAAAGTACCTGAACCTAATTCTAATGAGTAGTTTTGAGCACTACCGCCATCAAATGGCTTACCATCAATAGTACCAGTGTAGTCGATAGTAACAGTATCACCCTTAGCAGCTTTACCGTCCTTCAATACTAATTCAGCATTTTGTTCACGACGCTTGTTTAATTCTGCATCTACGTCTTTAACTAAAACGCGAGTACTTTGCTTAGGAACTTCGATACCCTTGTAGTCACCTAATTTAACTTCTGGCTTAACAGAAACAGTAGCCTTCATTTCCCAAGGCTTGTTCTTATCCATTGAAACAGGAGTAATTTGTGGTTGACCAACTGGATCAATACCAGCTTCTTTAACTGCAGCAGCATAAGCCTCTGGTAAAACAATGTTTAAAGCATCTTCGTAAAGAGCT
>OMAC01001207.1_pt1 | contig 11039 bp, 9 predicted proteins | sample 1644561 | NCBI WGS metagenome assembly OMAC01 (sample SAMEA103958144, study PRJEB25191) | human gut metagenome
AAAGTCCATAGCCGTTGACGATAGTCAGTATCTTATGGTGAACGAGTTTATGCGCCGTGCAAAGGAAACGGGCTATCAGAAGTTCACTGACATTGCAAAGAATTTCTGGGAGCTTGTGAGAAGCGTTGAAATGCTTCCGGAAGATGTTATCGTGTATTTTCTCAATCACCTTGATACAGGCGAGGACGGCAGGCAGAAAGCTAAAACTATCGGCAAGCTGCTTGATGAGAAGATAACTGTCGAGGGTATGTTCACAACTGTGCTTAAAACTGTTGTGGTTGACGGCAAGTATCTTTTTGCCACTCAGACGGACGGCACTGACACCTGCAAAAGTCCTATCGGGCTGTTCGACAGTATGTACATAAGCAACGATCTGAAACTTGTTGATGAAGCGTTGAGGACATACTATCACCTTGCAGACGAACATATCTGCTCAGAGTGCGGAAAGACGATAATGTCAGACGGCAAGCGCACTGTTCAGCAGATAATAGACGGCTCGATGAAGAATTACGGCAAACAGCTTTGTATGAAATGCGTTCTGAAAAGGGTAAAGGCGGCGAAGTCCAATGAAGCTGAGAGCGTATCAGAATGAGCTGGTTGAGCAGGTAAGGCAGGCTTGGCGTGCAGGGTATAAAGCACCCTGCATAGTCCTGCCCTGCGGCGGAGGAAAGTCCTGCATAGTTGCTGAAATGGCAAGGCGAACGACATTTAACGGCAAGAGAGTGCTTTTTCTCGTCCACAGACGTGAGCTTGTGGAGCAGATAAAAAAGACGTTTATTCGCTGGGGCGTTGATATGAAACTCTGCGAGGTGGGTATGGTGCAGACTATTACAAGACGGCTTAAAAAGCTTGCCAGACCTGCACTTATCATAACTGACGAAAATCACCACAGCCTTGCTCAGTCCTACAAACGCATATACGAATACTTTTCGGACGTGCCGAGAGTGGGCGTTACAGCGACCCCTGTTCGCCTTAATGGTGACGGGCTTGGTGACGTGAACGACAAGCTTATCATTGGCGTATCCGCAAAGTGGCTTATTGATAACAACTGTCTTGCACCTTATGATTACTATGCTCCTGACGTTGCCGACCTTACAGGACTTCACGTTTCTCACGGAGAATATATGGCGGCGGAGATAGAGAAAGCTATGGTGAAAAATACTGTTTTCGGTGACGTCATAAAGTATTACAAACAGTTAGCAAATGGCAAAAAAGCGGTCTGCTACTGTGCTTCCGTCAGACATTCTCAACGGACGGCAGAGGTGTTTAATGAAAACGGCATAAAAGCGGCACACATTGACGGCTCGACCCCAAAGGCAGAACGTGACAGCATTATCTCAGCTTTCCGCAGGGGAGATATAACTGTGCTGTGCAACGTTGACCTTATCTCGGAGGGCTTTGACGTCCCCGACTGCGAGTGTGCCATACTCCTGCGACCCACCAAGAGCCTTACTCTTTACATTCAGCAGGCTATGAGATGTATGCGGTATCGTCCAAATAAAAGAGCCGTCATAATCGACCACGTTGGCAACTATGCAAGGTTTGGTATGCCTGACGATGACAGGGAGTGGAGCTTAGAGAAAAAGCCGAAAGCTCAGCATAAAAAGCAGGAGCAGAGCGACAAGGTGAAACAATGCCCTGAATGTTTCTATACTTTCTCTGCTCCTCCTGCGGGGGTGAAAGTATGCTGTCCTCATTGCGGATATGAGTTCCCCTCAGCCGAGAGAAAGCTTGAAACAGACAGCAGCGTTGGGCTTGTAAAGGTGGAGGGATTTAAGCTTGACTTTTCAAGTCCTGCCGATTGTCATACCTATCCCGAACTTTTGCAGTATGCGAAAAGTCACGGTTACAAATCAGGCTGGGCGTATTATCAGGCAAGGCAAAGGGGGCTTATAGGTTGACGGAAGAACACAGGATACAAAACGAGATACGCTGTGCGGTATCGCCCTACTGCACTGTCTTTCGTGTGAACGTGGGCGAGGGCAGAACTGTTGACGGCAGATATTTCACCACAGGCGTGCCGAAAGGTTTTTCAGACCTGTTCGGCGTAAGGCATAAGGACGGCAGAGCTGTCTTTATCGAAGTCAAAACAAAGTCGGGGCGAGTTCGTCCTGAGCAGAAGAAGTTCATAACAAAAATGCGTGAGTGCGGAGCATTGGCAGGCATATGCCGCTCAGCAGAGGACGCAGTAAATTTACTAATGGAGAAATAAAAAATGGGATTTAAGTCAAATCAATCAGAGGCATTTTCAGCAAACAGGCTCAAGCCTGAGGGCGTTTACGAGTGCATCATAACCGCTATCGAGGAACGCACAACAAAGAAAGGCTCTATGGGTCTTAACTTCACTCTCGTCATCAGAAATGACGTGCAGGGACAGAAATACGGCAACTCCTGCCTGTTTCACACCATATGGAAAAAGCACGAGCCTAACGAGAACGATATGCAGGTGGAGGGTTACAACTTTGCTCAGCTTATGGCAATGGGCAAAGCGGCTAAGCTTCCTGACGGCAAGGAGTATGACAGCCTTAAAGCATACTGCACAGACCTGCTGAACAAGTGCATAAGGGTAGATCTCACGCATAAGGAATGGAACGGCAAGGAGCGGGAATGCATTGATTTTGTCAACCCTACAAAGTATCCTGAATGCAAGCATAAGTTCAAATCCTCTGCACCGAAGGCGGACAGCTTTGCGACTAAGCAGACGGGCTTTGCAACGCCTAAGACAAATACGCAGGCTGACAGCGCCATAGGCTCGCTTGAAGATTTTGAGGACGTGCTTACAGATGACGGCGTGCCGTTCTGATTTCTGAGAAAAGCGAAAAGTCATAGTGCTTTTGCATAAAAACGCAGATGATATTTTGTGCAAACAAATGATTTATATTTTAATTTGGCAACATTTCTGCAATTGTTGCATTTTTAATGCAACTTTTTGGGTGCTTTTCGGGGATAAGTGAAAGGCTTTGACTTTTCAAAATTTATGTTAGGAGTTGGATATATGTACGAACAAATACCGCAGGAGCTTAAAGCCCTGCCAAACTGGATATGCTGGGACGCTGTGCCTGACCCCAAATCGCACAGCGGCATAAGAAAAATTCCTATCAATCCTAGAACAGGGGGAAAAGCGATGTCTAATAATCCGTCTACATGGACGGATTATGACACTGCTGTAAGAATATCTGAAAACTATTCAGGCATAGGATTTATGTTTAAAAACAGTGGATACTTTGGAGTTGACCTTGACGATATGCCGCAGGATCTTGAAAGCTACCAAAAAGGCGAGCATAGAGGTGTGATTTATGAATTTGTAAATATACTTCAAAGCTATACAGAATTATCGCAATCCGGTAATGGTATACACATAATCTGCAAAGGTAAACTGCCTAAAGGAGGCAGAAAAAAAAAGACAGAAAAAGGCGGATTTGAAATGTATGATGATGTCCGCTTCTTTATCATGACAGGCAACTCCTGCTCAGAATATGAGAGTATCGCAGAGTGTTCCGACAGCATAAAACCATTGCACGAAAAGTATATAGGCGGCGGTCACGAGCCTGTGGCAAAGGCTGTTCCTACTGTCAGACTTGACACCGCAGACCAGATAATCAAAGCGGCGGCAGGAGCAAAGAACGGTGGAAAGTTCGTGTCGCTCTACAGCGGCAGCACCGCAGGATATGCTTCGCAGAGTGAAGCTGATATGGCGTTCTGCTCGATGCTTGCCTTCTGGACAGGCTGTGACGCAGAGAAGATGGATATGATATTCCGCTCCTCAGGCCTTATGCGTGAAAAGTGGGACAGAGCGCAAAGCGGTTCGACCTATGGCGCACTCACGATCCAGAAAGCCATTGCAGATTGCGACAAGACCTATTCGCCAAAGTTCGCAGGGGGATTTTCTCTTAACTTTAAGTCACCCTCTGAACCGATTTCTGTGGGTGCTGTGGAGCAGGAAGAAACCAAGCCAAGACTTTATTCATTTGACGATACAGGCAACGCAGAACGCTTTGTTGACCTTTTTGGCGAGCAGGTGAGATACTGTTATACAGACAAACGCTGGCTTTGGTATGACGGCAGAAAGTGGTGTACCGATATGACAGGCACAGTTAAACGTCTTGCTGATAAGGCTGTGGCTTGTATGGCGGCAGAGGCAAAGGTGTACGCTCAGCTTGACGCAGACGAGGGAACGGATATGGCAAAAGCCTTTGAAAAGCATATGAAGTCCTGCCGTTCTAACAAATCAAAGAACGCAATGCTAAGCGAGGTCATGCACCACGTTCCTGTTCTGCCTGCTCAGATGGACAGATTTAAAATTGTTCTCAATACCCCGGGCGGAGTTATCGACCTGCGAAGCGGCGGCATATCTCCTCACGACCCTATGACATATCTGACGAAAATGACAGCCGTTGAGTATTCAGAGAATGCCGATTGCCCTCGCTGGCTTGCATTTCTTGATGATATTTTTAGAAAGGATAAAGACCTTATCAGATACGTTCAGAAAGCTGTGGGATATTCCCTGACAGGCTCGACCACCGAGCAATGTGCGTTCTTTCTATACGGAACAGGACGAAACGGCAAGTCAACTTTCATTGATATCATAAGGGATATTTTCGGGGACTATGCGGCAAATATCCAGCCGGAAACTATTATGGTACGCAGTAATCAGAGCACCGCCATAAACAGCGATATCGCAAGGCTCAAAGGTGCGAGGCTCGTGACAAGCGTTGAGCCTAACGAGGGCGTTCGTATCAACGAGGGTCTGCTCAAACAGCTTACAGGCGATGATACTGTTACGGCAAGAAAGCTTTACGGCGACGAGTTCGAGTTCAAACCTGAGTTCAAACTTTGGATGGCGACAAACCATAAGCCTGTCATCAGAGGAACGGATACGGGCATATGGCGAAGAATTCATATGATACCCTTCACTGTGCAGATCCCCGAAGAAAAGATAGACCGCAGGCTGAAATACAAGCTGTCGGCGGAGCTTACGGGCATATTCCGCTGGGCGGTCGAGGGCTGTCTGCTGTGGCAGAAAGAGGGGCTTAAAATGCCTCGTGCCGTCCTTGAAGAAGTGAGGGAGTACCGCCGTGAAATGGACGTTATCTCTGCATTTGTTGAGGATAAGTGTACTGTGGGCAAGGGTCTGAGCGTTAAGTCAAGTCAGCTTTTTGCGGCATATCTTAACTGGGCTGAGCAGAACAATGAATATCGTATGAGTTCAACAAAGTTCGGTATGGAGCTTGCAAAACGCTTTGAGAAAGTAAGAACAAGGGGCGGTATATACTTCAATGGACTGTCACTTGATAATGTGTAAGTAATTGTAAGCGTGTAGGGTTGTGTAGGGTTGAAGGGTTTTTCTAACCTTTCGTATTAGAAAATAAAAAAGAATATATATAAAGAAAGAGTTCTTTAAAAAGGGTGCAAACCCTTCACAACCCTTCACAAAGGGGGTATCAACTATAAAAACAGATTTCAAAAGAATGTCACAAGAAGAATTTGCAAGATATGAAGATATGGCGATAGACGGCAGGCTCATCTATGACGAGTATCCTGCTGAGGAATATAAGTATTTCTCACAGTTATCAAGACTTGGCTACAAGAACAGGCACGAGGGGTGGTCAAAAGAGATATGCGAGGACAAGCAGGCGGAATACAAGCGGGAATATCTTCACAGTAAAGAGCGAAACGGTAGGTTTTTCAGGCAAGCCTGCATTATGCAGGAGAATATCCGCAGAGGGCAGACAACGGTCTGGAAGATAAACAAAACGCAGGACAGGGAAGAAAAGCTCAAATACGCATTGCAGGCACTGGAGCTGATACTCTGCGACGAGGGGCTTGCGAAACATAACGGAGTAAACATACCTGAATATGCAGGCTGTGAATACTGCAATGGAGTGACAGAGTGGAGTGAAAAGCTTGGTGCAGACGGCAAGGAAGTCCGCTTTGAATTCTGTCCTGTTTGCGGAAGAATGATCGAGGAGGGATAGGGATTGACAGCAGAAGAATATTTGAACAAGCTGGTGGATATAGACAAGCGTATATCGGCGATAAGGCGTGCCATAGAAAAATGCTATGCAAGGGCTGAGAGTACATCGCCGCAAAACTCCGATATACCGCCCAGCTTTACAGGCGGCACGTCAAGAAAGATAGAAGACAGCGTTGTGATGATAGCGGACTATAAGACGGAGCTTGAAAAGCTTTGCAAAAGTTACGAACAGATGTCATACAATGTATTGTGTATCACGGACAGTATGCCTGACAGCAGACTTGCGGCGTTGATAATCAACAAATACATAAACGGAATGTCATGGGAACGAACAGCTGAGGCTCTTGACCGTGAGGCAAATTATACTCGCAAGGTGCTTGGTCCAAATGCAATAAAAATGTTCAAGAAATTTTATCAGACACCCGAAAAAGCCCTTGTATCACCCCTGTCAAGAGAGTATAATGATAATATGCCATAACGGCAAAAGTTTCTTTGCGGACCTCCATAAAAAAGTCCGACGGGGCGAAAGCTCCGTATGCAGGTTGAGAGCGTGCCAGCTTGATATCTGCTCCAACATTTACTTAACTCCTTATAATATATTTGCGAGAGGCACTCCTATGGGGTGCCTTTTGCGTAGTGGGAGATAAAGCGTGCTATTATAAGTATGTGTATTGAATTCGTTAGTAGATCAATTTTCCTTATTAAATTTACAAATATTATTTTTTCTAAATAACCTATAAAATCGGCTAAGTTAATTTTTTTATAAAAAAGCATTGACATTTTCAAAATATATATTATAATAAGATCAAAGCAAATTGAATACTATATTAATTTGTTAAATTTAAAACAAGGAGTTGTTTGTATGACAAATGTAAATAATGAAAACGTAAATGAATTATATTGTGAAGTGCTTGAATTAATTGCAAGACATGGGGAATATAAGGATAAAAGTGACGAGTTTTTGCTTGAGTCATTCAAAGGCATAGTACAGAGAACCTTAGAACTTGGGTATAATTTTAAACTTAATGATCCTGTTATAAGTCAAAATCTCCAATTTATGCGTTTGGGTGATTTTACGTATGATGATAAGTATCGTAAGACAATGCTCGATATTAAATCGAGCAAGGATATTAATGATATTAATAAAAATATGGCTATCTATTTTACATACTTACAAAGAATCAAAGAGTATCATCATGAATTAGCATATATTATCAGAGATATGTTGTACACAATGAGCTAATGTAAAAACCGAGGTGAGGTGAATGCCGAATGAACAGAATTTAATACCCGGAGGATATGAGTTAACAGTCGAAGAACAGTCGAAAGGCGGTAAAAAGTCCGCCGAAGTCCGCAGGCGTAAAAAGACTATGAAGCAGGTAATGGACTTCCTGCTTGAACAGCCTGCCAATACCAGGGCGGACTATGAGTTTCTCGTGGAGCAGGGCATTGACCTTAACAGCCTTGACCCCGACTTCATAAATAATATGCTGCTTGTGAATGCGGCTCTTATGGCAAGGGCTAAGCAAGGGGACGTTGCGGCGGTGAAAGAGCTGCGTGACATTATCCGTGATGACGATATGCTCAAGCATAAGATAAAATACGATAACGCAAGGCTCAGGCTTGAAAAACAAAAGCTTGAGCCTGTTTCTATGCCTGATAAGGCGTACAGCGGTATCCCTGCGAGCCTTGTCGCTCCTACGTTCTCGCCTGTCCTGTTCGATATTGCAGAGCAGGAACATTCCGAGTATGTTTTCCCTGGCGGACGTGGTTCGACTAAATCCTCATTCTGCGGTCTGAACGTTATCGACCTGCTGATGAAGAACGAGAATATGCACGCCTGCGTCCTGCGTGCTGTGGCGAATACTCTTAAAGACAGCGTTTATTCTCAGATACTCTGGGCAATATCTGCACTTGGTCTTGATGATGAGTTTGCCTGCACAAAGTCGCCCCTTGAGATCACACGCATTTCAACAGGACAGAAAATATACTTTCGTGGTGCTGATGACCCGTACAAGATGAAGTCTATCAAGCCGCCTTTTGGCTATATCGGCATCGTGTGGTTTGAGGAGCTTGACCAGTTCGGCGGTGAAGAAGCTGTGCGAACGATAGAACAGTCTGTTATAAGAGGCGGCGAGAAAGCATATAAGTTCAAGTCTTTCAACCCTCCGAAGTCGGCTCAGAACTGGGCGAATAAGTACATCAAAGTGCCGAGAACGGACAGACTCGTTACCGAAAGCACTTATCTAACTGTGCCGAAAAAGTGGCTTGGCAAGCCTTTCCTTGATGACGCTGAATTTCTCAAAGAAACCAATCCCACTGCCTATGAGAACGAGTATATGGGCGTTGCAAACGGCACGGGCGGAAATGTTTTCGATAACGTCCTCATAAGAGAGATTACCGACGGCGAGATAGCACAGTTCGATAACATCTATAACGGCGTTGACTGGGGCTGGTATCCCGACCTTTACGCTTTTGTCAGAGTGCATTATGCCCCTGCTCAGCACACGCTGTTCATATGGCAGGAGTACACCTGCAACAAGACAAAGAACATTGATACCGCAAAGCATTTGCTGGAGCTTGGTATCACGGCAAACGATCTTATCACCTGCGACAGCGCAGAGAATAAGTCTGTTGAGGATTACAGAGCATATGGCTTGCTTGCAAGAGGTGCAGAGAAAGGTCCTAACAGCAGGGAGTATTCATATAAGTGGCTGCAATCTCTGCGAAGTATCGTTATAGATAACAAGCGTTGTCCTGTGGCTTGCGAGGAGTTCATCAACTGCGAGTATGACAGGGATAAAGAGGGCAACGTTATAAGCGGCTATCCCGACGGCAATGACCACGTTATCGACGCCGTTCGGTATGCAATGGAAAGAGTATGGAAAAGGCGGGGTCAGTAAGCTATGGGCATTATTTCAAAAATAAGGGAGTGGATAAGCAGAATGCTTTCAAAGTCAGATATAAAGGGCGTTTACGGCATTGATATCGCCGTGACGGACAGTATGATAAGAGCTATTGACAAGTGGGATAGAATGTATGCAGGTAATGCAGCACCCAAGGGAGTTCACTCTCTGCGGCTTGAACACGCTGTTGTGAGGGAGTTTGCAAACACGGCTATCAATGAAATGACCCTGAAAGTTTCCAACGATAAGCTTGATGCCATAATGAAAAACGCCCTTGAAAACCTCAACAAAAATCTGCAAAGAGGTCTTGCAACAGGAGCAATGATAATAAAACCGCTGGGTGCTGATAAGGTGCAGTATGTTCCACAGTCGCAATTTATTCCTGTGGAGTATGACGTGAACGGCAGGCTTATAAAGGTCATTTTCCCTGAAATAAAACGCATGGGCGATAATGATTACCGCATAAGGCTTGAATATCACGCTCTGGACTATGAAAAAGGGCTGACTATCACAAACAGAGCTTTCCGTTCCAATGACGGCGTGTCCCTCGGCGCTGAGATACCTCTCACGGCTGTTGCAGAGTGGGCGGAGCTTATCCCTAAGATAGCCTATCCCCTTATGCTGCGACCCTCTTTCGGCTATTATGTCAACCCTATCGACAATACAGTTGACGGTTCACATTCAGGAGTATCGGTGTTCGCAGGGGCGGAAGAAGTCATAAGAAAAGCTGATATCCAATTCGGCAGGCTCGATTGGGAGTTTGAATCTGGGGAGCGTGCAATAGACGTTGACGAGGCTGTGCTAAGACCTGTGAAAGACCCGTTCACAGGTAAGAAGTGTGCAGAAATGCCTAAGCTCAATGAACGGCTTTTCAGAGGGGTAAACGTGTCGGCTGGCACGAGCGGTGACTTTTATCACGAGTTCTCACCGCAGTTAAGACAGGCGGATTTTATCGCAGGACTTGAAGAATACAAGCGTGAGATAGAGTTTGCTGTGGGGCTGTCCTATGGGGATATCTCAAACCCACAGACAGTTGATAAGACGGCAACGGAGATAAAGTCCTCAAAGCAGAGAAAGTTCGATACTGTCACGGCGATACAGAATAATCTCCGTGTCTGCCTTGAAGACCTCTGCTATTCGCTGGCGTTTTATAATGGGCTTACTCAAAGCGGTTATGAGCTGTCTGTGAACTTCGAGGACAGTATCCTTGCAGATGATGAAACAAAGCGTGCAAGCGACCGTCAGGACGTTTCTATGGGCATTATGCCACTGTGGGAATACCGAATGAAATGGTATAGTGAGGACGAGGAAACGGCTAAGAAAATGACCTCCGACAGCACCGCAGAGGTGATAGAATAATGCTCAAAGCAAGCGAGATAGAGCGAACTTCAATGGTTCTTGATAAACCCCTGCGTGACCTTGAAATGCAGATAATGGAGGACATCGTCCGCAGGATAAAGATAAACGGCGAGATAACACGTTCGGCCGATTGGCAGATATACAGGCTTCACGAGCTTGGAATGAGCAAGCGTGAGATAAAGAAAGCCATTGCCGATAACCTTGACCTCTCCAAAGCTGAGATAAAAGAGCTGTACAATGATATCCTGCAAAAAGGCTATGAATGGGACGATAGCATATACAAGACCAAAGGCAAGGCACGGATACCCCTTGAAGAAAATGAGGGCCTGCAAAGGCTGCTGTCGGCTGTATCGGAGCAGACTTCGGGGGAGCTTAAAAACATATCTCAGTCACTCGGATTTGCAGTAAAACAGCCTGACGGCAAACTTAAATTCACGCAGGCGGCAGACTTCTATCAGCAGAGTCTTGACAACGCCATAATGGGCATAGCAAGCGGAGCGTTCGACTATAACACGATCATAAAGAAAGTCATTTCGGATATGACGAACTCAGGTCTTCGCACTGTGGACTATGCCACAGGCTGGAGCAACAGAGCAGACGTAGCCGCAAGGCGTTCGGTGATGACAGGGCTTTCACAGCTAACCGCAAAAATGAATGAGGACAACGCCAAAGAGCTTGGCACGGACTATTTTGAAGTCACTTGGCACAGCGGAGCAAGACCCTCTCATCAAGAATGGCAGGGCAAGGTCTACAGCAAAAAAGAACTTGAAACTATCTGCGGTCTTGGTACTGTGACAGGT
>OMAC01001214.1_pt1 | contig 10975 bp, 9 predicted proteins | sample 1644561 | NCBI WGS metagenome assembly OMAC01 (sample SAMEA103958144, study PRJEB25191) | human gut metagenome
CAGCCTTGATTTCCTGCGTTTCCTCAAGCGTGAAAGTGTATCTTTTCATTTCTCACCACCATCTTCATTATACAACAACGGCCTGATAAATTATCAATCTTTTAAAAAAGATATTAGTATCAACTCCCATGTCGGCAATCACTATCTGGTTTGCAGAGGTGATTACGCGGACGCTGTGCGTGCCTGCTTCGGCTTTTAATCTGCCATAAAACGAAACCGCCCACCGGAAATTTCCGGTGGGCGGTTTGTGCTTGTGATGCATTGCTTTATTTCCGGTAACCGGCCCACATGGTGTCTGTGGCCTGACGGATGGCGCATGTCACATCTTCTACCAATGCTGCGTCCCAGGCGGACGGCTCTGCGCGGAGGAAGGAGGTCTTATCCACACGGTTATCAAAAATACCGATCGGCACATGATAGGTATTTCCGTGCGCCTTCACAGTTACGGTGCCCTTCTGCTCGGACGTGTTTACAAGATACTCCATATCGTCGCAGCCGTATTCTCCCAGCATGACGGTCAGCGGCACGCCATGGTGCAGGTTCGAGCCGGGATCGTTGGGGTCGGCGCGGTCGGCATTTTTGCGGCGGGACTCCTCCGGTGTGACCCAGATGTAGAGGATTGCGGCGTTTTCCAGAATTTCCGGGCAGAACATCGGAAGCGAATACTGGTATCCGTCGGAGCCTGTCAGCGGCATCGACGCGCCGTCCGGTCCGCCGCGCGCGCACTCAATGATAATGGTCTTGCCGTCAAAGGAGTCGGGATAAGCGTCCTGTTTTTCTTTCAGCATGGCGGCTGCCTCGGCTTCCAGCTTTTCCGCCAGTTTTTTGCGGATTTCTTCCGGGAGCTTTCCGAGCCGCGGCGCAATGCCGACGATCTGACCGGCTCTGTCGTAACGATCAAAAAGCAGCTGCGCGCAGGAATCGGGCTTCTGCACGTTGCGGTTGAGCAGATCGTGATAGTCCTCGTTCAACAGGCAGCAGAGCGTGCCCCAGTCTCTTCCGTCAATGAAGGGCTCTTCGCCCGGATAGAAGAGTCTGGCCTGGCCCATAGCTTCGAGCTCATTGTCGATGCGGCGCATCATATGGACGTAGGGGAAATCATCGAGCTGGAGGTTTTCGCCGATGTGGAACTCCTTTTTGAGCCGTTCGGGCTCGATGTTCGCCATAAAGTTACGGACTTCGGATTTGCCGGACGCGGGAAGCGCCTGCAGCAAGACGACCTTGAATACGTTGTTTTCCATAGTTCATTCCTCCTGTGCCGCGTTATGCGGCTCTGTGTTCAATCGCTGCAAAATTGCAGCCACTTGGTTTTGTCGACGGTAATCTCGCGATGCTGCAGCACATACTGTGTGACGAGATCAGAGATTTCTGTCAAATTTTCCGACACAAGCGGACAGCTCTTGTAGCAGCCGTAGCCGCCGGCGCCGGAGGCGCGGTAATTGTTGAGGCAGAGCGTGAGCGTCTGATCATCAGGCAGCTCTCTGCCCTGGTAGACGATGGACCGCACGCGCCGGCCGACCGGCTGGTAAAGGTCTGCCGTGACGGTAAGCCCGGAAAAATAGTCGTAGTTGAAATGCTGGATGATTGGCTGCAGGAATGTGTCGCTGATGCAAAGGCTTCCGTCCGGCGCAAAATCAAAATAGGAAAGGCTCCGTTCCAGCGCGGCCGTCAGAACAGCTCTTGTGACGCGGATGGTCCGGAGCGTGTTGGGAAATGCGTAGGCCGAGACGATGGCACGGACGGTCACATCCTGCGGAAAATCAACCACACGATTGGAAAGGCTCGTGAGAGAAATGTCCGCGCCGGAAGCTTCCAATTGCACCTGATTGATGAGGTTTGCGAGCAGGGAGCCGTTTTTCGCCAGCGTCAGAGGATCTTCCGCCGGAATCGGCACATCGAGCCGGCCAACCGGTGTATCGAGCCAGCGGGCAGTCTGTGCCTCGGCACTCTGAAGTGCGTCTGCGGCAGCCGGAAGCGCGACCGATCCTGCCGGTATCAGCTGGGAGACGGCATGGACGCTTCCACAGTCGGCCGTTACGTCCATGCGGATAAACTTTGCGGCTTTTTCCGGCGGCTGGCAGGTATACGTCCCGCCGATCTGAAGATTTTCGGCCTGCATATGCTGGTGCGCTGCAAGCAGAATATCAAACCCAAGCTCCCGGCAGATACGGTAGCCTTGGTTCTCGCTGGTCTGTGAGAGAATTTCTCCTGTTTTGACGTCCGATTCGAATCCGCCGTGGTAGATGCAGATGGTGAGGTCTGTTTTGTGCCGCAACTCGGAAAGTGCGGACCAGGCGGCGGCAAATGCGTCGGTCACAGTGATGCCGGCCATATTCTCTGCGCTTTCAAACTGTGTGACAAAGGGCGTAATAATACCGGTCAGGCCGACGCGAAGCCCATTTTCCATGGTAACAACGGCCGTTTTCTCCACGCCGCGGATACCCTCCACATTTGCGCACAGGCAGCGGGCGTTCAGAGCGGCAAGATAGCGCTCGATGGTCTGTTTCCCATAGTCGAAGTCATGGTTGCCGAGCGTTACAAAATCATACCCGCCGAGGTTTAAAAGCGCGGCCGGGAGCGTTGCGACATCGCGCGCTTCATGGCTCAGATAATAGGTAAGGGGACTGCCTTGCAGGGTGTCGCCGCCGTCGATAACAAGGGTGTTGCCGTCTTTCCGGAACTGCGCCATGCAGTTGGCAAGGCCGGAGTCTGTCGGCAGGCCGGTGGCATAATCAATCGGCGAGAAGCAGCCGTGGATATCGCTGGTATAGTAGATTGTCAATTTCTTTTCCATAGTAATGGCCCTTGAGGATACGTTGGGGGGCGCTCAGAGCGCCCCCAGTTTTTTTATTCGCCGTGCGCAAGCTTTCTGCGGATGCGCGTGGAGATGAGTTCGATGATCAGAACAAGCACCATCAGGCCCCAGACGAAGGAGCCGACCATCGCCCAGCGGCGGCTGTTCAGGCACTGCACCAGCGACGCGCCGATACCGCCCGCGCCGACGATGCCGAGCGTCGTGGCGTCTTTGAGGTTGATGTCAAAGCGGTAGATCGTAGTCGAGATGAAGCTTGCCGTCAGCTGCGGCAGAACGCCGTAGCGGATTTTCTGGAACGGCGTGCAGCCCATGGCGTCCAGACTTTCGAGAATGTGCGTATCCAGATCTTCGATGGCCGTGATGTACATTTTGGAGATCATGCCGATCGAGCAGACCGACTGCGTGATAACGCCGCAGGCGGCGCCCGGGCCTGTCACACGGATCCACATCAGCGCCCAGACAATGGACGGGATGGTGCGGATCATCAGAATCAGAATGCGGACAATGTACGCAACCGCCTTCGGCATGATATTGAACGAGGCCAGAAACGCGAAGGGGATGGCCAGAATTGCGCCGAAAATAGTACCGAGCACAGCAATGGCAATGGTTTGCAGCAGCAGATACGGCACATCGGAGTCGCCGGTACCGAACAACAGATTTGTGTCCGGGTGGAACACGCCGTGGACGACACCCTTGGCGACCTCCGTACCGGTGGCGGTGAGGCCCGTAAAGTGGATGTCGTCTGCCGACCAGCCGACAAGCAGTGTGACCGCCAGCACAATCACAAGGTACAAAATCCACTTGCGCGGGCGGTTTTCATACATTTCAAGCGTGGTGAGCTTCCGGTCAAGCGCCTGCTCCAGCATGGCGGTTTTATCTTTCTTTTCCATCTTGCAGCCTCCTTTCAGCTCAGCTTCTTGCGAAGGTATTCGCTGAAGAAGTCGATGATGACAACGACCACGAACAGCGACAGCAGCACCGTACCGAGGCTGTTGTAATCGCGCCAGCCGATGCGCTCGTTGATCGTGATACCAAGGCCGCCAGCGCCGACGTAACCGAGAATTGCCGATGCGCGCACGTTCATTTCAAAGCAGTACAGGCTGTGGCTTAAATAAACGGGCAGAATCTGCGGCACGCAGGCGGACCAGAATGCCTGGAACTTGTTCGCGCCGAGCGCTTCCATCGCCTCAAACGGCCCCATGTCGATGGTTTCAATCGACTCAAAGAGCATTTTGGCCACGATACCAAAGGTAAAGATGGCGATTGCGATGGTGCCGGAAAACGTGCCGAGCGAGAAGATCAGCGCGCACACGAGTGCGATGATCAGAGTCGGCAGTGTCCGGATAAGGCCAAGCAGGAATCGGATGAGCCAGACGACGGGAATGCTCTTGTTGATGTTGCTCGACGAGAGAATCGCAACCGGCAGCGCCAGCACGCAGCCGATGACCGTACCGAGAATCGACATTTTGATGGTATCGATCAGAGGAGAAACGACCTTCGGGAAGAACGACCAGTCCGGCTGAAGAATTTTCTCCAGAAGGTCCACCATCTTGCGGAATTTTGTGATGACGACGTGCAGATCAAAGCCTGTCATGCAAAGAGACAGCCAGATTGCAACGGCCAGGAAAAGGACGATTACCGGTGTGCGGCTTCTGCGCCGCTGGACCGAATGTCCATTGGGAAGCGTTACGGTCTGGGGTTTTAAGATGCGGTCGTAGAGTGTAAGCTTCATCAGAGAAGACGTGTTGTTTTCCATGGCTTAGCCCTCTGCTTTGGCAGCCTTCGGCAGCTCGCCCTCGCCTTCGCCCATGGTGGGCGCCTTTGCGCCGTTGTAGACCTCGTCGATCTGTTCCTGGGTAATGGTGCTGGCCGGGCCGTCAAAAACGATTTCGCCCGCGCGGATGCCGATGACGCGGTCACAGTATTTGAGCGCGAGGTCCACGTGGTGGATGTTCAGCAGAATCGAAATTTTATATTCCTTGTTGATGCGCACGAAGTCCTGCATGACCTGCTTGGCCGTGATGGGGTCAAGGGAAGCGACAGGCTCGTCGGCGAGGATGATCTTCGGATTCTGGTTCAGCGTGCGGGCCAGGGCCACGCGCTGCTGCTGACCGCCGGAGAGCTGGTCACAGCGGGTATAGGCCTTATCCAAAATGCCTACCTTGTCCAGACTCTCTAATGCCCGCATTTTCTGCTCTTTTGTAAAAATGCCGAGCAGTACCCGGAAAAACGGCATATCTGGGACATCGGCCGTCAGAACGTTCTTGATCGCCGTGCTGCGGGAAACCAGATTGAAGCTCTGGAAGATCATGCCGACCTTGCGGCGGTAGCGCCGGAGCTCTTTGCCGCGCAGAGAGTCCACCGTGACACCGTCAACGGTCAGCTCGCCCTTGGAGATATCGTGCATCCGGTTGATGCAGCGCAGAATCGTCGACTTGCCTGCGCCCGAAAGGCCGATGATGGCGACAAACTCGCCCTGCTCAATTTGCAGGTTGATGTTTTTCAGTGCCGTGAAGCCGTTTGGATAAGTCTTATACACATTTTTGAATTCAATCATGCTGCGACTCTTTTCTTTTTGAAGATTTGAATGGAGAATATCGGAGATGTGCTTTTTGCTGAGATATCTGTGAAACGAAAAGCGCCCCGTTGACGCGGGGCGCTTTATTCATTTGGACGTTATTCGGTTGATGACGGATTACTCGGCAACAGCCTGCAGAGCAGCGCGTGCGCCGTCGTAGTCAGCGTCGGTCGCCTTGGCGTAGCCGGTGTGGCTGTAGACGTCGAAGATGGCCTTGCCTTCATCGGTGCCGATGATGTTGATGAAGCAGTCCTGAAGGGCAGCGACGATTTCGGGGGTGTAGTACTGGCTCTCCTTGGAGATGGCGACGGTATCGTTGTAGATGCCCTCGGTGACGCCGATGACGTTCATCTCGTTCCAGATGGAGTCGGAGCGGCCCATGCCCTGCTTGCCGGTTTCGTCCTGCTGGTCGGTGGGCAGCATCCAGGATGCTTCGTAGTCGTTACGGCCGTCGGCGTAGCAGACGATGATATCGACGGATTCCGCAGCAGCGTAGGAGAACGCGGTGCCGTAACCGGAGTCGATGGGCATGACGTTGGACAGATCAGAGATCTTCTTGCCGTCGTAGTTGGCCATCAGCCACATGGACGGATAGATGTAACCGGCAGAAGAGGAGGTCTTCTGGACAGCCCAGGTTGCCTTGTCGAGGTCTTCCCAGGTAAGCTTTTCGCCAGCATTGACCTTAGCAGCGAGTTCCTGACCATAAGCAGACGGAGTAGCGTAGATCAGAGAGCGGTAGTAGGTGACCTGCGGGCCATCCTTCTTGGTGGCGTTGGCTTCACCGTTCCAGTCGGCGGGGTTGGTGGAGTCGTTGGACAGGCCGTTACGGGTAGCGGTCAGGATGACATCCACATCGTCGGAGTACAGCGCGTACGTGCCGCCGGGCAGCCAGCCCAGATCGATGGAACCGGCAGCCATAGCCTCGCCTGTGGCGTCGTAGCTGGTGCCGACCGTGATGTCGACTTCGTCGATGTCGTAGCCGAGCTTGGACATTTCAGCCTTCACGAGTTCGGGAAGGTTCTTCGTGCCAGTGATGATGACGTCGGCGTCCTTGGAGGGAACAAACTCAAGCGTCAGTTTGTCGAAATGCTGGTTTTCGGTGGTTTCTTCGGTCGTGGATTCTTCAGCTGCGGGTTCCGTGGTTTCGGTGGTTTCCGTGGCCTCAGTGGTCGTGGTTTCCGTTGTGGCGGGTTCAGCGGGGGGGTCGGTCTTGGCTGCGCAGGCGCAGAAGCCAATTGCCATGACCGCCACGAGGAGCAGTGCAATGATCTTCTTCATTTTCTATATTCCTCCTGAAACATGTGTCCGCGGCAGTGCCGCGGTGGTGAGCTGAGACTGCGCACAGCGCAGCCCCGCAAGATACTGGTATTTCTACCAAAGCAAATATACCACATCCTGTGAGACAATACAAGAAGTCAAATGCAAGAAATATGTCGAATTTTCCTTAAATTCGGCGTAATAACTTGAAGCTGTCCGCAATATAAAGACAAATGTTCAAAACGGCGCGCAGCGCACCTTGCCGATGGAAACATAGCCGTTCAGAACCGCGTGGATATCGCTGCCGTCCGTCACGGCGTCTGCGTGCAAAACCTTTGCAACAGGCGACAGATAGCGCACACCGTTTTCCTCGCGGACGCATTCATAATAGTTTTCGTAATACGACTGCTTTTCCGGGAAACGCTCGTACAGAATGCCGCGGCAGTCGCAGAGCGGACAGGTGGGGAAGTTGACGTTCCAGATTTCGCCCCGGCCGAGCGGCTTCTCCAGAAGCTCGCCAAGAACGGAGCAGAGGTAGTGATCGGTAACGTCGAAGGATTTGCCGTCGCGCATGGAAAATGCAATGGCGGGAACGCCGTGCATGGCCGCCTCTGTCGCCGCGCCGATGGTTCCGGAGTAGGCGACGTCAAGACCCGCGTTCAGCCCGTCGTTGATGCCGGACAGGACAATATCCGGGCGGAAGGGGAGCAGTGCGTTCAGCGCAACCTTGACACAATCGGCGGGCGTGCCGTCTACGCTCCAGGCGGCCTCCACAGGAACCGGGAAATCATAGCGGTAGACCGCCACCTGGCTCTTTTCAGAGATAGTCAGGCGGACAGACATGCCGCTGCACTGGTGTTCCGGTGCAGCGACCCAGACCGTTCCAAATGAGGCAGCGGCGCGGGCCAGCTTTGCAATGCCTTCCGACCGGATCCCATCGTCGTTCGCAATCAGAATTTTCAGCTTTTCTTTCATATGTGCAATACACTCCTTTGTGTGCCTATCTTATCACAGACAAAGAGCCGGAAACAAGCCGCAAATTCGACAAAAAGCCCCCATGAATTCAAAAATCTCTTCAATTCCCCAGAAGCCTCGCAGAGTTTTGCGCCCGCAGGCGCAAAATAGTTTTTAGATCATTTTTTCCGGCGGCATGTACGTCGGAAAAAATACTCTACGCGCAGAGAGTGTGTCCTCGCCGGCTTTGCCGGCGGGGATGCGCGGGTCGGAGCGCAAGTCCTTTTCTCCAAAGCCGTTTGTGGCTTTGGAGAAAAGAAGAAGCCTCCGCAAAGCGGAGGCTTCTTCTGTACGGGGTAGGGATGATTGCTCCCGCGTCTGCAGGGGCGGAAAGGAACGGGATATTATTCCGGCTGCGGATAGTGGACGTGCAGCAGCTCGTGCGCCTTCTCAGGCGGCAGCTTCTCATAGAGCGTCTTGAGAATCGGGTTGTGCTGCGAAGATTTGATAAGCGTCTTGCGGCCTGCTTCATAAAGACCTTTGGCGCGTGCATATTTTTGCTCCTTGCGGCCGATGGGCTGGCCCGCGCCGCCGACACAGCCGGTCGTGCAGGTCATAACCTCGACGAGATCAAAGTGTTCTTCACCGGCTTCCATCTTTGCAATCAGCTGCCGTGCGTTTTTAAGACCGTGGACAACGCCGACGCGGATGGTCTTTTCTCCGACGGGCAGTTCAACTGCGCGGACGCCTTCCATACCGCGGACGCCGGAGTAGGCGATTTTCTGGAGCGTATTGCGGGACTCGCTTTCCATCACGCGACGGACGACCGCCTCGGCGACACCGCCGGTGGTGCCGAAGATGACACCGGCACCGGTGCCGAGACCAAATGGCATATCGGGCGCCTCATCGGGCAGTTCATTGAAGCGGATGCCCGCTTCCTTGATCATGCGGATGAGCTCCTGCGTGGTGAGCACCAGATCGACGTCGGGCTGACCGTCGTGCGTGAATTCGCTGCGGCCGGCCTCCATCTTCTTTGCCGTGCAGGGCATGATGGCAAAGCTAGTGATCGGCAGGAACGCAAAGCCTTCAAGCTTGCTGTAGGTGCCGTAGGCGGCCATTGCGATTTTTCCGAAGGAATTGATGTTGGTCTGTACCACGACATTGGCAAGGCCAATCACGGAGTTCTGGACGCCGGATGGAAAGCCGTAGCGGATAATCTGCCGGAGCATCTCCGCGTCAAGGCGGAGCTTTTTCCATTGCAGATGAAAGGCGTGTGCAAAGTAACTGTCCAGAGCGACATAAACACCACTGCGATAGGAATCCATATAATAAAAGGTCTCCGCGATACTCGGCAGAAACTGAAGCCCCAGCAGCGCAGCGCTGTCTTCATAAAGATTGAGCAGTTCCGCGCCCTTGACGCTTGTCCAATAGCCGATGGCACCGACGCAGACCGCGCTGTCCGTGCGCTTCTTATCATGACTGACAATGCAGATCAGGTTTGGAATCTGCACTGCCGTCAGCAAGTCGCCAGAAAAACTGTCTGGATACAAGTCCTCTTTGAAAACAGGACGCAGTACCCTGCGGTCAAGCTCTGTCTTTGCATCATTGAGGCTTTCTCCAATGCGGTTTGCACTGGCTTTGAGCTTCTGTGCGGCATCCTGCATAGATTCTTTGGTAATGCCAAAGTCCTCAGCATCGATTTTTCCGTTTCCATTTTTGTTAACGGCTTTGAGCACCGTACCCTGCGCCTTGACCGCTGCCTGTTTTACTTTTGCAACGTTGGCGCTGCAAAATGGGATGGACGTAAAAACGCTCTCCGCCATGCTGGGCCATGTGTCCGCAGCCACGACGCTGGACATTTATATGCACGTTACCGACGACATGCAGCACGCTGCCGCGCGGAAGATCGACTGCGGCATCGGCAAAGCAGAACTCCCGGACGAGCCTGCGCCGCAGGCAAATGCACCCGCCATCGTTGACTTTCAGCCTTACATGGGCAAGGTCCGGAAGCCCGGCACAGGCTGCATCAGCCAGATCAACGACCACCTGTTTGAAGGCCGCTACTCCCCGACATGGATCGACGGCAAAAAGCACGCGCGGAATGTGTATGCGCATACGCGCGAGGAATGCGAGGAGAAGCTGAAAGTGCTGATCGCGGAGATGAAAGCGGAGTTGGCGGAGTTGAAGCGGCAGAAGGGCGACAGACATTGATCGAATGAACGGAACGCAGCCGTCCGGAACGCTCCGGATGGCTGCGATTGCGCTTTGGCAGATCGTTTGCTATAATGAAACAAATCGGAATTTTTGGAGGAGAGCTTTTGACATGCATATCATTCAAATAGCAAATGATGAGGATAAAAAGAGCATAACCAGAAATATATTGGAAGAACTGCCTGAATGGTTCGGAATCCCTGAGGCACGAGAAGAATATATCCGCGACAGCGCAGGGAAAGCCTTCTTTTGTGCCATGGAAAACGAAAAAGACTTGGGATTTTTGTATCTCAAAGAAACGGGAAAAGATACAGTTGAGCTTGCGGTTATGGGCGTCTTAAAAGAATATCACCGCAAGGGAATCGGAAAAGAACTTTTTAACCGTGCGAAAAAGGCTGCAAAAAAAATGGGTTATTCATTTATACAGGTTAAAACTGTTCAAATGGGGAAATATAAATCTTATGACGATACAAATCGGTTTTACATTTCTATTGGTTTTAAGGAGTTTGAAGTATTTCCTACATTATGGGATAAATGGAATCCCTGCCAAATCTATGTGATGGGAATATGACAAATTCCAGTTTATCGAATCCGCAGCGCAAATCCTGCGCCGCAATAATCAAAGAATAACTTTTTGAAAAAATCGAACAATTTACATAGGAAACCCGCTGAAATCTTATGATTTCAGCGGGTTTTCTGGTCCGAGGGACTGGTTTCGAACCAGCGGCCTCGTGGTCCCGAACAGGAACCGAAAACTTTTTTCGGACGTTTCCAATGATTTTTCATCATTTCCGCTCGTATTCCGTTACTCTCGTGACCTATTATAAGCCCCCATTTCCGCCTGTTCCGCGCGTGTCTGTAGTAATCCATGTGGTCAAAAACGCTTCCCGCTCAAAAGAACGGGAAGCGTTTTCTATATTCAAGGTGTCTGCATTGTAACTCAGGGCAGAGGGTTATGCAAGTGGTTTCTGCGGGGTAGCAACTCAAAGATTGAGCCGCTATAGACAAAGAATAGCCCCATCACGAAGATCACTTTTCCAGAAGATCCTCCATTGTGCAGCCAAGGATTTTTGCGAGGCTGAGAACCGTTTCCGCACTGGCTTTGTTGATATCCTTGTTGTGTTGCTCGTACATCTGGATCGACCGGAGGCTGACGCCGC
>OMAC01001216.1_pt1 | contig 10964 bp, 10 predicted proteins | sample 1644561 | NCBI WGS metagenome assembly OMAC01 (sample SAMEA103958144, study PRJEB25191) | human gut metagenome
TCAGCATCCCCGGTATGTCCTGGGCCACGGACAAAATCCAGGCCCTGACCGGCTCCGATCTGACGCTGACCGTTTCCACCGGCCAGACCGTGGCCCTGTGCGCCGGGGCCCTGGCCATCGCATTGGCAGTGATTGCCCTGGTCAGCGTATCCACCGCACAGCGGGGCATCCGCAAGGCGGAATAAAAAGCAAAGGCGGGCCGCTGGCCCGCCTTTGCTTTGAAAAAATCTGTTTTAAAACGCCGGTTTACTTTGTTTCGGGGGTCAGATCCCACTTCCACTCCCGGACCTCCGGCAGGTCCACGCCGTTGTCCCGGATATACTGCCGGTGCTCCACCAGCTTATCCTGCATCTTCTGGACCAGGTAGGCGCCGCGATTGCCCAGCTGGGGCAGACGGCGAACCGTGTCGATGACCAGGTCAAAGCGGTCGATGTCGTTGAGGACCCGCATGTCGAAGGGGGTGGTGATGGTGCCCTCCTCCTTATAGCCCCGGACGTGGAGGTTCTTGTTGTGGCGGCGATAGGTCAGCTCATGGACCAGGGTGGGATAGCCGTGATAGGCGAAGATGATGGGCTTATCCTTGGTGAACAGACCGTCATACTCCTCGTCGGTGAGGCCGTGGGGATGCTCGGTGTGGGGCTGCAGCTTCATCAGGTCCACCACGTTCACCACACGGATTTTCAGCTCCGGCAGCTCCCGGCGCAGGATGCTGACGGCAGCCAGCGTCTCCAGGGTGGGGGTGTCGCCGCAGCAGGCCATCACCACGTCCGGCTCGCACCCGGCGTCGTTGGAGGCCCAATCCCAGATACCGATGCCCTGGGTGCAGTGCTTCACCGCCTGCTCCATGGTCAGCCACTGGGGCCGGGGGTGCTTGCTGGCCACCATCACGTTGACATAGTTGCGGCTCTTGATGCAGTGGTCGAAGCAGGAGAGCAGGCAGTTGGCATCCGGCGGCAGATAGATGCGCACCACGTCGGCCTTCTTGTTGGCCACATGGTCCAGGAAGCCGGGGTCCTGATGGGTGAAGCCGTTGTGGTCCTGCTGCCACACGTTGGAGGCCAGAATATAGTTCAGGGAGGCGATGTCGTGCCGCCAGGGCAGCTCGCTGCACATCTTCAGCCACTTGGCGTGCTGGGCGAACATGGAGTCCACAATGCGGATGAAGGCCTCATAGCTGTCGAAGAAGCCGTGGCGTCCGGTGAGCAGATAGCCCTCCAGGAAGCCCTCGCAGAAGTGCTCGGAGAGCATAGAGTCCATAACCCGGCCGTCGGGGTCCAGATGGTCGTCGATGCCCGGGATCTGCTGGTCCAGGAAGCGGCGGCCGGTGACCTCAAACACCGCCTGCAAGCGGTTGGACGCCGTCTCATCCGGGGCAAAGATCCGGAAGTTCCGGGCGTCCATGTTCAGCTTCATTACGTCCCGGACATAGGTGCCCAGAACGTACATATCCTGGGCCTCCACGCTGCCGGGAACCGTGACGTCCACGGCATAGTCCCGGAAATCGGGGGTCCGCAGATCCCGCAGCAGCAGACCGCCGTTGGCGTGGGGGTTTGCACCCATGCGTCGATTGCCCGCAGGGGGGAAGGACGCTACCAGCTCCACGGGCGTACCGTCGGAGTTGAACAGCTCCTCCGGCTTATAGGAGCGCAGCCACTGCTCCAGCTGGGCCAGGTGCCGGTCAGCGTCGGCGCCCATGGAGATGGGCACCTGGTGCGCCCGCCAGCAGCCCTCCACCGGCAGGTCGTCCACCTCCTTGGGTCCGGTCCAGCCCTTGGGGGTGCGCAGCACCAGCATGGGCCAGCGGGGCCGCTTGGCCTGGCCGCTCTTGCGGGCCTCCCGCTGGATGCGCTTGATCTCGCGGATGGCCCAGTCCAGGGCCGCCGCCATCTGCTGGTGCATGAGCATGGGCTCGTCGCCCTCCACAAAGCGGGGCTCCCAGCCGCAGCCCCGGAAGAAGCTCTCCACCTCCTCGTGGCTCATGCGGGAGAAGATGGTGGGGTTGGCGATCTTGAAGCCGTTCAGGTGCAGAATGGGCAGCACCGCGCCATCGGTGATGGGGTTCATGAACTTGTTGCCATGCCAGGAGGTGGCCAGGGGGCCGGTCTCGGCCTCGCCGTCGCCCACCACGCAGGCGGCGATCAGGTCGGGATTGTCCGCCACGGCGCCGAAGGCGTGGGCCAGGGAATAGCCCAGCTCGCCGCCCTCATGGATGGAGCCGGGAGTCTCCGGCGCCACATGGCTGGGGATGCCGCCGGGGAAGGAGAAGCGCTTGAACAGCTTCTGCATGCCGTCCTTGTCCCGGGTGATGTTGGGATAGACCTCGGTATAGCTGCCGTCCAGCCAGTCCTGGGCCACCATGGCGTTGCCGCCGTGGCCGGGGCCGGAGAGATAGATCATGTCCAGGTCGCTGCGCTTGATGACCCGGTCCAGATGGGTATAGATAAAGTTCTGGCCCGGGCAGGTGCCCCAGTGGCCCACGATGGTCTGCTTGAGGTCGCTCTTGCGCAGCGGACGCTCCAGCAGCGGGTTATCCAGCAGATACAGCTGGCATGCGGTCAGGTAATTGGCGGCGCGCCAGTAGGCGTCGATCTGATAGAGCTCCTGCTCGTTCAGCGGCGGCTTCCTGGACAGCCGCGCACCGGGCTTGAATTCGGGCATGATGATTCCTCCTTGTGCAATTGCCTGGGCTCATGTGTGCCGCAAGCGGAATTAAGATTCGGGTTAATTTGAATTTTGACCCGAAATCTTAGGTTAGCATTAGCATAACACATGGATTAGAAAAATGGAAGCATAAATTTGTAAATATTTTTTGAAGAATCAAATTTAAGTTTGGAGTTAATGCACGAATAGCGGAGGATAAGAACGGATGGCCCGCCGCTTTGCGAAACATGGAATGCAATTGGTTTCTCCATTGTCCGGCAGTCCGATTTTAGGGACACCCAGCGCCGTATAATAGGCGCGTAAGAGGAAAGGAGGGCGCATACTATGGCGTTCCGTATCAAATTTTCAGCGGGGACTGCCCATAAGTCGGAACGGACTATCCCCAGAAGGTCCGTGGTGCAGGTCTATTTTGCTGCCAACCACCGGAGCCTGGCGTACTACAACGACCGGTTCGACCTGAAGCCCGGCGACCTGGTCTTTGTGGACGGCAAGCTGGCCGGGCAGCGGGGCCGCGTTACCCAGGTCAACTACAGCTTCAAAATCAGGCTCTCTGACTATAAGCGAGTGATTTCCGTGGCGGACATCGCTGTGGACGGGCTGTTTTACGCGGCGGGCTCCCACCTGGTTACCTTTGACCGCGGCGTTCTGCCGGCCTGTCAGGCCGCCGGATGGTTCCTGCCGCCTGCGGACCCGGAGGAGGAGTTTGCCAGCGGCGCGGACGACGAAGCATTCTCCCTGGATGAGCTGTGGGCCAGCGATGCCATGTTCCAGCGGGGATATGACTACTACAAGCGCGGACTGGTCCGCTATATCAGCCTGGACGGCCGGGCGGGGTACGCCCTTGTGGAGGGCACGGCTCCCTATGAGGTGGAGTTTGCCTGGGAAAACGGAGAAATCAGCCGTCTGGTCTGCTCCTGCTTCTGCAGCGGCTGCTGCAAGCACCAGGCGGCGGTCATGCTGCAATTGCAGGATCTGCTGGGATGGATCGAGGGGCAGTACCCGGACGCCTACGCGCGCAGCGGCTATTTTGCCGCCGTCTACCGGCAGACGCTGTTTGAATACGCCGTGGATAGCCGGGAAAACGGCCCGTTTGCGCCATAAACTGGGAATTTTCCCCCAACAGCGGCCCGCCGCGGGCGGCGCTTCGGCGATTTCTTCGGCTGCAAATTTCCTGTTGCCAACCGAGGGGAAATGTGATAGAATACCCTTATGACGACTCCTCCGCCGCCAGCTGCGGAGCCGGTCTCGCGCAATGGATACCCACGAATCATGTCAGGCGGGGAACCGAGCAGCATTAAGAGGGATCATCCATGTGCCGCGAGTCCACCGGCCCCGTGGCTGGCAGCGGAGGAGTTTATTCTGTTCTGATTTTTCGGCCGAAGGGAGGGCTGGTTCATGTATCAGGCACTGTATCGGAAATGGCGGCCCAAAACCTTTTCCCAGGTGGTGGGCCAGGACCACATCACCGGCACCCTCCAGCGGCAGGTGGCCGAGGGCCGCACGGCCCACGCCTATCTGTTCACCGGCACCCGGGGCACCGGCAAAACCACCTGCGCCCGGATTCTGGCCAAGGCCGTCAACTGCCTGCACCCGGAGGACGGGGCCCCCTGCAACCAGTGCGAGGCCTGCCGGGGCATCGACAGCGGCTCCCTGCTGGACGTGACGGAGCTGGACGCCGCCAGCAACAGCCGGGTGGACGACATCCGGGAGCTGCTCAGCGAGTCGGTATACACCCCCACGGTGCTGAAAAAGCGGGTCTACATCATCGACGAGGTCCACATGCTGTCCACCCAGGCCTTCAACGCCCTGCTGAAAACCATTGAGGAGCCGCCGGAGCACCTGATGTTCATCCTGGCCACCACGGAGCTGCACAAGGTCCCGGCCACCATTCTCTCCCGGTGCCAGCGCTTCACCTTCAAGCGCATTCTGCCCCGGGATATGGAAAAGCACCTGCTGGAAATCGCCCGGGCGGAGCAGATCGACCTGACTCCCGACGGGGCGGAGATTCTGGCCCGGATGGCCAACGGCGCCCTGCGGGACGCCCTGAGCCTGCTGGATCAGTGCCGGGTGGCCCAGGGCCAGCTGGACAGCCGGGCGGTGCTGGATATTCTGGGCCTGGCCGGCAGCGTTCAGACGGTGGAGCTGATGGACTGCATCCTGCGGCGGGACGCCGCCGGGGCCCTGACCCGGCTGGACGGGCTGTACCGGGGCGGCAAGGACGTGGCCGCCATGCTGGGGGAGCTGGGGGACCTGGCCCGGGACATGACCATTCTCAAGGCCGCCCCCGACGGGGCCGCCGCCCTGCTGACGGGCATATACGATACCAAGACCCTGAAGTCCCTTTCCGGCAGCCAGCCCATGCGGCGGTTTCTGTATCTGACGGAGACCATCCAGGCCTGCTGCGCCGGGCTGGGGGACAGCTTCCAGCCCCGGACGGATGCGGAGCTGTGTCTGCTGCGGCTGTGTGACGAGAGTCTGTCCGGCGACCTGACGGCTTTGAGCCAGCGGATCGACCGTCTGGAGGATCGGGTTGCAAACGGAATACCGGTAAAAACTGTCCCGCAAACCGCCGGGACGTCCCCCAAAACCGCCCCTTTGTCCCGGGACAGCGCCGGGACAAGCCGGGACGTGCCAAGCGATGACCGGCCCCCTATGCCGGAGGAGCCGCCCCTGCCGGAGGAACCCGGCGGACGGGAGCGGGTATACGATATTCCGGACGAGGAGCCGCCTGCGGCTCGCCCTGCCATCAAACCCGCCCGGAAGCCGCCGGTGGCGAAGTCTGCCGCCGTGGTGGGCGACACCGGCAAGTGGGACGCCATGAAGGAGCACTGCAAGGGCCGCCTGGCGGTGAACCACCGGGTGTTTCTGAACATGGTCCAGGGAGCGGTGGACGGCGACTGCCTGACGCTGTACTGCCAGAACGAGTTCGTCCGGGACTCCCTGAACAACAACACGGTGCTGCACGTGCTGCAGGAGGTGGCCTCCGCCGCCGAGGGACAGACCATCCGGGTGGCGCTGACGGTAGGCGGAGCCCCGACGGGGAAAAAGCCCGCCAAGCCCCGGCCCAAGCCGGAGAAGGTGACGGAAAAAGCGCCGGAGAAGCCCACGGAGAAAGCCCCGGAGCCGGAGCAGACGCCCCCCTGGGAGGAGCCTCCGGCGGAAAAGGTCCCGGACAAGCTGGACGAGGTGGCCGCCCAGGGCCGCCAGCTGGAAAATTTCAAAATCAAGTGATCGCACGATATTAAATCAGTATTATAAAGGAGATTTCGACCATGGCTAAGGGATACAGCGCCCGCAACGGGTTCGGCGGCAGCGCCGGGATGATGCGCCAGCAGCAGCAAATGCAGCAGAAGCTGGCCAAGATGCAGCAGGAGATGGAAAGCGCCCAGAAGAACGTGGAGGAGAGCAGCTTCACCGCCTCCGTGGGCGGCGGCGCGGTGCAGGCCACCGTGTCCGGCAAGAAGCAGCTGACGGCCCTGGCCATCCAGCCCGACGCCGTGGACCCGGCGGACGTGGAGATGCTGCAGGACCTGGTGATCTCCGCCGTCAACGAGGCCCTGCGCCAGGCGGAGGAGGCCATGGAGTCCGCCATGGGCGCCCTCACCGGCGGGCTGAACATCCCCGGTTTGTTCTGAATTTACATGAGAAATAGCAAAAAAGCAGCCGAAGGGAGACGCTCCGTAAGGAAGTTGTCTCCCTTTGGTTTTGTCGTCAGCCGGAATTTGGATTTATAGGAAAAACAATCATATTGAAGGATTACGGTAGGAGCAAAAAATAGTAAATAATGATTTTATTTTCTGTATAATAAGAAATATAATTTTCCCAAGAATAATTTTTGTAAGGCAAATAATTCTTTGAAAGGATGAAAGGCTATGCCACAACATGAATTTATTACAAAGCAACTAATAGATAAAGGTTGGTCAGAAGATAGAAAATACTGTGTTACCGACGAGCAAGGAAATAAATTTTTGCTTCGTGTTTCTCCGATTGAACAGTATGACAGGAAGAAAAGCGAATATGAACTTATGGGTCAGGTAGCAGCTCTCGGTGTACCAATGTGCCGCCCCTTAGAGTTCGGCACATTTGATGAAGGAGTTTATTCTATTCAAACTTGGATAGATGGCATTGATGCAGAAGAAAATATACATAATTTAACAGACCAAGAACAGTATTCTTATGGTTTTGAAGCGGGAAAAATACTAAAAGAAATTCATAAAATCCCCGCTCCGAAAGAAATAGAAGATTGGGAAATCTATTTTAATCGTAAAGCAGACCACAAAATCAAGATGTATGAAGAATGTCCTGTCAAGTACGAAAATGGGCAAGCCTTCATTGATTACATTAACGCTCACAGATATTTGCTCAGCGGTCGCCCTCGAACCTATCAGCACGGAGATTACCATATCGGCAATATGATGATAGGGAATGATAAGCGACTCTACATCATTGATTTTAATAGAAATGACTTCGGAGATCCGTGGGAAGAATTTAACCGCATTGTGTGGTGCGCTCAAGCTACCCCTTTGTTTGCAACCGGAATGGTAAACGGATACTTCAGCAATGACGTACCAATTCCGTTTTGGGAGTTGCTCGCACTTTATATTAGCAGCAATGCTTTATCTTCTGTGCCTTGGGCAATTCCTTTTGGGCAGAGCCAAATTCAAGTAATGATAAATCAAGCAAAAGATGTACTAAGCTGGTATGAGAATATGACGAAATCCATTCCGACTTGGTACAAAGGAGTTATTATAAATAAATAATACGAAGCATTTGCCGTCGTGTCCACAGGGATAGCAAGCATCGGATTATGACACCACAATCCGCGAAAAAAGCTAAATACAAATCATTGGAGTCCCTTCCTTACGGAGGGTGCCCCAAAGGCTGCTTTTTTGCGTTTGGCACGACGGTGGGCAGACATGGGCCCCGCCCATCAGGCCCTCTCTGTCACCTTCGGTGACAGCTCTCCCAGAGGGAGAGCCAAGTCCGTAGGGCCTGCTGCCCTCGACGGCGGCTTGGAGGGAACACCTTCGCAACGGGCAGAACCCCCGCAGCCCATCGGCTGCGGGGGGTTCTGCCTATAGGGGGAAAGGAAATCAGTCATCTTTCTTTCTGCGCAGGAGGACCATGCAGGCGGCCGTAGCGCCGCTGAACAGGGGCAGGGCCAGCCAACCGGCAGAGAAGCTGTCGCCGGTGGTGGGCTTGTCGTCCTGCTTGCCGTCGTCCGGCTGGTCCGGCTGGTCCGGCTGATCGGGCTGGCCGGGCTCAGGCTGGTCCGGAGTGGTGGACTCGCTGTTCTTGTCATACTGAGCGGTAACGGTGAGGTCGCTGCGGACGTTGGTGAAGGCAGCATCCCAGCCGGAGAAGGTGTAGCCCTCGTGCTGGGGAGCCTGGGGGGCAGCGGCGTCCCTGCCGTAGGCCACGGTCTGGGTATCCAGGGTGTCGCCGGTGAGACCGTCCACGAAGGTGACGGTGAAGGTGATGGGCTCGAACTCGGCCCGGATGGTGTGGCCGGTGGTCAGCTTGCTGAAGGTGTGGCTGCTGACAGCGCCCACGCTCTGGCCGTCGGCCACATACTGCTCCAGCAGGGTCTCGTGGTTGATATCCTTGTGGACCACCTTGTGGAAGATGGCGGCGGCGAGGGGATAGCCGCATCAGGTGGTTTCCCCTTCCGGGGCCCACTGAGCGGCCAGGGCCGCGTCATAGTACACGGTCATGTCCGCCACCTTGCTGACGAACATCCTGGTGCTGACATTCTCCGGGGGATTGCCCAGGAAGTACACCTGCTCCAGGGCCTTGCAGTTGTCGTTCTCCCACAGGTTCTTGTAGGCGGCGGTGTACTCATTACCTGCGGCGGCGGCCACCACAATGCCCGCCTTCTCCAGGTTGGAGTACACGTTCATGGTGGACAGCATGTCCGGGCGGCTGGTGAAGCCCGCCGGGGAGCCCAGGCTCAGGTTCACGGCGTCCACGCCCAGCTTCACGCAGTCCTCCAGGGCGGCCAGGATGTCGTCCTCTGCCGCGCCGGTGGAGTTGTCGCCGAAGACCTTCATGACCACCAGCTGCGCCTGGGGCGCGACGCCGGAGATGGTGCCGTCGGCGGGATTGGTGATGGTTCCGGCCAGCAGGCTGAGGTTGACGCGGTTTTCGGTTCTATCCCTGCCGCCGGGGGCATACACTGCTCCAAAAAGGGGGAATGCGCTATGACAGACAGACCGCGGCCCGCCCGGCGGCGCCGGACGCCGCCTCCGCCCCGGGGCAAGCGGGAACAGCCCGCCTCCCGGCGGGGGGACCGCCGCCTGGCCCAGCTGGCCGTCAGTGCGGTGCTTCTGCTGGCGGTGGTGGTGAAGATCACGGCCCCGTCGGCTATGGACCGGTACCGGGACAGGCTGCTGGACCTGATGGCCGGGCAGACGGACTTCCGGGCAGCGTTTTCCGCCGTGGGCCGGGCGGTATCCGGCCAGGGCGCCGTGGGGAAGGCGCTGAACGACGCCTACACGGCGGTGTTCGGCCCCCAGGATACCGGGGTCACGGTCTCCCAGGATGCGGCGGACCCGGCGGCCTATACGGCGGAGAACACCCCCGGGGACGTGTGCCTGACCCAGCAGGTGCTGGGCTTTGCCTATGCCAACCCGCTGACCGGGCCGGTGACGGACCGGTTCGGCTATCGCCAGGACCCCAACGGCGGCGGGCAGCAGTTCCACTACGGCCTGGACATCGCCGCCGACGAGGGGGCGGTGATCACGGTCTTTGCCGCCGGAACCGTCACGGCGGTGGGAGACAGCGCGGAACTGGGCAATTATGTGACGGTGCAGCACCCCGGGGGCTTTGTCACCCTGTATGCCCATTGCAGCCGCATCAACGCCTCCTCCGGCCAGCAGGTGCGGCCCGGGGACCCCATCGCGGAGGTGGGCCATACCGGCAACGCCACCGGACCCCATCTGCACTTCGAGCTGATGAAGGACGGGGTATATGTGAATCCCATCTATTACTATGCGGCCCCCTGAGCGGACCCGGATCCGGGTGTCGCCGGGGGCCCCGGCGCTGTTGGCGGTATTTGTGTGGCTGTCGTCGCCGGAGGTGCTGGGGGCGGTGCTGCTGGCGGCTCTGTGCCACGAGCTGGGCCACTATGCCGCCCTGCGCCGCCGGGGCGGCTGGGTCCGGGCGGTGCGCATCTCCGCCCTGGGGGCGGAGATGCAGGTGGCGGGGCGGATGAGCTACGGCGGCGAGCTGCTGGCGGCCGCCGCCGGACCGGCGGTGAATCTGCTGCTGGCGGCGGCACTGGGACTTCTGGGCCGGTGGTGGGAGCCGCTGTATCTGCTGGCCGGGGCCCAGGCGGTGCTGGGCTGCTTCAACCTGCTGCCCATCCTGCCTCTGGACGGCGGGCGGATGCTGTGGCTGGCCCTGTGCTGGGGGACGGACCCGTTTCTGGCGGATCGGGTGACCCAGGCCGTCAGCCTGGCGGCGGCGGGCCTGCTGACCGTTGCCGGTGCGGCTCTGGCCCGGCGCAGCCCCTTTCTGCTGTGGACGGCGGCGGCTCTGCTGGTCTGCGCGGCGGCGCCGTGTATAAAACGGCGGAGATCGGTCTATGCTTCCCATAAAGGAAGGTGAAGCGCATGAGCGACAGAAAATGGCGCACCTGGGAGGTCCTGGGGCTGATATTCGTGCTGGCGGCGGGGAATCTGCTGCATTTTGTATATGATTGGTCCGGGCAAAGCCCGGTGGTGGGGGCCTTGGCCGCCGTCAACGAGTCCACCTGGGAGCATATGAAGCTGCTGGCGGTGCCGTGGGTCCTGTTTTCCCTGGTGGAGTATATCGCCCTGCGCACGGACGGAGTGGCCGCACCTCGGGCGGCGGGACTGCTGGCAGGGCTGGCGGCCATTCCGACACTGTTTTACACCTACAAGGGGATCGTGGGACAGGGGTACATGATCGTGGATATACTGATTTTTCAGGTGTCGGTGCTGCTGGCCTTTTGGGTGAGCCGGGTCCTGCAAAAGGGCAGGCGGCTGGCCGGAGGCGCCTGGACGGTGGCGGGGCTGCTGGCGCTGCTTGGGATATGGGCGGTGTTTCTGCTGTTTACCTTCCGGCCGCCGGAGCTGGCGATATTTATAGACCCGGTGACGGGGACGAGGGGGATCGGATAAGAGGAACATTCTATAAGGTACAGAGGTTTATGGGGCGGGCAAATCAGCCGCCCTTTCTTCTTGACCAGGGGGACGGGATACGGTATAATAGAGGGGAAATCATCCCGGAGGGAGACGAAGGCATGAAAAAAACGATCGTGCATAGGTCGGCGGCACCGT
>OMAC01001218.1_pt1 | contig 10944 bp, 11 predicted proteins | sample 1644561 | NCBI WGS metagenome assembly OMAC01 (sample SAMEA103958144, study PRJEB25191) | human gut metagenome
AAGCGATTTCAGAAATTGCCCATAAACATGGCATTCCGCTTATCGTGGACAATACTTTTGCGACTCCGTTTCTGCTCAGACCGATCGAGCATGGCGCTGACATTGTAGTACATTCCGCTACGAAATTCATAGGCGGTCACGGCACGGTAATGGGTGGCGTAGTTATTGACGGCGGTAAATTTGATTGGGCGAAGAATGACAAGTTTCCCGGACTTTCCAAGCCGAATCCGTCCTATCACGGCGTTGTATTTACCGAGGCTTGCGGCAATATCGCCTACATCATGAAACTCCGCACAACCATCATGAGAGATCAGGGTGCGACTATTTCGCCATTCAATTCATTCCTGCTTTTACAGGGGTTGGAAACGCTGTCGCTTCGTCTGGAACGTCATGTGGAGAATGCCTTGAAAGTCGTTAATTTTCTGAAAAATCATCCGCAAGTTGAGCGTGTCAATCACCCGTCCCTCGCACAGGGCAGAGAAAAAGAACTTTACGGCAAATACTTCCCCAACGGTGCGGCTTCAATTTTCACTTTCGACATTAAGGGCGATGCTGAGACAGCAAAGAAGTTCACCGAGAGTCTGGAATTGTTCTCACTGCTTGCCAATGTTGCCGATGTTAAGTCGCTGGTGATTCACCCTGCATCCACCACACATTCTCAGATGAGCGAAGAAGAGCTGTTATCCGCAGGTATTAGACCAAATACCGTTCGTCTTTCTATCGGTACAGAGAACATCAACGACATTATCGCCGATCTGGAGCAGGGATTTGACGCTGTAAAAGCGCTGAACGCCTGATTTGACCGACAATTTCATTTGAATTTGACAAGGAGTTATTATCATGGCAATTTATAAATCTATTCTGGACCTGGTTGGCGGCACCCCGCTGGTGGAGCTGACCCAGTTTGAAAAAGAGAACGACCTGAAAGCAACTGTTTTGGCCAAGCTGGAGTATTTTAACCCGGCCGGTTCCGTGAAGGACCGTATTGCTAAGGCCATTGTAGAGGACGCAGAAAAGTCCGGCAAGTTGCAGCCCGGCGGCACCATTATTGAGCCCACCTCCGGCAACACCGGCATCGGTCTGGCAGCCGTTGCTGCGGCCAAAAAATATCGCCTGATCATCACCATGCCGGAGACCATGAGCGTGGAGCGCCGCAACCTGATGAAAGCCTATGGCGCAGAGCTGGTGCTCACCGAGGGCGCCAAGGGCATGAAGGGCGCCATCGCCAAGGCAGAGGAGCTGCACGAGCAGATCCCCGGCTCCATCATCGCCGGTCAGTTTGTAAACCCGGTGAACCCGGCCACCCATAAGGCCACCACCGGCCCGGAGATCTGGAAGGACACCGAGGGCAAGGTTGACATCTTTGTGGCAGGCGTAGGCACCGGCGGTACAGTGTCCGGCGTGGGCGCGTACCTGAAGAGCCAAAACCCCAATGTAAAAGTGGTTGCCGTAGAACCCGCTTCCTCCCCTGTGCTGTCCACCGGCCAGGGCGGTGCACATAAGATCCAGGGCATCGGCGCCGGCTTTGTTCCGGATACGCTGGATACCAAGATCTACGACGAGATCATTGCCGTCACCAATGAAGATGCTTTTGCCACCGGCAAGCGTCTGGCCAAGTCCGACGCGGTGCTCACCGGTATCAGCTCCGGTGCAGCCGTTTGGGCGGCCGAGCAGCTGGCCAAGCGCCCGGAGAACGCAGGCAAGACCATCGTAGCCTTGCTGCCGGATACCGGTGACCGCTACCTGTCCACCCCGCTGTTCCAGGACTGATTTTAGCCCCCAAAGAATACCACCGCCCAGGCGTGAGCCAAAGCGGTGGTGTTTTTTTTTGCGTATGCATAAGTGCGGATGGAGCAGCCACAGTTGCCCGCCCAATCACCCGCTTGACAAACCCTGCCGGATATATTAAAATAACACAAGTGCGCAGCAGCATATCCTAATAATAGATGCACCGAGGTGTAGCTCATCTGGTAGAGCGCTTGGTTTGGGACCAAGAGGCACGGAGTTCGAGTCTCCGCACTTCGACCAATAAGAAAAATCCGAACTTTATCACCACTGATAAATGTTCGGATTTTTTATTTAGGTTTCCCAGCTGATACAGTTGAGTAGGCCGCCGTCAGCGGCAATTTCGTTGATATTAACCTGAATTATTGTTTTACCAAAAATGTTTTTTGCCAGTTCTATAGCCTCGTTATCCGTGTCAACGCCGAACACCGGCAGGAATATAAATTTCTCCGTTGCTAAATAATTAAGATAACAACCGACGACACTGTCACCCTTTGAGTAAAAATACGGAAAATCAATAATATTAAATCCGTAATTTTGCAAAGCCTTTTTAACTTTTGTCTCAAATCCAAACGGTGATAGAGGAGCATTTGCAACAACTGTATTTTCATCAACAAAACGCACCATACCGTCGGCATGCCCTGTCATATCCGACTTCAGCGAAGGAATGATAATCACATTCGCTTCAAGCAACTTTGCAAGTTTGGCCGTAAGATCTGCTTTGTGCCAACTTGGATTTTCCGAGTACACTCTGTCGCTGATGATAACTTTTTCTTTGGACGGAGAAAAGACCACATTCCCGCCGTCTAAATTTATATCGGAATAAACAAGCTTTTTGAAATCAAAATTCGGCACAATATCTCTGCGAAAATCGGTGCGAAGCTCGGGAGAGCCGTCAAGATAACTCGGCTCGTATCGAAATGACACATATTTGCCAGATTTAGTTTTCACAGGCATAAAATCCCGCAGCCATATATCTTTTGTATTATTTAATAATTTATATTTTATATTAAATAAATCAAGTGCGGCGAACATTCTGTCCGCCGCAGGTTTGTGTTTTTGTATGTTTAGTTGAGATGAAAAATAAAGCATTATTATTGCATTTCCTCAATTTTTTTTGAATTTTCATAATCGCTAAGAGCTAATTTCCAATAGATTTCTGTGATTTTAGATTTATTTTCACAATCAGCAATTTGCTTCCCATTACCTTTTTCTATATTTGACAGAGCAATTCTCCATTGTTTGCCTCTTTTAACTTTATTTCCGTCAATATTTTCATTTTCAAAACTCAATTCATCATTAATGCTGTTCCATGGATATGCAATAGCAAGTTGTTCATCTTTAAAACATTCATTTTTTAGTCCTTTGCGTTTAAGATATATGCAATGCTTATCGTATTTACAGTTGCGTTTGCAAAGTACATCGCTATTTAAATTGGAAATATTTGGAATGCCATTAAGTATAGAATTCAATTCAACTTGTTTACAAAACTTATTATTTACTAACGAATTCTTTATTAGAAAAGAGAGATAATATGGTTCATTTTTATCTTTATTTAAAGCTAAACATATATCAACACCGCCTTTTTCTTCCGTTACTTTTTAATCCATTTTTGATGGAATGACGATATAATTCGTTAAATTTTTTTTGGATTGGCCTTTTATGTGTATTGCAATCAGGAAAATTTTTATAATTGTAATAATATGCTTCTACCAAAAGAGGTGCTATTGTAATATTTCCAACTTTAATTTCGTATTCTGTTATCAATGTTTTACCGATTTTTTGAAGAATCTGTACTTGCTTTTCTTTATTGTGCTCGTTTTCAAGTTCTTCTACCAAATCTACTAATTCTTTCAAATCTTCCATAATAAAACTCCTTTTAAATTCAATCCCAAATTCTTAATATTACAACCGGGCCGCCGCCTTTGATTTCCTTATTGTCGATGGTCATGGAATAGTCCTCATAAGGCCCAATGACGATCTTTTGGACAGCCTCTCTGGTTGCTAACTCGTCAACCAGTTCCTTTGTTGATACATTTTTCAAATCCATAGTAACACTCCTTTTAATGTTCTTTGGCGATAAATTCACCCGATGAATTTCGGGTAGTCAACTGATTCCGTCGCAGGATATTCCATCTTGCGGCATTTTTGTAGTGGTTTGCTGCAATTTTATATTGCTTTTGCGTTTGATGCAGCCAACCAAGCGAAAATGCGGCCTGAGGATCGCCTTGGTTCTCTGCTTTTTGCAGCCAATAGATGGCTTTTTCATTATCTTGATTTACGCCGGTGCCGTGGTAATATGCATTTCCTATTTCATACATTGCGTATGGGTCGCCGTTCTTGGCTGCTTTCTCGGCCCAATATGCGTATTCCTCGGTATTCGATTCTACATTTTTGGCACCGAATTGATATAGATCCATTAAATATCTTTGTGCTTCTGCATCACCGTTCTCCGCGCTTTCCGTCACGCAGTCGATAACTTCCGGTTCTATTTCTTCATCGGGTTTGCTTAACAGTACACTGAATTTATCTTCATAGGCAGAATAAATATCGTTGTTTGCATTGATATAGGCCTGCCTATACCATTTTGCCGCCTGTTTGTAGTTCTTTGTAATACCCTTTCCATTTTCATAACAAGAAGCCAGCATATATTGTGCGTCTGTTTGTGCAGCAGCATAAGTTGCATTGGCGAGTTGTTTTAATAAGCAAAGCGCTTTTTTGTTGGTGTTTTCTCCGTTCACATTTAAATAGACTTTTGCAAGACGAAGCATAGCATTTGTATCGTTTGTATCGGCGCAACGCTTCAGATCCAGAAAATGCTGCAGGTTAGGAGAATATGATAAGTGATCCATCCTATTTTCTAACTCCTTTCAGAAATTTTGTCGTTTCTAAAAGAAGTATAGCACACCTTTTAATAAAACCTTGTAAATATAAAAATAAATTAATGCGTGGATATAAAGGTGAATTAGCCGCCTATTTTCATTTTACTGAGGCGAAAAATGTTTGTCAAGTTGAAAAAATCATTTGAAAAGTATGCCAAAAATGCAAAAAGACCTTGACGAAAAAAGGGGGAATGGGTAGAGTGAAACCGATTGGAAAGTTTTTTAGAGACAAGTGAAAGAACAAAAAATCGAGAATTACGACGAATAGCAAAGCAGAAAGCCACCGATGATCGGTGGCTTTCTTATGGTATACGGGGGAGCAAATTGCTGCCCTCATGGAATAAAACAGGGGAAATTATGGGGAAAGGGGGCGCTTTTTGCCGGGGACGGCGAGTGACAGGATCTGCTAATTTTATAGGTTATACTGGTCCAAAAAGACCGTTGAGGACAAGCTTATGAAACTACTGGAAAAGCCAAAATTCACCACCGCCCACAGCCGCGTCGGGACCAAGCGCGCGCTGCTGGGTTGCGCCGGGCACTTGCTGGGTGGGTTTGTACTATCCGTCGGGGCGGTAGCCGGCGGGTGCAGCCCCTTTGCGGTGGCACTGGTGGCGGTGTCCGGGCGGCGGGATTTTTTCTTTTCCGCCCTGGGCGCCGGGTTGGGATATATGATCTTTGGTACCGGCACGGCTCGTGTGCGGTACTTTGCGGCAGTGCTCATCGCCTTGGTAGGCGCGCTGGCAATGGCTGCCTTTCTCCCCCGGCGAGATGCCCGGCTGCCCATGGCGCTGTCTTGTTTGGCAGTGGGGCTGACCGGGACGGTGCTGCAATTGCGATTGGGCGGCGGCGCGGCAGATTATGCGCTGGTGCTGGGCGAGAGCATTTTGGCCGGTGGCGGCGGATATTTCTTCTTCCGCGCAGAGCACTGCAATTATCGCCGTCTGCGGTGCAAGGCTGCGCCTACCGGCGACTTGGTATGCGTGCTCATTAGTGGTTCGCTGCTGTTAATGAGTCTGTCTCGATTGACAATTTTCGGCATTGCACCGGCGCGGATTGCGGCTGTGCTGCTGATCTTGATTACCTTACGCTTTGGCTCGTCTCGGCTGGGGGTCACTCTGGCCCTGTGCCTGGGATTTGCCTTGGGTCTGGCCGGGCAAGACACCATGTTTTTGCTAGGGGCCTACGGCTTTTCCGCCCTGCTGGCGGCACTGTTTGATCGTTTTGCCTCCCTGGGCTGCGCCGGGGCGTTTGTGCTGTCTATGGGCTTTTTTTCTGTGGCGGCCAACCTGGGGCATTTGAGTGTGTGCACCTTTGTGGAGAGTGCGGTGGCCGGCGTGCTACTGCTTTTGCTGCCTGCCGCCTGGGGCGATCGGTGCACTGCCTTTTTTGAAAACGGTGCGGATATTGCCCCGGAGGGCTCTCTGCGCCAAAGCCTGGTACTGCGGCTGCGATTTGCCGCCTCCGCCATGGCCAGCGTCAGCGACAATGTGCGGGAGGTGCGGGAGAAGATCGACCGTATTAACGGCAAAAGGGGGTTGCCTCCGGATCCGGAAAAAAGCGATATGCGCATGGTGGCGGCGGACCAGTTTTACTCCATCTCCGACATGCTGTCCGATTTGGCCTTTGAGTTTGATCAGGCGGAGTGCTTTGACGCCAAAACAGCCGGAAAGCTGCGGCGGTTGCTGGGCGAGAGCGAAATTTATCCCAAAAATATTTCTGTGATTTTAGACAAATTTGACCGTATGCGCGTGGAGATCGCCTGTGACGATCCGGCACCGGGATTGTCCAGTCCGGTGCTCCAGGCCAGGATCAGCAAGACCTGCGGCCGCTCGTTGGAGGCAGGCCAGGTGACCCGCTACGGCAGCGAAAGTCTGTTGACCTTTAACGAAAAGCCTCTGTATTGTCTGTCTGTGGGTTACGCCCAGTACGCAGCGGAGGGACGGCTGTGCGGTGACACGGTAAAGGTGGCCCGGGACGGCCGTGGCCACCAAATTCTGATTATCAGCGACGGTATGGGTCGCGGCTCTCGGGCAGCGCTGGACGGCGCTATGGGCGCCGGGCTGCTGAGCCGTCTGCTCAGTGCAGGCTTTGGTTTTGACGCGGCGCTGAAAGTCGTCAACTCTGCGCTGCTGGTCAAGAGCAATGAGGAGAGTCTGGCTACCCTGGACTGTGCTTTGCTGGGGTTAGATAGCGATACTTTTTACATCTACCATGTTGCGGCGGTCATGGTTGACAACTTGCGTCGGCTCCTGCTCGGTATCAACCTGTCCGACAAAGCTATAATGGATTTCGATTTTCCGGGTGTTGGTTTCCCGGTCTAATTCATGTATCAAAATACGGTCGATAAACTCATGGACGTTTTCATAGGTCAATTCCTGTATGTCGCTGTATTTCCCGACAATCTGAATAAACCTTGATATATCCCTTTTTCGCTCGGTAACGGTTGCGATCTGCTGTTGTAACTCGTCTATCCTTGCGGCAAGGGATTTCTTTTCGTCCTCATAGCCGGAAGTTAGAAACACAAACCGTTCATCTGTCAGTCTGCCTAATGCGTTGTCCTCATACAGCTTGCGGAAAAGCGTGTCAAGTTCGGTCATACGCGCCTGTGCTTTGAAAAGTTCCTTTTGCTGCTGCGCTAATGCCTTTCTCGCTTCCATGTCGCCGTACTCGGTAGCTTTACAGATAAAGTCCTGTTCGTGTTCCTTAACATACCGCAAAACCCGCCGCATATCTTCCAGCACTAAATCAAGAAGTACGTTTTTGCGGATATAATGAGAGGTACACTCGCTGCCTGTCCTTGCCCTGTTGCGCCATGCGCCGCAAGAATAGGAAAACTTGCGCGGCTCGATATTTACGCCCTGTTGGTAATACATCTTATGTCTGCAACCAGCGCAAAACAGCAAGCCGGAAAAAATATCAATCTCCGCTGCTTTTGTCGGGCGGTGGCGGGTAGCAATCCGCTTTTGCGCAAGTTCAAAGGTTTCCTCGTCAACAAGCGGCTCATGGGTGTTTGGGAAGAAATAGCGTTGTTCTTCTTCGTTCTTCCGGGTCTTTTTCGACTTGTAGGATACCTTGTGAGTTTTCGCGGTTATGGTATGCCCTAAATATTCCTGCCTTGCTAATATGTCATAGAGCGTTTTGTCCGGCCAAGTATAGGGGGCGATCATTGCCCGCTGATACCGCGCCTGTCCTGTACGCTGATAGCGCAACGCTCCAATCGTCAAGACTTTGTTTTCCGCAAGCCATTTTTGGATTTCGCACATACGCACGCCGCTAACAAACATAGCGAAAACCTGTTTGACAATCGGCGCGGTTTCCGGGTCGGGTATAAGGTGGTGGCGGTTGTTCGGGTCTGGGATATAGCCGTATGGATATTCCCCGTTGACGCGCTCGCCTTTTTGCGCCTGTGCCTGTTTAACTGCGCGGATTTTCTTGCTTGTGTCGCGGGCGTAAAACTCGTTAAACCAGTTCCGCAAGGGGGTAAACTCGTTATCCTCCCGCGCTGTGTCAACTCCGTCGTTGATCGCGATATAGCGTACTCCGTTTTCGGGAAATACAATCTCTATGAGTTCGCCCGTTTTCAGATAGTTTCTGCCAAGACGGGAAAGGTCTTTGGTAATGACCGTCGCCACTCGTCCGGCTTCCACTTCCTGCAACATCGCTTGCAGCCCCTCGCGCTCAAAACTCACGCCGGAAAATCCGTCGTCCACAAAAAACTTTGTGTTCAAAAAATGGTGTTCGTCCGCATAGCGTTGAAGTATCATTTTTTGGTGCTGTATGCTTCCGCTTTCTCCGGCTTGCATATCCTCTTGACTTAAACGGCAGTAAAGGGCGGTGATTTTATTCGACTGTAACATTAGTCCTCCTTTCCGACAGCCGAATAAACAGGTATAATGTGTTGCTATCATTATACCATATCCCGCCGCCTAATGCACTACTCGGACGCTAAAAATCCCGGATTTCCGGGCTTTTTCTGCAAATCCTTTACAATGAGTTTCTCAATCTTTTTATGGATTGTATCGGTTGCCTTTTCACTCGGCAACGCTTGAACAAGATAGGTGATTTTCCCTATTTTGCGTTCGGTTGTAATTGTCTGTTTTTTATCCATTAGAAAAACCTCCTTTTCCTGTATGGATAAACTATATTCGTCAAAAGGCAAAAACGGGCGGTTGTTAGCTGCAACCTCACGGGAGTTTCACCCCGGCCCATGCTTATGGGTGCGCCGCGCAATACTTTGAGGGTGTTCAACGCGGGAGTATCATTGTGCCGCCTTGTATGTCGTCGCCCACAAGCTGCTAAACCTGTTTTACGGCGCGGTAGTTCTCGCTCGGCTTTTCCCCTATGGGGAAAAGCTGTCATGGCGTACCCGCCGACTGGCTCGGTACAGACGGAATGTACCCGTTTGCCTGTTATGCTGCGCACCAAAGGCCGCTTTCTTTGTCAAAGAACAATAGGCTTTGTCGGCCTGCAAAAGCACATCAACAGCGGATATGCTTTTGCGGAACGACAAATAGCCCATAACGGGAAGCGTGGAAAGGGGACACGCTCCCCGCATGGGCTAAAAGATTATCCTACATGAAAAGCAAGGGTGCGGGTAATAAGGCGCACTTGCAGCCTGTTACGCATTTCCTCGTCCACATAGGAATAGGTATTGCCCGCGTCGTCTTTCAGCGTGCGGGTACAAAGTTTCGCTATGTAACCCTCGTAGTGCTTCAAGATCGCGCACATGGCGGTTGTGTCGCCGTTTGCCGCTGCGGAAATGACAGGGAACGGCAACAGATTTTCAGACTTCCTAACGGTATTCATCATCTGCTTTTCCCTCCAAATACTGTTTGATTTTCGCAAGCGCGGATTTCCTGTGCCGGAAAACCGTCGTGCGTACAACATTCAGCAGTTCGCCAATTTCCGCGTCGCTCATATCCAAGAAGTAGGACAAAAGGATAATGTCGCGTTTCCTTTCGGGCAAAGCGTTAAGGGCTTCGGCAAGCAGTTCATTTTTGACGAGTACATCAAAGCCGGACACTTGAAAACGGAAATAATCGCTTTCGTATTCGTCCGTTGTGAAAAGCTGCGCGAGTTCGCTTTCGCTCAAATCCGAAAAAGTAACTTCGCGTGCTGCGCGTTTCGCAAGAGTGCGGCGGTGGCTTTTCGCTTCGCCGACCAAAGTTTTCTTTGCTAATGCGTCGTACTGATGTTGTATTCTTTCCTTGTCGGAAGAAGATAGCTCCATAGAGTTCACCTCCTTCCCGCGTGGAGTAGAGGACGGGAGTTAAAGGCTTGTCCTCTCTGCCCCTTTCGCTCCGTACCCGTTCGGGAGATGGCTCTTTGTTGCTCCTTTCAAAAATAAATTGAAATAAACAAAATGCGCCCGCCCGCAAGACGCGGACGAGCGCAAAGGAATTGTGAGCAATATTTAGATGTACTGACAGTTCATACACATAGCCAAAATATCCCGCTGGCGGATAAAGGCTTTTTTTGATAAGTTAAAAATTGTCGATTTGTGTCGCAAGAAAAGGAACACGGCGATACCTCCAAGATACCGCCATGTCCTTAAAAAAGGCGACTTTAATACACCCCCCGTAAATCCATTTTTCAAAAAGGAAAACGGCGGCTTTGATTTTGATATTTCAAGGCTGCTGTTCTCTAACTTCGCGCAAATCTGCTGTTAGCGGCTCTGTGCGAATGATTTATGAAACTTGGTGCTTTGCAAATACACGGCGAGAGATAACTGCGTCAATTCCTAAAAAGACCAATGCTGTCGGGATTGCCCACACTGCATACAGCATACCGTTATTCATTTGCTCCACTGATAAGAGCGAAACGGCTTGCACATGATACAAAGGTAAAAGCCCAATCAAGCGGAACAACGGATTTGCTTCTGTGATCGGCAGCAACACCGGAAAAAGAAAAGTTGCCATAGACGCAACGAAAGCTACAATCTGATTTTTACTGATTGCAGATATAAGCAGCGTAATTCCCGTTACGCTGAGAGTACAGGTAAACGCCAAAAGAATTTGATATTTTAGCAACGTTCCACAAGTGATATTGAAAGGAATGAACCCCTCTACATAGTCGCTGGGAGCGAATAGAATACTACAATCCAGCCCTTCCGTTCCGTAAAAGATAAGAGCAAGAAGCAGGCTAAAAGCCGCAACCAGCGCGGTAGTGAGAATGGCGGTAAGAATACCTGCTGCTACCTTTGCAGTAGCGCATTTGGTTTTGCCGTATTTGCTTGTCAATATGATATTGTCAACGCCTTCATACTCGCCGGAGAAAA
>OMAC01001220.1_pt1 | contig 10912 bp, 11 predicted proteins | sample 1644561 | NCBI WGS metagenome assembly OMAC01 (sample SAMEA103958144, study PRJEB25191) | human gut metagenome
GGTGATGAACATCTGGATCTGCGTGATGTCGTTGGTGGAGCGGGTGATGAGGCTGGCGGTGCCGAATTTGTCGTATTCATTGTTGGTAAAGCTGGTCACTTTTGCGAAAATATCCCGCCGCAGATCCCGCGCGATGCCCGCGCCCATGCGGCTGCCGCAGAAGCCGACGCTGATGGCGCACACGGCCAGCAGAAGGGCCATCAGCAGCATTTTGCCGCCGGTGCGGAAGATATAGCTTGTCTGCATGGCGTCTGTATCCGCGCCAAGCTGCATGTAAAAGCCTTTGGTGAACACGGCGGCCGTCTGGCTGAGCATGCTTTCCGGCGTAGCGGCGGCAGCGGCAATGGCATCGTCTACCATGCCCTGAGGCAGCATGGCAAGCATGGGGACAAGCTCGCCCAGTTTGGACATGTCCATGGCCTTGCTGTCGGTATCGCCGGCAGCGATGTCCTGCCCGCTTTGCTCGGCAAGGTCCTTAACAACAGTCATCAGCGCATAGGACGCACGGCTGAACGCGCTGTCCAGTTGAGCTTGCGTGCTGTCGTCCAGATTCGGAATCTGTCGGTATACATCGGTGTCAGATACCTTGGGCCAATCTGTCACAAACCGATCCCATTCATCCGCCGTCATGTTTGCCTGTTCGGCCAGGACATACTGGCTTTGGGCAAGAGCCCGGTCCTCCTCGGACATAAAGGCGCTCATCAGCTGCAAGCCCTCGGCGGAAACCGCTTTTGGCGCGGCCTCGGTGATACCGCCCTGCTGGATGCCCACATTCACGATATCGCTCATGAGGTTGGGCAAATTAAGATCCACGGCGGCCTGGCAGAACATCAGCACGATGGCCGCCAGCGCGAAGCCGATATAGGGCTTTAGGTAGCGCTTCAATTTCATCATTTGGAATCACTCTCCCGTTCTTCTTCCTGTGCGGCGACCGCCTGCTCCAGCGCAATGGCCAGTTCGCCCAGCAGATGCAAAAGCGTTTCAAAATTTTGGGGGCCAAGATAGTCGATCGACTGGGAAAGAATGCTGCCGAAACGGCGGTAGGCCACTTCCATCACAGTGCGCCCCTCCGGGGTGACGCAGACGCCGATGACACGCCGGTCATCCGGGTCGGGCACGCGCTCCACATAGCCCTGTGCCTCCAGCGCGCTGACGCGCTGGCTCAATGCGGGCAGGCTTTGATGCATGGCGCCCGCAAGCGCGGTCAGCGTAAGAGCGCCATGTTCCTGAGACGGCGTGCAGCTTTGCCCGGGCATTCTGCCGTGGTGGGCAATGGCCATAAGTGTGCCAAACTGAGATTTGCTCAGATGTTCGCACGGGGTGACGCTCTGCCAGGCTTTGCGCACCCGGTCCATCAGCCGGAACAGCTCGGCGGCGTTGTTTTCCAGCCCCTTCATGGTTTACCTCCTGTTGGATTTGCTTGTTAAAAGTTAATATGCCTAATTGTTAACAATTTTAATAATTAGGCTGCTTAACTAATATACGGCAAAATATACCTGTCGTCAAGCGGGAATCGGGAAAGTTCACAAATCATTCAAATTTTTCTGGGCAGAATGCGCAAACGTCTGTTCCACAGGTTATGAAAGCCATCGCCCCCGGTAGGCGCGGGATGCGCCGCCGGGGGCGATGGCTTTTGCAGGAAACGGTCGTTTTTTCTGTCTGTGACGGCCGCGGCCGGGAAAAGGCTGCGGACACGAAAAAGCATAAGGCTATTTTTTTACCTTCATCCGTTTGATGACCTTCAAACGCGTGAATTCTTCGCGTTCATGCTCTTCCAGCGTGCCGGAAATAAATTTGATGTTGCCCTCCAGGCGGGGAATGACCACATTTTCCAGCATGTTGGCGCGGCGCTGTGTCTTTTTGATGGCCATGGCCAACCGGTAAACGCTGTTTTCAATGCCTGCGAGCTGCGCGCAGAGCTGTTTGACTTTATCGAAGCAGACATAGGCGTAGTCGAGCTGGGCATTGCTGCCGGAGAAGCCGTAGTAGGGGTACAGAGGCCGGCTGGCCAGATGCCCGGTGGGCAGGTCCACGCCCATGATGCTGTGTCCCGTGACGGAAAAGCCTTTTTCCTCGGGAACGGCGCCCTCCAGGGCATGCTCGATGCCCAGCGTGATATTGGCGCTCTCCAGCGCTTTGTATGCCTTGATGAATGTGTCGCCGATGGCGCGCTGCATACCGGCCGCTTCGTCGATGAGCTTCATCATCTCGCGCATCAGCACATTGCGTTTGCGGTCCAAAAGGTCGAAGCCCAGTTTTGCCAGCGTCAGGTTTTTTTTGCAGGCGATCAAATTGCCCTTTGTGGGGAAGATCTGTTCGGCCATGGGCTCACCTCCATTTCAATGAATCTGTCCGGCCCGCATGGGCGGCCGGCTCAATGCTTGCGGTAATGCTGTTCCAGCACGGCTTCGTCCACACGGTCCAGCTCCTCGCGGGGCAGGATGGAGAGCAGGCGCCAGCCAAGGTCCAGGCTCTGGTCGATGGTGCGGTCCTCATTGGGGCCCTGGCCCAGAAATTCCTTTTCGAAGTGGGCGCCGAAATCCAGATACAGTTTATCGGTCTCGCCAAGCTCCTCTTCGCCGATGACGCTGGCCAGGTCCCGCGCGTCGTTTACCTTGGCGTAGCTGGCGAACAGCTGGTTGGAAACGTCCGCGTGATCGGCACGGGTGTAGCCTTCGCCGATGCCGTCCTTCATCAGGCGGGACAGGCTGGGCAGAACACTGATGGGCGGATAAACGCCCTGCTGGTCCAGGTAGCGGTCCAGCACGATCTGCCCTTCGGTGATATAGCCTGTCAAATCGGGGATGGGGTGTGTGATATCGTCGTTGGGCATCGTCAGAATGGGAATCTGCGTTACGCTGCCCTCGCGCCCCTCGATAACGCCCGCGCGCTCGTACAGGCTGGCGAGGTCGGAATAAAGATAGCCCGGATAGCCCTTGCGGCCCGGGATCTCGCCCTTGGAGGATGAGAATTCGCGCAGCGCTTCGGCGTAGCTGGTCATATCCGTCATCACCACGAGGATATGCATGCCCTGCTCAAAGGCGAGGTATTCGGCCGCTGTCAGCGCGCAGCGCGGCGTGAGGATGCGCTCTACGATGGGGTCGGACGAGAGGTTCAAAAACATTGTAACACGGGACAGCGCGCCGGATTCTTCAAAGCTGCGGCGGAAATATTCCGCCACGTCCTTGGTCACGCCCATGGCGCAGAACACCACGCCGAAGTTGGCGCCCTCATCCTCACTCAGCTTGGCCTGCCGCACGATCTGCGCGGCAAGCTTGTTGTGGCTCATGCCGCTGCCGGAGAAGATGGGCAGCTTCTGACCGCGGATCAGCGTAATAAGGCTGTCGATGGAAGAAATACCCGTGCGGATGTAGTTGCGCGGATAACTGCGGGAGACAGGGTTGATGGCGCTGCCGTTGATATCCTCGAAGCGCTCGGCGTAAACAGGGCCGAGGCCGTCGATGGGTTCGCCCGCGCCGTTGAAAATGCGGCCCACGATCTCGGGCGCGAGCGCCAGGCGCATGGGGCTGCCCGTAAAGCGGCTGGCCGTGCCTGAAAGCGTCATGCCGCTGGTGCCCGCAAACACCTGGATGACGGCGCGCTCGCCTTCCAACGCCGCGATGCGGCCCAGGCGCGTGCCGGTGGCGGTTTTCATCTCCACCATTTCCTCGAAGCCGACGCCTTTTACGCCGTCCACCGCGACAAGCGGGCCGTTGATGTCAGAAAGGCCCAGATATTCCATTGCCATATGCAAACGCTCCTTTCCGTTCAGCCCGCCGCAGGGGTCTGCTTTGCAAGCAGCTGCGCGCACATATCGTCCAGCTCCTTGTTGTACTCGCCGAACATTTCCGGCTTGTCGTTGGGAATCTCATACTTTACCTTTACCAGCTTGTCAAACAGCCCCGCTTCGGCCATGGCACTGACGGGAACGCCCTTGTCCACCAGCTCCACGGCGCGGTCATACAGGTGGAGAATGGCCTCCATCATCCACATCTGTTTGTCCAGCGGCACATAGGTGTCGTTTTTGTGGAAAGCGTTCTGCTGCAGAAAGCCCGTCCGGATGACGCGCGCCGTCTCAATGACGACCTTCTGGCTGTCGGGCAGCACATCCGAGCCGATGAGCTTGACGATCTCCATCAGCTTGTTTTCCTCGCTGAGCAGGCCCAGGATGCGGCCGCGCATGGTGCAGAACTTTTCACCCAGATGCTCGGTGTAGTAGGGGTCCAGGTCTTCGTAATATTCGCTGTAGCTCATGGTCCAGTTGATGGCGGGGTAATGGCGCGCGTAGGCGAGGCTTTTGTCCAGCGCCAGAAAGCAGCGCACGAAACGCTTGGTGTTCTGGGTGACGGGCTCCGAAAAATCGCTGCCCTGGGGCGAAACCGCGCCGATGATGGACACGCTGCCCGCCGCGCCGGAAAGGGACTGCACGCAGCCCGCGCGCTCATAGAACGCGGCCAAGCGGCTGGGCAGGTAGGCGGGGAAGCCCTCTTCGGCGGGCATCTCCTCCAGACGGCCGGAGATCTCGCGCAGCGCTTCTGCCCAGCGGGACGTGGAATCCGCCATCATGGCCACGTCGTAGCCCATGTCGCGGTAGTATTCCGCCAGCGTGATGCCCGTGTAGATGGACGCCTCGCGTGCGGCCACGGGCATATTGCTGGTATTAGCGATGAGCACCGTGCGCTCCGTCATGGGCTTGCCGCTCTTGGGGTCGATCAGCTCGCGGAATTCGTTCAGTACCTGCGTCATCTCGTTGCCGCGCTCGCCGCAGCCCACATAGATGATGATGTCCGCGTCGCTCCACTTGGCAAGCTGGTGCTGCGTCATCGTCTTGCCGGTGCCGAAGCCGCCGGGAATGGCGGCCGTGCCGCCCTTTGCAATGGGAAACAGCGTGTCGATGACGCGCTGGCCCGTGATGAGCGGACGGCCGATGGGCTCCCGCGCGGCCACGGGACGGGGCGTGCGGATGGGCCACTTTTGTGCCAGACAAATGGTCTTTTCCTCACCGGAGGCCGTCGTTATCTTACAGATGGGGTCCGTCACGGTATATTGGCCGTTTTCAGCGGCCCAGGTAACGACGCCGGAAATATCCGGGGGCACCATGCTTTTGTGGGTGATGATGCTGGTCTCCGGGCAGGTTGCGACGACCGTACCGCCCGAAACGCTGTCGCCGGGCTTGACGGTGACGGTCACATCCCACCTGCGGGCCATATCCAGGCTGTCCACATGGACGCCCGTGGCGATGAACGCGCCGTTTTTTTGGGCGATATCCGTGAGCGGACGCTCGATGCCGTCAAAAATATTTTCCATGATGCCGGGCCCGAGCGTGGCGGAGAGCGGCGCGCCGGTGCCCTTGACGGGCTCACCCACCAGCAGGCCGGTGGTGTTCTCGTACACCTGGATGGTGGTGCGCGCTTCGCTGACGCTGATGACCTCGCCGATGAGGCCCGCGTTTCCGACGTACACCATCTCCGCCATGCCGAACGTGCTGGTATCCTTCACCGTGACGACAGGCCCGTTGATCGAATAAATTACATCTTTCATAGGCTTGCTCCTAATTCCAGGCCGTCCGGAAAAAACGCTTGAAAAAACGGCTTTTCCGGCAGCGGCCCATACTCGTTTGCGCGCCTGCGCGCCCGGATGGGCGCGGCGCGCGTTACTCCACCCGCAGCTTGCAGCGCGTCAAAAAGGCGGCGCGCTCGGCTGCGGCGGCGAAATCCAGCGTTTCGTCGTACAGGATATGCTGTGTTTCCAGCTTGACGCCGCCCAGACGGATGGAACCGTCCACGGCGATATCCGCCGAGGGCAGGGCCTTTTTCACCACGGGGGCCAGCAGCGCCTCGTCGGCACGGCGCAGGCGCACCGTGCATTTGCCGGAAATTTCCGGTGCACGCCTGGCCAGCGCGTCCGCCACGCGCTGGGCATAAGCGGGTGTCCCGGTGTACTCCTCCAGCGCTTCTTCCATTTCGGCAAACAGGCCGTTCACAAGCTGGCTGCGGTACACCAGCAGCTTTTTGCGGTTGTCCTGCTTGACCGAGGCCATTTTGCGGGCCAGACGGTTCTTGGCCTCTTCCCGGTAGGGGATGAGCGGGTCGCCCCGGTGGCCCTCCATCAGCTTGTCAAAGTTGGCGTCCCCCTGGCGCCTGGCGTCGTCGATGATGCGCTGCGCCTGCGTTTTTGCCGCTTCAATGACAGAGTCCTCGAACTCGGAGTATTGCTCCGGCGTTTCCATGCTGCGCACGGCGCGCTGCTGCTCGGCTGCTTTCTTATTCATGCTCGTCACCTCAAATTTTAACGCCCACGACCTCGGAGATATAGCGTTTGATGCTGTCGCCGGGGTTCGAGTCGCTGTGGCGGTCCGGCATTTCGACGATGAGCGGCCGCTTGCGCGTGAGCTTGTATTCAAATACGACCGCGGAGCATTTCGCGACCAGCTTGTCGGTGATGAGCACAAGGCCGATGTCCGGGTCCGCACAGGCCTTGTCCAGCGCCGCGCGCACTTCGTCCTCTTCGTGCACCACGACGCCTCTGACGCCCACCAGCCGCATGCCGGCCAGCGTGTCCACGTTGTCGCTGATCAGGAAATATTTCATGGCTTAAAACTTGGTGATGATGAGGATGGCGATGAGCATGCCGTACAGCGCGATGCCTTCGCCCAGAACCACGAAGATCAGCGCTTTGCCGAAGCTCTTCGGGTCCTCGGTGAGGGCGCCGATGGCGGCGGGCGCGCCGGAACCGACGGCAATGCCGGCGCCGATGCCGGCGACGCCCACGGCCAGGGCGGCGGCGATCATGCCGATGCCCATATTGTTGTCGGGAGCGGCGGCTGCGGTCTCGCCGTCGGCGGCGAAGGCCATGCTGGAAAAGGCGCACGCCAGTGCGAATACGGCAATCAGTACCAGAAAGGTGCGGGCAAACTTTTTAACATTCATCTTTTTCATAACAGATACTCCATTCTGCCGCAAAGCGGCGTTGTGTTGATATAAAAAATAATAGCGCAGCTACTATTTTTTACACGCATCCGGGCACTTTGTGCCCGGACGCTTGAAATCTTAGGCCGTGGGCCGGGACGGCCCACAGGACCGTTTTTTATAGCTTTGCACAGCAAAGCTATAAAAAATCTATTCACAAACCCCGGAGCCGTCCGGGCGGGGTAGCAGAAAAGAAGCTGCGTACGGCAGCGGTGCGGCCTATGCGCACAGAGGTTCATTCGGCCTTGTCCGCGGCTGGGTCCAGAGAGATTCTGAGCGGGGCGAAGGGAACGCCGTTCGCGTCGAAAAAGCGGCTGAAGATCTCATAGAACTCCAGGCGCAGCACCTGAATGCCTACGAACAGCGCCTCCAGCGCCATGACGAACACGTTGCCTACGGCGACGATGAGCACATAAAATACACCGCCCGTCATATTGGCCAGCGTGAACACGACGGTCATCATGCCCGCGTGAACCAATACGAACCCGCCCACACGCAGAAAGCTCATGGTGTTGGAGGCAAAGCTCAGCACGGTGTCGAACATCTCAAAAAAACCATTGAGAAGGATATCGCCCACCGAGCCCTCGGGCTTTTCGCCGGCGCACAGCGCGCTCAGCGGCTCGGCAAAGTACATCAGGAAGAACGGCACCGCGATGCACAGGATAAGATACGGCACGCTGCCCACGAAGGGAAGCTCCATGCCCAGCATCGGCAGCAGAAGCGCGATGAGACTGACGTAGAACACCAGCCCGGAAACGCCGTTTACGGAAAAGATGGTCTTTGCAATGATGTGCTTGCGCAAATTGGAAATGATGCCCGTGACGATGGCGGAAACGATGATGAGCACGCCCGCCACCACGCTGGCGATGAGGATGTTGTTGATGCCTTCGGGAGCCAGTACTTCCAGCGGCTTTTCAGCAAAGCCCAGCGCGTGGAACATCGGATCCAGCACATGCTCGTAGCCGAACACGCTGCCGTACAGAAAACCGAAAATAACGCTGAAAACGCTGCACCGTGCTACCACGCGCCCAAGCTCCATGTGCATTTTTTTCCACATGACGAAATAGGCGATAAGGCCCAGCAGCACGCCTTGGCCGACGTCGCCGAACATGATGCCGAACAGAAGCGCGTAAGTGACGGCCACAAAGCCGGTGGGGTCCAGATCTCCATAGCCGGGCAGGCCGTACATGGTGATGAACATTTCAAATGGCCGGGCGAACCAGTTGTTTTTCAGCTTGACGGGAGGCTGGCGGTCCGGAGCGCCGTCCACGGCATCGGCTTCGTCGTCCTCGCAGGCTTTCACGCCGTGCACCATCAGCAGCCCCTGCTTCAGGCGTTCTACATCGCTTTCCGGCACATACCCGCTGATATAATACGTGTGCTCCAGCGTGATGACATACTTGCGCATGTCGAAGATCTGCATCTCATAGTTGAGCCAGGAGGCGTATTCGCGCAGGCGCTCGATGTCTGCGGGCGCGGCGATGTCGCTCATGTTGTCCAGCTCTTTCTGCTCGGCCTGCAGTTCGCTTTCCTGCGTCATGATCTGCGCCAGCGCGTCCTGAGGCGTGCCGTGCACAAAATCCGGCACCCACATGCGCTCGAAGTACAAGCTGGCGAAGATATCGTCCACTTCTTTGGCGTGGCTTTCGGGCACGAAGTACATACCCCAGTAATACTCGCCGTCAAAGTCGTACTCACTGAAGGTGAACGAGTGGTCGTCGTAATACGGCAGCTTCAGGTAGCTGTCCTTGGGGATGCGCCCGAAGCGCACCTTCAGGTATTTGCAGGCGAAGATCTCGTCCACGCTTGTATGCAGGCCTGTCAGATGGTACAGCTGCGTTTTTGTCTGGGCATAGGTGGCCAGCTTTGCGCTGATCTCAGCCTGGCGCTTGCCGCGCTCAGCTACCTGGGCGGAAAGCGCCTCCACCTCGTCCTTCACCGCGCCGTATTCGAAGAACCTGCCGCGGTATTCCTGCAGAGCAGGATCTCCGCCCACGTCCTTGATGAGCCCGAGCGTGCTGGCCAGCAGCGGCGTGTACAGGTTTTCCGCCGCGCCCGCCGCTGCGTTGATGCGCTCGGCGTCCTTGTCGGGGTGGAAACACGCCAGCTTGGCAAGCACTTCAAGCGTCTGCTGGGGGTCCTGCTCCGGCCCGTAGATGTTAATGTGCTTCATTTTTACCATGCCCATGCTGTGGTACCTCGCTTCTTTTCAATTGCTCCCGCGCCCCGGCGCGGGGAAGGGGATGGCCGCGGCGTCCGGCTGCCGCGATACGGTCAGTATTTCAAGAAGGCACTGATCTGCTCCGGCGAAAGGCCGTAGCGCACGCCCTCGATGACGTTGATGATATTGCTGCGCTCCAGATTGGCCAGGCACAACAGCGCGGCAAGCACCGTCTGCGGCGTGCTGGAAAAATGCAGCAGCTTCTGCGCGGCGCGGTACAGAGCGCGCGTTTCGGATACTTCGGAGGCATCCGCCGGGTCTGCCGAGCGGGCGCCGTATACCTGTCCCGCGCGGCCCGCGTTGTACAGCTTCAAAAATTCGTCCAGCCCCCGGGTATCGGCCAATGCGTTCATGTTTTTGGCCGAGAGCACGCCGTACACCGGTATAAGGAGCTTTTTCAAGTCTTCGGGTGTGAGCTGGGGGCTGAAAAACGCTTTGGCGCGGAACAGGAGGTCCAGGTTGTAGATCTCCGCTTCCATACGGAACAGGCGCTTTGTGTCCGCTGCGCTGCGGCCGGAGAGGTCGCGGTCGATCTGCGCCAGAACAGTGGTGTAGAAGTCTGAAACGCATGCTCGCATTTCAGATAATCAAGCTTCTGGCCCGCGGCGGGCAGCACGCCGGCCAGCACCTTGGCGTAGGGCGTGCCGGCCACTACCTCAAGGCAGTCCTGCGCGCTTTCGGCCTTGGCCAGCCTGAGCAGGCTGAAGCTGGTTTTGGGCATCAGAAAGCCGGGCACCTGAATGATATAATGATGCCGGAAGCCCATGGACAGAAGCCGCAGCTTGGCAAGAAGCTCGTTGATCTCGCTGCGCATTAAAAAATACGCTCCGAACTTGCCCTTGCGGAAGCTGTAGCGCATCAGCGATTCGTATTTGTAATAAACGTCCTTGCTGAGCGCCTCTTCGATCTGCGCGCGGTGCAGGTTGGTTTGGGAAAGCCCTTTCAGGCTGTCCTTAAAATAGGGATGGCTCTGCAGCGCGGCCGTCACCTCAATGACGCTGCGCTTGCGCATCAGCTCCAGGTAATCGCCGTGCGAAAGGCGGCGTGCGGCGATGGCCTTGGCCTTGGGTACGATGGCAAGCGCGGACAGATTTTCAAGCATGGCCTTTTCGCCCCTTTCTGTTATGCGTAGCGCGCGTCACAGCGCGGCCAGCGTATTTTGTGTGATCTCGGCCAGCCATGCGTCATGCCCGTCCTCAAAGGCGTTGTCCAGCGCATGCTTGGCGTCCAGATAGGCGGCGTCCATACGCTCGCTCTCGCGGGCCTCGCGCTGGGCGAATTCCTCATCGATGGCGGCGCGTCCCTTATCGGCCTCGGCTTCGCGGCGGGCGATCTCAGCATCGGCGCGTTTTTTGGCATCTGCCAGAACAGCCTGCTTTTCCTGCTGGGCCTGCTCGATGATCTCGCGGGCCTTGCGGTCTGTTTCAATGATGCGGTCTACAAATTTTTCCATGATATCCCTCCCGCAATGTTGTATACTATATAAATAGGAAATAAAGCGATATTACTTACCTACTTTACTCCCATTCTTCGGAAATATCAATATTATACATCTGCCAAAGTTTTGTCAACCCTTCCTGGCAGATGTTGCCATTTTGTACAGTATTTCTGTAGGAATGTTTTTAAACGAAAAACAAATGTGTTTTGAATCCTGCCATCTGTGTGTGGAATGCGGGCATTTTTCCGGCTGAAAGCACGCAGCTAAAAAAATGGAACGAACGCA
>OMAC01001230.1_pt1 | contig 10831 bp, 9 predicted proteins | sample 1644561 | NCBI WGS metagenome assembly OMAC01 (sample SAMEA103958144, study PRJEB25191) | human gut metagenome
ACAAAGGTGGCGTACGCATGACCGGCGGCGGATTTGGTGGCTGTATCGTCGCGTTGTTCCCGGAAGAGCTGGTGCCTGCCGTACAGCAAGCTGTCGCTGAACAATATGAAGCAAAAACAGGTATTAAAGAGACTTTTTACGTTTGTAAACCATCACAAGGAGCAGGACAGTGCTGAACGAAACTCCCGCACTGGCACCCGATGGTCAGCCGTACCGACTGTTAACTTTGCGTAACAACGCAGGGATGGTAGTCACGCTGATGGACTGGGGTGCGACTTTACTTTCCGCCCGTATTCCGCTTTCCGATGGCAGCGTCCGCGAGGCGCTGCTTGGCTGCGCCAGCCCGGAATGCTATCAGGATCAGGCCGCATTTCTGGGGGCCTCTATTGGTCGTTATGCCAACCGCATCGCCAATAGCCGTTATACCTTTGACGGTGAAACCGTGACGCTTTCACCAAGTCAGGGCGTCAACCAATTGCATGGCGGCCCGGAAGGGTTCGACAAACGTCGCTGGCAGATTGTGAACCAGAACGATCGTCAGGTGCTGTTTGCCCTGAGTTCAGATGATGGCGATCAGGGTTTCCCGGGTAATCTCGGCGCGACGGTGCAATATCGTCTGACCGACGATAACCGTATCTCCATTACTTATCGCGCCACAGTTGATAAACCTTGCCCGGTGAATATGACTAATCACGTCTATTTCAATCTTGACGGCGAGCAATCTGACGTGCGCAATCACAAGTTGCAGATTCTGGCGGAAGAATATCTGCCGGTTGATGAAGGCGGCATTCCGCACGACGGCCTGAAATCTGTCGCCGGAACCTCTTTTGATTTCCGCAACGCCAAAATCATCGCCAGTGAGTTTCTTGCCGACGACGATCAGCGCAAAGTGAAAGGTTACGATCACGCGTTCTTGTTACAGGCCAAAGGCGATGGCAAGAAAGTGGCGGCGCATGTCTGGTCAGCAGATGAAAAATTGCAGCTGAAGGTCTACACCACCGCTCCGGCTCTGCAATTCTACTCCGGCAACTTCCTCGGCGGCACACCGTCGCGGGGAACCGAACCTTACGCCGACTGGCAAGGGCTGGCTCTGGAAAGCGAATTTCTGCCGGACAGCCCGAACCACCCTGAATGGCCGCAACCGGACTGCTTCCTGCGTCCTGGCGAAGAGTATTCCAGCCTGACGGAATATCAGTTTATTGCTCAGTAATGTTAAGCCCTCGTCATGAGGGCTTTATCTTCATATTGTTCAAATCACCAGCAAACACCGACATATTTGCAACTCAATATTCACAACAACCTTACACTGCGACACTATTTTCGCTATGGTTATGCGTAAGCATTGCTGTTGCTTCGTCACGGCAATATAATGAGAATTATTATCATTAAAAGATGATTTGAGGAGTAAGTATATGGCTGTAACTAAGCTGGTTCTGGTTCGTCATGGCGAAAGTCAGTGGAACAAAGAAAACCGTTTCACCGGTTGGTACGACGTGGATCTGTCTGAGAAAGGCGTAAGCGAAGCAAAAGCAGCAGGTAAGCTGCTGAAAGAGGAAGGTTACAGCTTTGACTTTGCTTACACCTCTGTGCTGAAACGCGCTATTCATACCCTGTGGAATGTGTTGGACGAACTGGATCAGGCATGGCTGCCCGTTGAGAAATCCTGGAAACTGAACGAACGTCACTACGGTGCGTTGCAGGGTCTGAACAAAGCGGAAACCGCTGAAAAGTATGGCGACGAGCAGGTGAAACAGTGGCGTCGTGGTTTTGCGGTGACTCCGCCGGAACTGACTAAAGATGATGAGCGTTATCCGGGGCACGATCCGCGTTACGCGAAACTGAGCGAGAAAGAGCTGCCGCTGACGGAAAGCCTGGCGCTGACCATTGACCGCGTGATCCCTTACTGGAATGAAACCATTCTGCCACGTATGAAGAGCGGTGAGCGCGTCATCATCGCCGCACACGGTAACTCGTTACGTGCGCTGGTGAAATATCTCGATAACATGAGCGAAGAAGAGATTCTTGAGCTGAATATCCCGACCGGCGTGCCGCTGGTTTATGAGTTTGACGAGAACTTCAAACCGCTGAAACGCTATTATCTGGGTAATGCTGACGAGATCGCGGCGAAAGCAGCGGCGGTTGCTAACCAGGGTAAAGCGAAGTAAACGTCATTCGTTTAAAAATGAGAAAGCCGACTGCAAGTGAGTCGGCTTTTTTGTTTGTCGTTGCTAACAATGGAGCACATTGCCTGATGCGACGCTGCGCGTTTTATCAGGCCTCCGGTGATTAATCGGATACGCCACTCTGACGGCGCATCCGACAATTAAACTTTACCCGCGACGCGCTTTTACTGCACTCGCCAGTTGACGTAACAGAGCATCGGTATCATCCCAGCCAATGCAGGCATCGGTGATGCTCTTACCGTAGGCCAGCGGTTCCCCGCTCTCGAGGCTCTGATTGCCTTCCACCAGATGGCTTTCCACCATCACGCCAATAATGGCCTTTTCGCCACCGGCAATCTGCTGGCAAACGTCAGTACAAACATCCATCTGCTTTTTGAATTGTTTTGACGAGTTAGCATGGCTGAAATCGATCATCACCTGCGCTGGCAGGCCTGCTTTGTTCAGCCCTTCTTTCACTTCAGCAACGTGCTTCGCGCTGTAGTTAGGCTCTTTACCGCCGCGCAGAATGATATGGCAATCGCCGTTACCGCTGGTATTCACAATCGCCGAATGCCCCCATTTCGTTACGGACAGGAAGCAGTGCGGCGCACCGGCGGCATTAATGGCATCGATAGCCACTTTAATCGTACCATCAGTGCCATTTTTGAAACCTACCGGACAAGAAAGACCAGACGCCAGTTCGCGGTGCACCTGCGATTCGGTGGTACGTGCGCCAATTGCGCCCCAGCTCATCAGGTCAGCGAGATATTGTGGGGTGATCATATCCAGGAATTCACCCGCCGCTGGCAGACCGCTGTCGTTAATATCGAGCAGCAATTTGCGGGCAATACGCAGACCGTCGTTGATCTGGAAGCTGTTATCCATATGCGGATCGTTAATCAGCCCTTTCCAGCCCACCGTAGTACGCGGCTTTTCAAAATAGACGCGCATCACGATTTCCAGCTCATCTTGCAGCTCTTCACGCAGCGTCAGCAAGCGAGTGGCATACTCTTTAGCCGCGACAGGATCATGAATTGAGCATGGGCCAATCACCACCAACAGGCGATCATCATTACCTTTCAGGATCTTATGGATCGCTTTTCGGGCATGGGCGACCGTATTCGCGGCATTTTCAGTAGCGGGGAATTTTTCCAGCAATGCGACAGGAGGAAGTAACTCTTTGATTTCTTTGATGCGTAAATCGTCGTTCTGATAATTCATGTCTGTTCCAGTGTTGCCATACTTATCTTAGTGAATGCAATACTTCCAATCTATATCTTCCGTCAGAATGTGTAAACGGGGTTTTACACTATGAACGGATTAATCCTGGAATTAGCAAGAAAAACGCCAGATTGTCGCGAAAAACGAGATCTCTCCTACAATTTCTAACTGTAACTCCTTTGTTTGTTAATTATTTCAAGATTCTCTGCTGGGTATCTTTGCCTGGCTGAAATCTTAAACCATTGCCTTATATTCACCTGCAAATGCACTGTTGGAAGAGGTTATCCGACATAACGACCATAACAGGAGCATCCTATGAAAATGACAAAACTGGCCACACTATTTTTGACTGCCACTCTAAGCCTTGCCAGCGGTGCCGCACTGGCTGCCGATAGCGGAGCGCAAAGCAATAACGGCCAGGCAAACGCCGCAGCTGATGCGGGCCAGGTAGCCCCTGATGCCCGTGAAAATGTCGCGCCAAATAACGTCGACAATAACGGGGTAAATACCGGTTCTGGCGGCACAATGCTGCATCCGGATGGTTCTTCAATGAACAATGACGGCATGACCAAAGATGAAGAGCACAAGAACACCATGTGCAAAGATGGTCGCTGCCCGGATATCAATAAAAAAGTCCAAACCGGTGATGGCATCAACAATGATGTCGATACCAAAACCGACGGTACCACGCAGTAACCCTGCGAAATAGCCAATAATGGGAGAGCGGAGTCTCTCCCTTTTAATTTTTCCCTTCTAAAAGCAGTATGATGTCATAAAGTTAAGTGAGAATAATTAAGGGATGACTCGTCATGGCGCACTCACACTCATACTGGTGTCGCTTCTGGTTCTGCGTAGCGCGTGGCGACTGTTGAAAGATAGTGTGAATGAATTACTTGAAGGTGCACCGGTATCGCTGGATATCGCTGAACTGAAGCGTCGCTTGTGCCGGGAAATCCCGGAAGTCCGCAATGTGCACCATGTGCATGTATGGATGGTAGGCGAGAAGCCGGTGATGACGCTGCATGTGCAGGTGATCCCGCCACACGATCACGATGCCTTGTTAGATCAGATCCAACACTACCTGATGGATCACTATCAGATTGAGCACGCCACTATTCAGATGGAATATCAACCTTGTCATGGGCCAGACTGCCACCTGAATGAAGGGGTGTCTGGCCATTCACATCATCACCATTAATGGGACAGCGCGCGTGAACCTCTTTCGCGTGCGCTGTTGATCCACATCCGGCTGCCGTTGAGGGCAATAAAGGTCAGGATGATGTACTCCAGAGACATGGCGTAAACGCCCTGAAGTGCAAAAATAACGACGCTAATCACGTTAATAATCACCCACAACAGCCAGTTTTCCACATACTTACGCGTCATCAGAATCATTGCCACGATAGATAACACCATCATGCATGAATCCCAGAACGGGAAAGCGTCCGGCTGTAGTTCAGGCATCGCAACCTGTAATCCTAATGCTTGCATGATCATGACTGCCACGCGGGTCAAAAATGCAAACACCGGATTGATAAATACCGTCATCAGACCAATCGAAACAACGCAAACCGCCAGCCAGCTTAGCGCCTTCGGCAATGGCAACCAGCGAATTTTCAACTCCGCCTCGTTCTGACTGGTTTGTCGCGACCACGCATACCAGCCGTAAATATTCGCGGCAAAGAAAAACACCTGTAATAACAGGCTGGCAAGGCCAATACACAGCAACCCGGCGATCGTGCCTACCGCTTCGATCCATGAGAGATCATAACCGCCTGCCCCTATTGGTATATGTACCAGGATATTCTGCACACTAAAAAAATCCATCGTTCCCCCAAAGCGTAATGTGACGCCTTATTATCAATTATCCACGTAGTGTAGCCGCAAAATCCAGCATACGATTGAGCGGCACCAGCGCCCTCTCTCGCAGCCTTTCATCAACATAAACCTCGTGATTGCTTCCTTCCAGTTCTAATGCCTCTGCGATGGCCTGAAGGCCATTCATGGCCATCCACGGGCAATGCGCGCAGCTGCGACAGGTTGCGCCCTCACCCGCGGTTGGTGCTTCCAGTAACTCTTTATCTGGCACCGCCTGCTGCATTTTGTAGAAAATGCCCCGATCGGTTGCCACGATAAGCCGCTGATGTGGCAATGTTTTCGCAGCAGCGATCAGTTGACTGGTGGAACCGACCGCATCCGCCATCTCTACAATAGCTTGCGGTGATTCTGGATGCACCAGTATGGCAGCATCCGGGTATTCTTCTTGCAAGCGGGTTAACGCTTGAGTCTTAAATTCATCATGCACAATGCAGGCACCCTGCCAGCATAAAATGTCTGCGCCCGTCTGTTTTTGCACGTAACGCCCCAGATGTTTGTCAGGTGCCCAGATGATTTTTTCACCCAAACTATCCAGATGATCAATAAGTTCGACGGCAATGCTTGAAGTTACCACCCAATCTGCGCGCGCTTTTACCGCAGCAGAAGTGTTGGCGTAGACGACGACAGTACGATCGGGATGGGCATCGCAAAATGCGTTAAATTCTTCAACAGGGCAGCCGAGATCCAGTGAACATTCAGCCTGAAGTGTCGGCATCAGAATTGTTTTTTCCGGACTGAGAATTTTGGCGGTTTCTCCCATAAATCTCACCCCAGCAACTAACAACGTAGAAGCGGGATGCTTTGCACCGAAGCGCGCCATTTCCAGAGAATCAGAAATACAGCCACCGGTTTCTTCTGCCAGTTGTTGAATTTCGGGATCGGTATAGTAGTGGGCAACCATCACCGCATTACGTTCTTTTAGTAGACGTTTTATCTTCTCGCGGTAATACGCTTTTTCATCAATGCTTAACGGCGTCGGCTTCGGGGGGAAAGGATAAATCGCCGTGTCTGGATCAAACATCACGCTCATCTTACCATCTCGTTTTACAGGCTTAACGTTAAAACCGACTTAAGCGTGATATTCGCTATTATCGGCGTAATTTGTTTTATATGCTAAACAAGATAGTCGAATGGTGGAGAAAAGTCACTCGAATTACGTATGAGATGCCGAATGCCACACTTTGCGTCTTATTCCTCCGACGTAGAGTTGTTTACGCAGCAAACGCGGAGTATGTCATCAGGGTCAAGAATTGAAATTGAGAGATGCCTGAATAGCAAAAAAGCGCCTTTAGGGCGCTTTTTTGCATTGGTGGGTCGTGCAGGATTCGAACCTGCGACCAATTGATTAAAAGTCAACTGCTCTACCAACTGAGCTAACGACCCACTTTTTCGTTGCTTTCGGTTTGTTTGATATCCCGTGGCAACGGCGGCATATATTACTGATTTCAGACTTGAGCGCAACAAAAATTTCGATGCAGATCACTCAACTGCTTATGATTCGCACGACACGACCAGAAATAATGCGACTTCTGGTCGTGTGTTATGCATTACATCGCGTTCAGACGTTTTTGCGCCTGTTTAGCGCCATCAGTACCAGGGTATTTACTGATAACCTGCTGGTATACGGCTTTCGCTTTTGCGGTGTCACCTTTGTCCTGCATGATGACGCCGACTTTAAACATCGCATCTGCAGCCTTCGGTGACTTCGGATAGTTTTTCACTACCGAAGCAAAATAATACGCCGCATCATCTTTTTTACCCTTGTTGTAGTTTAACTGACCCAGCCAATAATTGGCGTTTGGCAGGTAAGTTGAATCAGGGTAATTTTTGATGAAATTCTGAAATGCCACCATTGCGTCATCCTGGCGGGATTTATCCTGCACCAGCGCAATAGCTGCATTGTAATCCGTGTTTGCATCACCGCTTTTCACCGGCGCGCCAGCATTCGCAGTACCAGCATCAGCTGTCGGCGTCGTTGATGCCGCCACACCGCTTTGATCGCCGCTGGTTGATTGCGCCGCTGCACCACCGCTGCTGAGGCTGTCGATCTGCAACAGGATCTGCTTTTGCCGCTCCACGACCTGATTCAGTTGATACTGATTTTCCTGAATCTGACCACGCAGGGAATCAATATCGGATTGATTATCAGAGAGTTGTTGCTGGAGTTGGGTTAAAAGCTGGCTGTGAGCATTAGAAATACGCTCAAGTTGAGTGACGCGGTCTTCGACCGAGCCTGAGCCGACACTACTGATTGGTGCCTGAGCAAAAGCGGCCCAGGGGGCCGCTATACCAACCAGTAACGACAGACTCAATAGTTGATGTCTGAAGTTACTGCTCATGCAATTCTCTTAGTAAACCAGTACCGCACGACGGTTTTTGGCATACGCCGCTTCGTCATGACCCAGTACTGCAGGTTTTTCTTTACCGTAAGAAACGATGGAGATCTGGTCAGCAGAAACGCCTTTACCCTGCAGATACATCTTAACAGCGTTCGCACGACGTTCACCCAGGGAGATGTTGTATTCCGGAGTACCACGTTCGTCCGCGTGACCTTCTACGGTGACTTTGTAAGACGGGTTGCTACGCAGGAAGTTTGCATGTGCATCCAGCATTTGAGCGAAGTCAGAACGGATATCGTACTTGTCCAGATCGAAGTAAACGATGTTGTTCTGCTGCAGCTGTTGCATTTGCAGACGAGCCTGCTCTTCGGAAGACATGTTGCCATTGCCGCCGTTCGCATCCATACCAGTGCCGGCACCCAGCATGCCTTCGCTGCCGTCATTGCTGGCGTTCTTGTTGGAAGAACATGCCGCAATTGCCATAACAGGCAGAGCAATCATCAGCCCTTTCAGCACTTTGTTCAGTTGCATTTCAATGATTCCTTTACTATTCAATTAATTATTATCACAGATACGGCGACCAGGCAGGGAATTTGACCTGTCCATCAGTTGCCGGAAGACGCGCTTTGAAACGCCCATCTGTAGAAACCAAATTCAGCACGGATCCCATCCCCTGAGAAGAGCTGTAGATTACCATAGTGCCGTTAGGTGCCAGACTTGGCGTTTCATCCAGGAACGTGGACGACAGAACTTGTACGCCTCCCGTTGCCAGATCTTGTTTGGCAATGTGCTGCTGCCCACCGTTGGAGCTGACCATTACCATAAATTTACCGTCGCTGCTGACATCCGCATCCTGGTTCTGCGAACCTTCCCAGGTAATACGTTGTGGCGCACCGCCGTTGATATTCACTTTATAAACCTGCGGACGACCGGCCTGGTCAGAAGTAAATGCCAGGTTCTGGCTGTCCGGGAACCAGGTCGGTTCGGTATTGTTACTGCGACCATCAGTTACCTGGCGGATCTGACCAGAAGCCAAATCCATTACGTACAGGTTCAGGCTACCGGTTTTCGACAAGGCGAATGCCAGTTTGCTGCCGTCTGGCGAGAATGCAGGTGCACCGTTGTGACGCGGGAATGAAGCCACCTGACGTACAGCGCCATTTGCCAGCGTCTGAATAACCAGCGCGGAACGACCGCTTTCGAAGGTCACATAAGCCAGTTTAGAACCGTCTGGTGACCACGCCGGAGACATCAGCGGTTGCGGTGAACGGTGAACGACAAACTGGTTGTAACCGTCATAGTCAGATACGCGCAGTTCATACGGGAACTGACCGCCGTTAGTCTGAACAACGTAGGCAATACGGGTACGGAACGCACCTTTAATACCGGTCAGTTTTTCAAATACTTCGTCACTGGCGGTATGACCAGCATAACGCAGCCACTGCTTGTTCACTTTGTACGAGTTCTGAGCAAGTACAGTACCCGGTGCGCCGCCAGTGTCAACAAGTTGATAAGCAACATTGTAAGAACCATCCGGATTCGGAGTGACCTGACCGACAACCACAGCGTCAATGCCCAGCGCGGACCATGCAGCTGGTTGTACTTCCTGCGCACTACCCGGCTGCTGTGGCAAACGAGCACGATCTAACGGATTAAATTTACCGCTGTTACGCAAGTCAGCAGCAACGATGCCGCCAATATCTTCAGGTGCCGCACCAGGCCCCGCCCACTGGAAAGGAACAACACCAATAGGACGACCGGAATCTACACCGCTGTCGATCACAATGCGGACTTCAGCATGCAGAACTGATGCCCACAGTATGAGAAAACCAAATGCTACTCGTAATGCCTGCTTCATCATATCTCCCTTATCTGGACCGATGGCCCACGATAATTTAGCAGAATGTTAACAAACTAAAATACACAAAACTACCAGAACCCCGTGGCAACCGGTGCCTGATGTTGACCGTCGGAACAGTCAACATCGCGATTACGGTTTGAAGTCCAATGGCGCGTTTTTGAACACTTCATATACTGCCTGGCTTGGTGGTTTCGGGATCTTCGCAAGTTTAGCTGCTGCCAACGCAGCTTGACAAAGTGCGGGATCGCCACCTTCAGGTTTGATATCCAGTAACATACCATCGGGTGCCAGTTTTATGCGCAGCGTACAGGTTTTGCCTGCATAGGACGATGCGTCATAGAACTTACTTTCGATAGCAGATTTAATCTGCCCGGCATAGTTATTGATATCGGCCCCTGATGCGCCATTGTTTTTAGTATTACCACTCCCGGCAGGCGAAGCATTGTTCCCTTTCGCCCCTCCCCCCGTTTTCGGTGCATTCTTACCAGAGCTTAGCTCACCGAAAATATCATCTGCCTCTGCGGCAGCTTTTGCTGCAGCGGCTTTTTCAGCTGCTGCTTTTGCCGCTGCCGCTTTTTTGTCTGCGGCGGCTTTTTCTGCCGCTGCTTTCTTATCAGCTGCTGCCTTTTCAGCAGCCGCTTTTTCTGCTGCTTTTTTGTCGGCTGCCGCTTTCTCTGCTGCCGCTTTCTTATCAGCTGCAGCCTTTTCAGCAGCCGCTTTCTTCTCAGCTTCTGCCTTGGCTTTTTCAGCAGCTTCGGTTGCCGCTTTCTTTCTTGCTTCAGCTGCAGCTGCTTCTGCCGCTTCAGCTTTCTTCTTCAGCGCCGCAGCAGCAGCCTCGGCTTTTTTCTGCGCTTCGACTGCGGCTTTGGCGGCTTCTGCTTCTGCTTTTTTCTTCGCGTCTGCCGCCGCTTTCTTCGCTGCTTCTTCCGCAGCTTTAGCATCCGCTTCGGCCTTCGCTTTAGCATCTGCCGCCGCTTTCGCTGCCGCCTCTTCCGCTTGCTTCTGCTTTAACTCGGCCTGTTTTGCGGCTTCTTCAGCCTGCTTTTTCTGCTCCTGAGCCGCTAACCGCTCTTTCTCAAGTTGCTTCAGGCGTTCCTGTTCAGCCGCTTGTTTCTCACGCAGTTCTTCAGCAGCCTGCTGCTCCTTCATCTTGCGCTGCTCATCAGAACGCTTCGCGCTTGATTCCTGGCTTTGCATACGTTTGTACTGTTCAACTACCGCACCTGAATCAACCATGACAGCGTCGATGGACGAACCACCGCCGCCTCCGGCTGAAGCTTCTATATTCTCATCGAACGAACTCCAGATCAGCGCCGCAAATAAGATGACATGCAGCACTGCTGAAATAATTATCGCCCGCTTGAGCTTGT
>OMAC01001245.1_pt1 | contig 10719 bp, 11 predicted proteins | sample 1644561 | NCBI WGS metagenome assembly OMAC01 (sample SAMEA103958144, study PRJEB25191) | human gut metagenome
TTTGTGCGAGGAAATCCAGCAGCTTGTGAAACAGGAAACCGGGCATCCCGCCTTTATTACCATTGATCAGGAGGGCGGCGTGGTTACCAGACTTTCCGAGGAGTTCTGCAACACCCCGGAGGGCATGGCACTCTCTGCCACTGGAAAACTGGAGGACATCAAAACCTGCGCCAGAATCACGGCGAGACAGTTGAAAAGCTGTGGCGTGAACTTTAACCTGGCTCCGTTAGACGTGAATAACAACCCCCAGAACCCGGTGATCGGAGTGAGAAGTTTCGGCGATACCCCCCAGAAGGTTGCGGAGTCAACCCAGGCAGTGATTGAGGGCTACCGGGAGGAAAACCTGATTTCTTGCGGCAAACACTTCCCCGGTCACGGCGATACCGCGGTGGACTCCCATCTGGGACTTCCTGTGGTGGACAAAACTCTGGAGGAACTGATGGAATTTGAACTGGTTCCCTTCCGTTCCGCCATCGACCACCAGATTCCTGCCATGATGTCCAGTCATATTCTTTTCCCCTCCATTGAGGAAAAGAAGGTGCCCTGCACCATGTCCCGCACCATCATTACGGACATTTTGAAGAAAAAACTGGGCTTTGAAGGATTGGTAGTCAGTGACTGCATGGAGATGAATGCCATCAAAACCTACTACGGTTCCGTACAGGGTGTACAGGGTGCCTTGGGCGCAGGGGTAGACCTGGTCTGCATCAGCCATTCCGCAGAGGTAGTGGAGCAGAGCGTACAGGCGGTTTACCAGGCATTGGAGGACGGTACTCTTTCTATAGAAGAAATGGAGCAGTCCACCGCAAAAATTCTTGCTTACAAGGAAAAATATGAGATTGGCGGCGGATGCCAGCTTTATGATGACCGTGAGGATAAGAAAATCGAGCGGGAAATCCGCAGAAGAACCATTGCCCATGTCTGCGGAAAAGATCCGGTGATTGGCAGCCATCCTGTCTTTATCGGGTGCGACAATTTCTGTGTGACCCAGGCAAGCAACCCGGAGGAGGATCGTTCCTTTGCCAAGTTTATGCCAGCGCAGATGGGCGGCACGGGAATTGTCACCGGCATCGACCCCACGGAGGAGGAAATCCAGGCAGCACTCCGACAGATTCCCCAGAACTGCGACAGCATTGTGCTGTGTACCTATAACATGCACTTAAAACCGGGACAGCAGAAACTGTTGAACGCCCTGACAGCTCGCGCCCTGCCCATGACCGTAGTGGCAATGCGAAACCCCTACGATTTGAAGGGACTCCCTGCAGGGGGTACCGGCATTGAGGCATGGGACTACTCCATGGAAACCCTGGAACTTCTCGTGGAACTGTTCCAGAAGAAATGGAACCCCACAGGAGTATTACCCATTGAGTTGTAAAAAAATACAGCCTTGTCTCCCTTGAAGGAGCGGGCTGTATTTTTATTTGATAGGAAATTTCTATCAAATAAAAATATTCTCTTGGTTATTTAAAAAAGAGAAAAATAGAATAACGACAGAACGCACATTCTGTGTTAGAATATGCCCAGAAATTGTATTACCGAAAATTGAAAATAATTCAAAAAGTGGGAATAGGATATGACGATGCTTTTGATCAGTATGTCCGAACGGGCGGTATGCCCGGAGCCTATGTATATAAGATGGAAGAGCGGCAGTATGATTATATCCGAATTTATGATGGATAACATCGGCAACTTACTTTCCCCTAATAACATCAGTGAAACCTTAAAGAATGACGAAAGCGAAATAACAAGAAAGACGGTATCGAAATATATTGATTATTTGGAGAATGCTTTCCTGTTCTATGAGGCAAAACGATATGATTTAAAGGAAAGAGAATATTCGCCGTTGCTTGCAATAAGAGATGCATATCCCAAGATGATCATTGCCAGGACACATCATGAAACCTATGATTATCAAGGTGTGCAAGTTGTTGATATTTGCAGGTGGTTACGACAGATTCCGTAATATGGATTCCTGTGGAAAAACGAACCGGACATATTCTTTTTGCGCTTTTTTGACTCCTGCTGTATAATTTAATGCATACGGAAACGTATGGTACGAAAGTAACTGTGAAAGTAAACAACAGTTATGTGAGACAAAGGATAGGGATACGGAAAGAAAACAGGAGGATTTGTATGCCGGTAGAAGAACAGCTTCAGAGACAGCAACAATCAATGACTTTTGAAACACAACAAGGGGAACCGGTATTTGCACAGGAGGAACCGCAACAGGTGCAGGAGCAGCTACAGGAACACCGGGAACAGCTTCCGGAACAATTTGAGCAGCCGCAGATTCAGGGAATCGCACCGGCTCCGGAACTGGTGCAGCCGGTACAGCAGCGACAATTGAATCGCAAGGAACGCCGAAACCTGGAGCGGCAGCAGCGCAGGCAGCGGAGTGAAGAGGAACATGCCCGCCGGCAACAGGAGGAAGCCCGTGAGAAGGCAGCCCGGCAGAAAAGAAAGAAAATGGCTGCTGCAAAACTGCAGATGGACAAGCTGGAAAAAAAGATGCGGAAATCCCACATTCCGGGAGATCCTGCGACAGATTATGAGGCAGCCAGACCGAAAGATAGTTATGTTGCCAAATCTGCGGATTTAGAGCGGCTTATTCTGAATAATGTCACAGATGAGGAGAGATGCCGGGAACTGCTTGGAAGTCTCCGGGAGTATGAGCAGGAGGCGGCGAAGTATGACCAGAAGCGCCATGACATGGAATTCCGTCAGAAGTGTATTCCCCTGTATGCAGAGAAAGTGGAGAAGGATGGACTGACGGAATCTATGGGGCAGCAACTGGCAAAGGAACGGGTTGATTTTTTCCTTACCGGTTCCGGATATCAGGCAGACCAGCTTTATCATAGATATGAGGACTTGATTTTGCATGGGATGAGTCCGCAGCAGCAACAGCAGGCAAAACAAGAGGTCGAGACCGGCAAAGAGCAATACAAACAGGAACTTACCAACCGTATGGAACAGGGAAACATCACTCAGGAAGAAGCCCGGAAACAGCGGGCGGAGGAGATCATACGCCGTCGTCGCCCCCTGACTTTGCAGATGCTGGAAGAAAACCGGGCGAAACTCCATCCACAATCGGATATTGTAAGGCATTTTGAGACGAACGGATTCTGTAACATAAAATATATCAATACATGGATTCAGAAGAAATATCCGGGGGAACCGAAGGTAGAGTGGGAGGATATGGATAAGCTGGTGACTCCCTATCTGAAGGAAGCGATGACAAACCTCAGCTATCAGATGCGGGTTCCCAATTGTAGGATTATGGATTTGATTCTGGATTCCGGCCGGTTTAAAACCCAGCTGGAAACCGGAAGCAGTGGCGGTACGGTAACAGAGCAGAGGGCGGAAGTGACAGGTATATTTTTTGGCGAAGAGATCATAAAGGAAAAAACGGAAGAAGAGAAAAAAAAGAAAGAAGAGGAAAAACGTTCCTTCATGTTCGGAGTTGACAGGACAGTGGGGATGCCTGCAGAGCAATACGAAATCTATGGATATGGTTCCCATGGGGATCTGGTAAAGGAGAGCAAGTCAGAAAGCAATGTAGGACAGGGTGTGGGACAATATGGTCAGATTGTGGTGAAATTGAAAAAGGATGCCTTGAAAGGGCGTGTGACCATGACCCTGGGAGACAGTCTGGACAGCTACCAGATAGTCCGTCCGACCTTTGTCAATCAACCGGATTTTCTGGCGGTGAGTGCTCGTGCGCGATATGACTTGGGGATTGATGCCTATCTGCATAATAAGAAGGTGGAAAACGGAGAAGATGACCCGGTGGATTTGGAACGTGCGCTGAACAAAGCCGGGATGGGTTATCTGGAATTACAGTATCATGGTGGGTTGCGAGTAGAGGATATTGAATCGGTAACATTACTGGCAGATTATCAAAGCAAAGAACCTGGTTTCCAGCCGGAGACGGAAATGCCTCCTGAACTGGTGGCAAGGCTGAAAACACTGGGAATTCGTGCAACAATAGTAAGGGATGGTGCAGAACATGAATTATAAAATTGTCTGTCAACGTGGTGACACATGCTTTCTTGTAAAAAGAGAAGAGGATTACTGTCTGGTGGATTTGCTGAACGGAACATTCCGGGTGCATGAGAATCCCCTGGTTTTCCTGAAACATGGATTTTTTGAAGATGTGGAGCAGGTGGCTCCGAATGTAACAGAAGCTGTTGAGAAAATACTCAGCAACCCGGATAACCAGGCGCGTTTATAACGGAGGAAACTTATATGGCAGAGTATTATCTTTTGAAACGGGAAAGTCTGCCGGGCTTTTTAACTTTCCTCACACCGGAGCAACAGCAGCGGGCGATGACAGGAGAACTTCTGGTAGCAGGAGCTGTAGAAGATGCTATCGCTGTGGGCGCAGCAGGACTTTTAAAGAAAGAGGAAGAAATGTGGCTGGAGAGCGTGGCAGTTTCCCCGGATTATCAGCACCGCGGAATTGCCAGCGGATTGCTGCAGTATCTATGTGAAGTACTCCCCCTGCTGGATTGTGATCGTCTGGTTACAGAGCTTGCCCCGGGACTTGGAGAGGAGAGTCCGGCTGGACGACTGCTCCGCAGGGGAGGCTGGCAGTGTGAGCAGGGTCTTGAAATCGCATCCTGCCCCGTTTCCGCTTTAATGAGTTCCCACTTAATGAGCCCTCTGCTGGGACGCAAAGCATCCGGAATTCTTCCCCTGAATGAGATTCCGTCAACAAGCTTGTGGAAGTTTCAGAAAAAGCTCCAGTCGAAGGGAATTGTGGACTTGTCCAGAGATTGGGAAAGCTTTGATCCGAACCTATCCTTTTGCGGGCTGAATGGAGAACAGGAGATTATCTGCTGTCTGTGTACCCTGCGGCAGATGCAGGATATCAGCATCGAATGGATTTATGCCACAAAAGCCGGAACCAAGCAGCTGGCACTCACCATTGCCGCTGCCTTAAGTGCAGCAAAAAACCAGCTTTCACCAGATGCCCGGATTTCAGCGGTTATGCTGAATTCCAAAGGAACGGATCTTTTGAACCATCTTGCAGGAGATGCAGTGACCTATTCCTATGCCACGCATTGGAGCAAGGATTTGTTGGCGGATTTATAAAATTTCAAAAACCGACTCATTTTCGTTACAATTCTAATGAGTTCACGTTTAGCAGGAAATCGTATATGTTCACCATTAAAATACCATCGTCATTATAAAACGGTTTTGGTGTATTTGAGGTAATTACAATTTTTTTAAAGGAATCATTAATCTTTAGAAAGGGTCGAAGTTCTTGGTTTATTTTTTCTTTTGTTTCCAATACATAGGCTGATTGAATATAATACTTTTTAGAGCCTTTATTACAGATGAAATCAACTTCTAATTGCTTCTTGACTGGCTTTCCGGTTTTGTCTTTTTCGACAATGCTCAGATTACCGATATCTACGCGAAAACCACGCATTCTTAATTCGTTGTAAATTACATTTTCCATGGAATGAGTCATTTCCAACTGCCTGTAATTGATTCTGGAGTTTCTGAGTCCCATATCCATAAAATAATATTTTGATGGTGTGCCAATATAGGATTTTCCCTTAATGTCATACCTGTTTGCTTCTTCAATCAGAAAAGCATCTTCCAGATACTCCATATATTTTGTAATAGTAGTCGCTGTAATCTTTGACTTACTTACACTTTTAAATGTATTTTGCAGTTTATTTGGATTGGTCAGAGAACCGATTGCAGACGACAGCACATCCAACAATGCTTCCATTTCTCCAACGTTTCTAATCTTGTTTCGCTTTACAATATCACTGATATACGTTTCCTTAAACAGGTTATCCAAAAGGGCCATCTTCTGATCTTCTGTTTCCGCTAATACGACAAGTGGAATGCCACCATAAGTAATATATTCATTCCATCCATCATATTTATTTCCATCATAGGCAGACATAAATTCAGAAAAACTTAAAGGATACATATGAATTTCATCGCCCCTGCCGCCAAATTCCGTTGCGATATCTCTTGATAAAAACTTTGCATTTCTTCCTGTAACAAAAACATCGCAGTTTTTTTATCAGCTAATCCATTAAGTACACTTACAAATTCATCCAACAGCTGTACTTCATCTAACAGGAAATAGTATTTTTCGTTATCCTTGAGTTGCTCTTTTGCCCAAGGATAAAATATTTTTGGATTGCGATACTCAATGTTATCAAATAAATCAAATGACATTTCTATGATATGTTTTTCATCCACACCATTTTCAAGCAGATGATTTTTGAACAGAGTTCTCAGCAAATAAGATTTTCCACATCTCCTAATTCCGGTTACAATTTTAATTAAACCATTATCTATACGTTTAATCAGTTGTTCTAAATAGTAATCTCTTTTAATTTCTTTTTCCATGTTAATCCTCATTTCTGCGCACGCCTTTTGCGCATAACGAGTTTGTGTCAAGTGCGCGCAGACACAAATCTCGCGTGTGAAAAATTTATTTTTCACACGAATCTCCATTCTTGTTATTACATAAAAAAGGAGGACTACTCCTTTCCAGGCGTTGTCCTCCTGATCCTCATTTTCTAACAGCCTTCCCTTACTCTTCTTTTTTGATCAGATATTTTACTTTCGTATCTAATCCGGCAGCCTCCATTGCCTGAAAGGCTGGCTCAATCTGCTGACTGTTAATATGGAAAATACATTTTTCCTTACGGTCGTTGCTGAAAAAGCCCGGCTTCTTCCAACGGATATAGTAAGAAACTCTCGCTTTTAGCAAGGCTTTCTCCACATGTTCCTTTGCATCCATATTCTTTACTTCACAGAATTCAATTTCATTATTGACTTTAACTTTTGTATATACCGGCTGCTCCATGATGTACCCTCTGTAATTTTTATCGTTGCTTCTCTTTTTTCCTCTTGTAGTTTAGCGCGAATCTTCTGATGTTTCAACTGTTTTTTCCGTGTTTTGTTACCTAATTTCTGGCAAAGGGTCTCTCAATCCTATAAAAAGCCCAGCAATCTTCCCACAAAACGAATGACATATATTCCCTGCAGACGCTTGCATTCTCTACGATTCACATTATGCAGAAGAACAATCAAAAGCGCATGAATCAGAATTCCCACACCCATTCCGATAAGTAAAATTGCCAAATCTCCAACTGCTTTTCCCAATGCCTTGTCTGCAGCAAGGATGAGAATTCCTGACATTGCCGCAGCCGCCAGGGGATACAGAAAGCTCCGAATATATTCCTCTTCCAACCCGAATCTGCGATGAAGTAAAAATCCACTTGCCAATAGCAAAATTCCAAAACATAGCAGCATCGATACCGGAAATGCCAGAAAGCCCAGATAATCTCCCTTTTCCAAGATTCCAAATCCGGCTATTCCCACAATAAATCCTGCAAGGCAGATCAGGTTACATTCCAACAGCATTCCCGCCTCTCTGCAGACCTGAATCTGGTAGATTGCAAGTACACCCAAATATACGACAATCCCTGCCACTTTCCAAATTCCCAATAATTCCCGGTTCTGCTCTGCAAAAAGTACTCTGGAAAAGGGTTCTGCCAGAACGCATAACAGAACTGACAGCGGTAACGCCGTCAATGCCAGGCTGTGACGATTGTCAAGAATGGACTGATTCAGCCTCACATAATCTTCTCTTTTTACCATGGCAGGCGTTTCGGAAACAGAACGAACCACCGTCATTCCAAACAGCAGAAGGAAAAGCAGGAAAGGGAAAAAATATTCAACCAGTAAGGCGCCGGATACGTGTGGTACTTCTTCTGCATTCTTTTGTCCCAGCAGCCAGATCAGATATTGCACCGAAAAAAAACATCCCACCAATGCCTGTGACGGAAGATAGGTCAACACACTTCTGGAAAAGATTTTGCCGGACACGGAAAGAGATTCCCGCATCCGGGAAGTGTCTCTCCTGGCTAAATCCGCAAGCTGCCTGCGTACAGACAGATAGATGCCTCCCTGAATCAAAAATGTAAGCAATGCGGACAGGGTAAATGCCAATGCAAGACTCATCGCTCCATAGACATCTGCGTAGTCATCGCTTCGTAACAATGCCGCCACCTTATTTCCGTAAGGAAGTAAAACGGCACGGAAAATTTCTGATAAAATAATAAAAAGCAGCAGCTGAATCAAACGCCCCCAATGAAAATTTACGCTGGTTCCTGCATAATATCCTTCCAGGCAATTATTTAACAAAATAAAAAGCAGACTGGGGGCAATCAATAAAAACGGATAAAAAAACATAGGCTGCCCCACTATGTAGACACAAATAATCTCCGCCATTGCCGTAAGAATACCCGCAGTAAGCAATCCTGTCAACAAAGTAAACGTAAATCCGTTGCGCATGACCGTTTCCGCATTTTTATATTGTTCCTTGCGCATCCGACTTCCAAGCAGTTTCTGCAGGGTCACAAAAAATGCAGGTGTTAAAAGTTCCCCCAGAAAAAGCACAAAAATCAGCCCCAGTGACAGATAGCCGAAACTTTCCATTCCAAACTGTTTCAATAAAAAAAACGCTGCCACCAGCCATAGCACTGCCGAGCCTTTCCTGATTGCAGAAATTCTGGCATTTCCCTTTAATCCTCTTTTGTTCATGGTTAACTCCATTAATCTCTCGTAATATGTAAAGCCTCCAGAGCTTCTTTTTGCTTTTGTTCCATCACTGCGGCTTCCTCTGGTGTCTCATGATCATAGCCGCACAAATGCAGCATACTATGTGCTACCAGAAAGGCAAATTCACGTCTTTCGCTATGTCCGTATTCTTTCGCCTGCTCCCGTATCCGATCCAGGGAAAGGATGATATCTCCCAGAATCAATTCACCGCTGTCCGGATCAAAACAGTCCGCCGCATCGTCTTCCACTCCGGAAAAATCGGATGGATTTTCATAAGACACATTGGGAAAGGACAATACATCCGTAGGTCTGTCAATATTCCGGTATTCCCGGTTAAATTCATGAATACCTTCGTTATCTGTCAGCAGAACATTTACCTGCACCTCATAGGGACAGCCCTCCGTCTCCAGCACCTGTCCTGCCACTTGCCTAATGGTATCTTCACAGTCGAAGTCAAAAGGTCTCTCCTGCTCTGTCTCATTCTCAAAGTAAAAAGTCATAGTAAAGATTTTCCTCCAAAAAGATTTGTTTTAATTCCAGGAACTCCTGAAAACTAATATTACACTGATTCAGGAAACCCGCTTCTACTTTTTTGTCAAAGAGTATGGAAATCAGCTTTTGGTAATCCGGTTTTCCTTCTGTCATTTTTCGCTGTGCGGCCAAGATCACGCGGATTACACTATCGGACAGTAATACAATAGCCGCTTCTTTATGAAGCACTGCCTCCTGATGTGTCAGGCATTCTTCCAACAGATCAATTGCCTCCTGGGGAAAATGATTTTCCCACGCAATTGCCTGTACATTTTCCCAGTTATTCTCTCCTCGCAGCATCCCAATCCGATAATAGTAGGCTGCTGTTTTGACCTTGTCTACATTGCATCCGATCTTGTCTGCAATCCGCTCTGCGAAATGAACCGTATGAATGGCCTCCATATAAGTGTCCTTGGATTTCTGTTTCAATGCAATCAGTAAAGGATGCTGCTGATCATTGATTTCCAGATATCTCCCCCGAAATGGATTTACCACTTGTGAATTGAAAGTTTTTAATGTTGATGACCGGTACAATGAAAAGTTCCCCTGACAATGAGCGATTTTCAAACAATACAATATCTGCCATTAGAAGTACACTAAAAAACAACATCGTAACACAGATTGGCAATTCCACCCTGAAATCCGAATCGATTTCGTTGAACAGAATCACCCCAACCAGTCCTGACAGAAAATAAAGAAAAAACACATGAAATCCGATTCCCGGCGTTAACAATACGGACACCATCAGAAGCATCGTACCACTGACAAACCCGGAAAACAGATTGCCATACATAGCCAGGAGAATGAAAAGGATCAAATAAGGCCATCCCGCCACCGGAAGAAAAGGGAACAATAAAGCTGCCGCCAGACCTCCCAGCAGAATCAGATAGAACCGTTTCCAGTGTAATTCGTTATCATAACCGTAGCGGTGATTTACCATCATATAAAACTGCAGATACACTACAACCGCACCGGCAATTCCCGCCATAATGGTGTCACTCACAAGTTCCTCTTTGGAAAAGCTTCTCAGATACAGCATTCCAAAGGTCAATGCCGGAAATAACAGCAGCATTCCAATCTGTGCTGCCACAAAGAATTTATGACTTTTTGCCTGCTCTTGCATTTCTCTGATTCCTGGTCTTTCTCATAGTCTCTTTGGATTCATAATCCTCATAAGCTTTAACGATTCTCTGCACCAATGGATGACGAACCACATCCTTACTGGTAAGTGTACAGAAAGAAATTCCTTCCACACCCTTTAACACTTTCTGGGCAATATCCAGTCCCGACTGCATGTCCGCAGACAGATCCTTCTGCGTTGCATCACCGGTAATCACAACCTTGGAGCCAAAACCGATACGGGTCAAAAACATTTTCATCTGTGCCGGTGTGGTATTCTGTGCCTCATCCAGAATAATATAAGCATCGTCCAGGGTTCTGCCTCGCATATACGCAAGGGGAGCTACCTCAATCAGTCCCTTTTCCATATTTTTCATAAAACTCTCCGCTCCCATAATCTGATACAGGGCATCATATAAGGGTCGCAGATAAGGATCTACTTTACTTTGCAGATCTCCCGGCAAAAAT
>OMAC01001251.1_pt1 | contig 10673 bp, 23 predicted proteins | sample 1644561 | NCBI WGS metagenome assembly OMAC01 (sample SAMEA103958144, study PRJEB25191) | human gut metagenome
GTTCTCTGCAACCAATGATATTTTTGCAGAAAATGCGTGGTATTTCAGAAATGCACTTGTCCGTGCAAACTATACGAACCTGCAAAAAGGTATTCACGAAACAACAGAATATCTGGAAGCGTTTCTCAGAAATCTGCTTTTGAACGAGAAAAATGAGCTTCACAATCGAAATCTTCACATAAGTGGACTTTTGAATGATACAAAAGTGGACATTGGAGCTGGAAAAGTGGACATTCAAGACAAAAAAGTGGATATTGAAAGTGTACTTTCTGAAAAGGGCAGGAATTTCTCTGTAAAAACAAAAGTTCACATCCTTAGACTTTTTGAGGAGTTTGGTTTTGATGAAGTTTTTGGAATTGCCGGATGGAAGAACGAATTCAAAACAGCTCCAGATGGTGGGACATTATGTGGCATATCCGTTAAGTTTGGAGACGAATGGGTAACCAAATGGGATGGCGCAGAAAATACTCAGGTTGAAGCAGTCAAAGGTGGATTATCTGGATCAATGAAGAGAGCAGCTGTCCAATGGGGAGTAGGTAGATATTTATATGACTTACCTACCAGTTTTGCTCAAACCTCACTTGAAAAGACTGATGGTTGGAACAAAGTTTTTGATAAAAATTCAAAAAAGAACTTTTGGTGGAAGAATCCACAGCTTCCAAGTTGGGCTTTACCTCAGAATTCAAAGGTTCAAAATACAAAAGCTGATTTTACTGAAGAAGAGATACCAAATCCACCTAAATTATATGTTGTTGGTAAAGATAAAAAAGAATTTGATGAGAAAAAGCTTCAAGCTGTAGTTAACAAAATGGCTATCATTGCCGGAAAAGACTATGGGGCAAGTGTTGATGAACAAAATGATTGGCTAAAAATGCCACTTGATGAAGCATACAATGATATCGAAAAATTCGTAGATATAAAAAAGGAAGAACAAAATGATTAACAATGTCACTCTAGTAGGGCGAATTACTAAAGAACCTGAACTTAGATATACACCACAAAATAAAGCAGTTGCCACTTTTACTCTTGCAGTTAATCGAGCATTTAAAAATGCTAATGGAGAAAGAGAAGCTGACTTTATCAATTGTGTTATCTGGGGTAAATCAGCCGAAAACTTGGCCAATTGGACTCATAAAGGTCAATTAATCGGAGTTACTGGTAGTATTCAAACTCGAAACTACGAGAACCAACAAGGTCAACGAGTTTATGTAACAGAAGTCATTGCAAACAATTTCCAAGTACTTGAAAAAAGCAATCAAGCAAATGGTGAACGAGTTGGTAATCCAGCTGCAAAACCACAAAATAACGATTCTTTTGGAAGTGATCCAATGGAAATTTCAGATGATGACCTACCATTCTAACAAGTGCTGGAGGGTGGCGGAACGAGCCGTAAAGTCAATGAGTATTTAGTGTTTACACATAACCACTCATCGCCAGCTTTTAATTTGAAAAATAAAACTTGAAATAAATATAGAAGAAAGGAGAAAGTTTGGAACAAAGTACAAAATTCTTCAATCAAATCCCAGTCCCAATTATAGAGGCTGATGATTTAAATGATTTTGAAAAACTTCTTTTTAGTGAAATATACACGATGGCTAATTCATTTGGAAGTATCTTTCCTTCAAATGCTTATCTTGCTAAAAGATACGGCAAGACAAAAGGAACTGTTTCAGCTAATCTGAAGCGTCTTGAAGAAAAAGGATACATTAAATTAGAATATGAGTTTGAAAATGGAGAAGTTAAAAAGAGATATATTTATCCCTATGTTGATAAATCGGTAGGGGGTATACCGAAGAATCCGCATACCCCTACCGAAGAATCATTAGAGGGTATACCGAAGAATCGTAAGTATAATATATCAACTAATAAATCAATTAATAAATCAAATAATAATATATCGGACAAGTCCGATAAAGAGTCTGATTTAGAAACTAGGTTTAATAATCTTTGGAAAATATATCCTAACAAAAAAGGTAAACCTAAAGCTCTATTAGCTTATAAAAGAGCTGTAAAATCTGGAACGACAGACGAAGAGATTAAAACGGGTCTTGAAAACTATTTGTCAGAAATTAGAGTTAAAAATACCCAACAGAACTATATAAAACATGGTAGCACATGGTTTAACGGTAAGGGTTGGGAAGATGACTACGATTTAACACCTATTCAAGGATTTAGAAGTAACAAAGTTGTAAAAGGTGCTCCAGATTGGTCTAACCCTCAAACTAAAAAGGATAGAGAATATATGACCGATGAAGAAGTGGAGGCTTTAATAAATGGCTTGGGAAATCCCTAAAAGTGCATTTGATAAAGAACTTGCGGAATATTACTTAAGTTTTGTTCCGGGAGTAACTTATCAGCAATTTGTAAGATACGTCAAATGGGCCCATGAAAAAGAAATCGTAATGAATCCAGTGACCTTTATTGCATCAGTTAAGAAAATCAGCAATGAAGCAGCAACCGAATTAATGATATATGGAGAAGAAAATGAAATTTCTTGATTTATTTGCCGGAATTGGTGGATTTAGACTTGGACTTGAGCAAGCCGGACATGAATGTGTAGGTTTTTGCGAAATTGATAAATTTGCCCGGCAGAGTTACAAAGCCATTCATAACACAGAAGGAGAACGAGAATATCATGACATTACAACAGTTAGCAATGAAGAGTGGCGAACCTTACGAGGAACAGTTGAGCTTATTTGCGGAGGATTCCCTTGCCAATCTTTCTCCATCGCAGGTAAAAGAAAAGGATTCCTTGATGAAACTCGTGGAACGCTATTCTTCGAGATTGCCAGAGCGGCTGAACAAATCAAACCACGGACTTTATTCCTTGAAAACGTTAGAGGGCTTTTATCTCACGACAAAGGGCGAACTTTTAGAACTATCATTTCCACCCTTAATGAATTGGGGTACGATGCAGAATGGCAGATACTTAACAGCAAAAATTTCGGAGTTCCACAAAACCGAGAACGTGTGTTCATTATCGGACATCTTAGAGGAGAACGTGGACGAGAAGTATTTCCTATCACCAGAGAAAACCCAGGGGCTATTAAACGTATAGTCAATGGTCGAGAAAGTCATGGTCATTCAACTTATGATGTATTTGGTACTGATGGAATATCTCCAACACTGAAAACTATGCAAGGTGGTAACTTACAGCCAAAAATATTAGTAAATGTAAATCCAAGCGGTAATGGAATTAATGGAAATGTTTATGATTCCGAAAGATTAGCACCTACCCTTACAACAAATAAAGGTGAAGGGCCAAAGGTTGCAATCAGAGTTAAAGAAGCGACAAAGCAAGGATTTGCAATTGCTAACCTTGGAGATAGTATCAATCTTTCAGTTCCCAACTCAAAAACAAGACGTGGCAGAGTGGGCAAACAAGTCGCTCAAACCTTAGATACCTCTTGTAACCAAGCAGTTATCGTTCAAAACCCATTAAAAGGTAAAACAAAAAATGGTTGGCATTTTGAACAAAATGTTTTTGATGTTGAAGGATTAGCAAGAACATTAAAAGCAGGTGGGGGAAGTGGAAATATTCCTAAAATTGTTCAAAAGCCAAGAGGTTTTAATAAAGGTGGAGAGCATGAAGTTGCCCCGACATTATCATCTAATTCTTGGCACGAAAATAATTTACTGAAATCAGGTATCAGAATTAGAAAGCTGACACCTCGTGAATGTTGGCGTCTTCAAGGGTTTCCAGATTGGGCTTTTGAAAAGGCGCAAGAAGTAAATTCAAATAGTCAACTATACAAGCAAGCTGGGAACAGTGTGACAGTACCAGTTATTTACGAAATAGCAAGGAGATTTGAATGAAGTTTGAATTTGAATTGGATAAAATGCCAACTACTCAGCAGCAAAAAGGCATTAAAAAAGTGAAAGGGAAACTTCAATTCTATGACCGTAGAGGGACAAAAAACTACAGCCTTAAAGCTCAACTCATGAAAAATAAACCGAAAGAGTGCTTTGAAAAAAATGTTCCTTTGAAGCTATCCGTTACTTTTTTCTACGCTATCAAGCAAAAAAAGCGTTGGTGGCAATGGAAAACAAGCAGACCTGACTTAGACAATCTTATGAAGAACTTACAAGATTATATGACTAAGTTGCGTTATTACAGTGACGACAGCCAGATTGTATGGCTTGAAGCTAAAAAGGTTAATGACGAGAAAAACAGAATAGAAATTGAAATTACAGAGGTATAAATAAATGATTGAACTAAACAAAATTTACAATGAGGACTGTTTGGAAGGAATGAAGCGAATCCCTGATGGTTCTGTAGATATGATTTTGTGTGATTTGCCTTATGGAAACACCAACTGTTCATGGGATATTATAATTCCATTTGATAAGCTCTGGAAACAATATGAGCGAATTATCAAAGATAATGGCGCAATTGTTCTAACTGGAGCTGAACCATTTAGCAGCCATTTAAGATTGAGTAATCTAAAAATTTATAAATACGATTGGATATGGGACAAAGTAAAAGGAACAGGGTTTTTAAATGCAAAAAAGCAACCCATGAGAAATCATGAAATTATTTCTGTTTTTTACAAAAATCAACCTACTTATAATCCACAAAAAACATCAGGTCATAATTTAAAAACATCTTTTCGTTCAAGCGAACATCAAACTGATGTTTATGGTGAAATGAAGCAAGATTACACTTACTCATCTACTGAAAGATATCCTCGTAGTATTCAAATATTTAGTACAGATACACAAAATAGTTCATTACATCCTACACAGAAGCCAGTGGCCTTGTTTGAATATCTTATTAAAACCTATACAAATAAAGGTGATATAGTACTTGATAATTGCATGGGTTCAGGTACAACAGCAATTGCTTGCTTAAACACTGAGCGAAATTTCATTGGCTTTGAAACTAACGAAGAATACTATAACAAGTCGCTGCAGCGTATCAAAAATAACGTGACACAGCTAGATTTATTTGAGGAGTATCCATCACAAATTAGATACTATGCTAAAGAATCACTCGAAGCAATTGGAGAAAAAATTGATTAAAACAAATTTTGTCACTTTGAAAAAGCTGTATGGATTGGCAAGAAATAATAATTTCAACGCTAACCACAAAGAATTGTCTGTGAAAATCAGCGGTCGAACTAAGCACAATCACGAACTCTCTAAGCTTTACTTAGATATTTGCAATAAATACAACCATTCAAAGCAAATGAAATGGAAAGATTTATACAAAACACTTGAAGAATTAATTCAAGGTTTAGCAATTGAACTTTAATAGCTCTAATTCATGAAAATTACGGTTACATTGAGCGCTTAAAGCATTTCATGGATAATTTATCAAGAACAATCTAAAAGCGCTTAAAAGCTAAAATATGAGGTGTTAGTATGACAACGCAAAAAGAAAAAAATGTCCTAGATTTTAAAGACAAGGATATCTTGAAGAATCATAAAGTTGCTGACAAAGACGACGAATGGTTTCATGAGCAATGGAAAAATAAACTAAGTGGATTGAAAGAGGCAGGAGATGGCAAGATTAGAAAAAATTTATGATGTATATTTCAATGGGATAAAAATGGGAACTGGTACAAAAAAAGAGCTTTCAAAAATGATTCTTGTATCACCTCATTCAGTCGCTGGTTGGGTTAAAAATGGTATGGCTAATTCTCCAAAAAAGAACGCAGTCAAAGTCGCCATTGTAAATGAAAAAGCGATGATGGATAAATATCCCGGTTGGAAGCCTTATGGTGGTTCAAAATCTAAGACTTCTGATGAAATAACCGATCGTGACCGAAGAAAGCACGAAACAAAAGAAGAACGTAGGTTGCGAAGAAATATCAGAGCGCAAATGGCAATCGAAAACTCAAGAAAAGAAGAATTAGGATTATAGGAGCAGCTAGATGAAGTGGACAGAAAAATATAAATGTGGATTTTCAAATGGACTAGGATATGCAACTGTAGAATTTTTATTTGATGAAAAAGAATCTGATGAACTTAAATTGGCTTTTCAAGCTTATGACGCAAATCTATGTCCTTTGCCAGATGCATCAACTTGGAATAAAAAATGGCTGAAAAAACAAACTGATTTTCTTAATAGTGCAATCTCAAAGGACTTTATCGGAGAAGTTTGGCTAGATGATGTACTGGTTAGGAGTGTATAAATGACAGTTGAAAGTTTACTAAAAGTGATTGAAGAAGGAATGACAGTTATTTTAAAAACTGAAAAAAATCGAATCATAGTCCAATTTGAATGTGGTAATGATATTGAAGCTTTCAGCTGCGGTTTCCTTTACAGAAAAATAAAAATTATCAAAATAAAAAATGGTAGCGAACTAATCGCAATATTGGAGGACACGAAAAATGACTAAAAAAATAAATGTAACATGCGAAAAATGCAAAGAGAATTTCATATTTACAACTGAAAGTTCAATCGTTGATAAGGTTTTAGATGAAGGGCATTATATTTGCTTCACTTGTGAAGATGAAAAAAGTGAGGACACGAAAAATGACTAAGTTTGAAGAAGAAGTAAAAAGACCGGCTAATGGACCACTCACTGAACTAAATAATAATATGCAAGAAGTTTTCAGCCAATACCGCAAAATGCGTCAATATGCCGATTATCTTGAATATGAGTCGAAACAGAAAGATGAACGTATTCTTAAGCTCGAAAACGAAAACTCATTCATGCGAGATGAGCGTACTACATTCGATTCAAACGGTATGGCAGTTGAACCTAAATTCCAACAGCAAGCTATTCCAGCCGTGCCTGAAGATGTTGCTGAGTGGATAGAAATATTAAAAACTAAAGGCCTTAAACCACTAAAAAATCCAGAAACATACGAAGAAACTGGCTTTACAGAAGAAACACTACAAGATATTGTATTTTGGATTTCTGAACACCAAGAAGATTATATGCGTGCATGGCTAGACGGCTACACAGTCGAAAAACCGCAGCTGTTCTATTTGAGAGATGAGTTAACCGGACAATTCCTTGCAAAGGATAATCGGTTTAAAGACAAGGATAGATACTTTTTTTGGACTGGAGAAGACCCACTTACGCATTCTATTGGCACAGCGTGGAAATTATCATTCACCCAGCAAGAAATCGACAGCATGCAAACTGGGAGCTATGAGCTTGTGCCTGTGGAGGACGGAGAATGACAAGAAAATTTAAAAAACTAAACGAAAATGCGACTATTCCAGAACGAGCGACAAAACATAGCGCAGGATATGACATTTCAGCAAGTGAAACAGTTACGATTCAACCTGATGAAATTAAAATGGTAAGCACTGGGCTAGCTGTTCAACTTGGTGATGATGAAGTATTGAAATTATACGACCGTTCAAGTAATCCAGTTAAGCGTGGCATTGCATTGATTAATTCAGTAGGAATTATCGATTCAGATTACTATCCACAAGAATTTAAAGGCTTATTTATGAACATCTCAAAAGAGCCTGTAACCATTTCTAAAGGTCAAAGAATAATGCAAGGGGTATTTGTCAAATACCTTACAACAGACGATGACAACGCAAATGGAAAGCGTACAGGCGGTTTTGGCTCAACTGGGGAGGTGTGAGAATGATTAAAACCGGACAAGATAATGTTTTGGCTTTATATTGCCAAGACCAAAAAATAGTAACGAATGGAAAGTTATTACGAGTGGAGTTAGGGTTACCTTATCAAATCATGTCATTTAGATATGTCGGAGAAAGCTCAACAGAATATACACGAGGTGACTTTTATAACGTTATTGATTGCGGGCCGCATTGGCATACTAATGAAATTGTAGTTTGGGTTACCAATAATGGACATCCTGAAACTACTGATGTTGATTATTGTACAGCTTTTAGTTTTGATACCTTTTTGTCTGATTTTGAATATGACAGTAAATATCTTGAATTAATGAATAAGGTTGAAAAACTCCAAGAAGAACTAGAGAGCTGTATTCAAACGTTGATTGAAGCGAGCACAGCAGCAAATATCACTCAAGATATTGTTGTGGGAAACCTTGTAGACAGAAAGCTTGCGGACCTAGCTAAAACCCATAAACTTGCAGTTGATTATATCGAAAAAGTGACTGGAAAGAATATTGATGTTGTATTAGCTGAGAATGCGGCGCTTGAAGCGGAGGAAGATGAATGAGCGATTTACCTAAAATGTTAAGTAAACGAGAAATTGAACTCGAAGAACTTGAAGAGGCAAAATATGTACAGTCTTTACGTGATGATATTGAAAAACTCCAAGAACAGCTTAACACTGCGAAAAATGCACTGACAGAAATAGCTTATACCAGACAAGAAATTTGGCGAGGAGGCACATTGGTCGGATTTGAAGCAACAGAAGATGCAAAAATAGCTTATGATGCACTCGCAGCGATTGGATGGGATGGGTGCCCAGTTGGTCTAGTAGTTAAGAATGGATTGACAAAAGAAGAACTTGAAGGGAGCGGCGATGAGTGAAGAAATTCAAGGTTGGAGAGATATTATCCAACAAAACGGGAAAAGAGTTCAACCCCAGCTCACGATTCCGAAAAGCATTGCGGATGAAATTGATAAGTTTGCTCATACTAACTGGGCTAATTGGCAATTCTATTTCTATTCAGATGAAATGAGCAAAGAGCTTATTGATTGGTTTGACAATGGTGATTCTGAGTTTAGAAACTCTAAGATAGCTATGGTTTACCTCAACCCGCTTACTCGTGATTTAGTGAAAGTGGGGGAGGGGATAGATGACAATTACTGAGCAGCAATTCTATGACATGCTCAATGTTGATGAACATATGAATTTCACAAATCGAATTCAAGAACTTGTTTTTGATAAAAAAGGACGTGAAGAATTTTATTCTAAAATCTTAAATATCCACCATGACATGAGTGTTGATTTTTTCAGAGATTATTTTATGACTCACTCAGCTGTTTCGGCAAAAGGACAGCATTATACACCAGATGCACTTGGTAAGCTCACAGCGTTGCTTGTAGGTGGTTCTGGAGGTGCTGATTTAACTGGAGCAGGAACAGGAACTCTAATTATTCAAAAATGGCAAGATGACCGAATGAATGCTGACTTTTTTAACTATTTGCCGAGTAACTATTGGTACCAGGCATTAGAATTATCGGATGAAGCTATTTCATTCTTGATTCATGCCTTTGCAATTCGAGGAATGAATGGTGTAATCATTCATGGTGATGCATTGGAAATGGCCGTGAAACAAGTTTATTTCATTCAAAACAGTGCTAATAATCCGATTGGTTTCTCAGAGATAAATGTTATCCCTCACAGCAAAGATGCAATGGAATTTTTAGGGATTAATGAATGGACGGAACAGGCAATTGAACATATTGAAAGTAAATTTCCTGACTGGATTCCACTAATAGAATAAAATAAGGAAAAATAAAATGAAAGTATATGTTTTAACCGCAGATACCTGTGATGAAAATTGGGGTTCATCAATAGAACTTTTCGGAGTATTCTCAACCGAAAAGAAAGCTAATAAACGAGCTAGTGAAATGAAATTAGATTATACTACCATATCTGTTATGGATATTGATGAAAATGAAGAACCAAGCTACTTAGGAGGATATATTGAATGACCGACAAACTAATATCGCTGGTCAATGACTGGTGGGGAGGGATTGAATGAATAATGAATTGCAAGAATTATTAATACAAATCATAAAAGCAGCAATGATCGCTATTCCAATTTGGGGACTTATTATCATGGCTTTTATCATATTCATTTTCAAAAATGATATTAAAAAATGGTGGAGGAATAGAAAATGAAACTAATGTGTAAGCTGTTCGGGCATGATTATGACCCACCAGCACTTATTGGAGATGAAGCACCAACATATTGTATTCGTTGCGGTGAATTATATGTGGACCAGTCTTATTTCAACCGCTCAGACCTTGACGAGTCTGAGAACGTGTTCGGGGAGGAATGATGGCGGAATCAAAAAAACTTAATCAGATTTGTGATAATTGCAAAGGTAGATTTGACTTTGTGATGAGTAAGGATTATACGCAAAACCCACCTTATCCTCTTGGTCGTGAACTTTGTACTGCTTGTCTTATTAAAGAAAGAGAAAACAATGACAGAAGCTGAAAAATGGCTTGATAAACATATGGATTGAGGTGGAGATGAAAAAATTTGAGTTATATAGCGCTGCAATCTGCAAGCCAGAAGGAATTGCATTTGTAAAAAATACAGTTAAAGCTGATAATTATGCTGATATTATCCAAGAAGTCGAAAGCAACGCAGGTTGGTACACTGGTATCAACGGAGCTTTCAAAGTTGCCTATATTGAGGAGGTTGTGGAATGATGCTTGAAACAGTGAAATATTATGGAGAAGGAATTAGTGGTAATGTTGTTCAGCGGGAAACCCCTTATGGATTCTCACGAATGAAACATAAAAAACGTACTAAAAAAAAACAGTTTCTCAACCGTTTACTCTTGATGATTTTAAATTGATGGGGGAAATAGCTGGTAAAGCAGCAAAAGCTTTTGCTGAAGGATACATGGAGGTACTCTATGATTAAAGAATTACATATCATTTTTCACCCAGAAAATGAGTATCCTTACTCAATAGCAGGTTGGAATGAAGATGGTACTGACTTTACAGGTTCGGCTGCTGAACTAGGACTGGCAACCTTACAATGCGCTACAGCAATCTTTGAAGGATTGTATCAAGATTATA
>OMAC01001263.1_pt1 | contig 10563 bp, 9 predicted proteins | sample 1644561 | NCBI WGS metagenome assembly OMAC01 (sample SAMEA103958144, study PRJEB25191) | human gut metagenome
CGAATACGGCTCGAAAGTCCCTGCGGTGGTATCGGACGGAAGATATATCTTCGGCTGTCAGTTCCACCCTGAGAAGAGTGGAAAAACTGGTCTTAAAATACTTGAAAACTTTGCGAAAATGTCACAGGAGGTAAAATAATATGCTTGCAAAAAGAATTATACCATGCCTTGATGTGCGTGACGGAAAGGTTGTAAAGGGAGTAAATTTCGAGGGCATAAAAGAAGTCGGCGACCCTGTTGAATGTGCATATGAATACAATTTGCAGGGTGCAGACGAGATAGTTTTCTATGACATAACAGCCTCCCACGAGGGCAGAGGCGTTATGCTGGACGTTGTACGTGAAACAGCCAAAAAGGTATTTGTACCGCTCACTGTTGGAGGCGGTATCAAAACTGTTGACGATATAAGAGATACTCTCCGTGCAGGCGCAGACAAGGTGTCTGTGAACTCTCAGGCAGTGCAGAATCCTCAGCTTATAAAAGACGGCGCGGATATTTTCGGCTGTCAGTGCATCTGCGTTGGCGTTGACGCAAAGAAGGTCGGCGACAACAAGTGGACGGTCTACATCAACGGCGGAAGAGTGGATATGCGAATGGATCTTATCGACTGGGTGAAAAAGTGCGAACAGCTTGGTGCAGGTGAGATATGCCTGAACTCTATCGACACAGACGGTGTAAGGGGCGGCTTTGACCTGCCAATGCTGAAAGCTGTGTGCAGTGCTGTAAAGATACCTGTTATCGCAAGCGGCGGAGCAGGAAAGCTTTCAGACTTTGCTGACGCTTTCCTTGAAACTGATTGCTCAGCGGCTCTTGCGGCAAGCCTTTTCCATTTCAAAGAGCTGACAGTACAGCAGGTAAAGGACGATTGCAGGAGCAAGGGAATTATCGTGAGGTGAGCATAATGATTGTTTTCAATATCGTATTTACTTTGTTTATACCAGTGCTTATGATATTGTGCGGCTATCTGATGTATAAGCATACACCGAAAGATATCAACTGCTTGGTGGGCTATCGCACTGCTATGTCATTGAAAAATCAGGAAACGTGGGATTTTGCCCACAATTATTGCGGACGTCTGTGGGTAAAGGTCGGAGCGGTCATGACGATAATTTCGGCATTGGTCTGTGTTCCATATTTCTTTATGAGCAGCGGCAAGGCGACTGTGATAATGTGCATAGCTGAAGTGATACAGGTGGTATTTTTGTGCTGGACGATAGTACCAACAGAACGAGCACTCAAAGATAATTTCGACCAAGACGGCAACAGAAAGGACAAATAATGAACCCAATAAAAGTTGATATAAACGATCTGGATAAATATTTTGTAAAAAGCGAGCTTACCCCTGCTATCGCATTTGATGTGGATACAAAAACTGTGCTTATGCTTGCTTATATGAATAAGGAGAGCCTGAAAAAAACACTTGAAACAGGCTATACATGGTATTGGAGCAGATCAAGACAGGAATATTGGAACAAGGGTGCAACAAGCGGTCATCTGCAAAAGGTGGTTTCTATCTATGCGGACTGTGATAACGATACCCTGCTTCTTAACGTAAAGCAGACAGGTGTAGCCTGCCATACAGGCTCATATAGCTGCTTTTTCAATGAGATATATAATACGGAGGAAGAATAAAATGACAGTTTATCAGGAAATTTTCGAGGTAATAAAACAGCGTAAAGCTGACTATGAGGCAGGCAAGGCGCAGGAGAACAGCTACACAGCTTATCTTTTTGACAAGGGCGTAGACAAGATTTGCAAAAAGGTGGGCGAAGAGGCTACAGAAACAGTTATCGCTGCTAAAAACGGTGACAATGACGAGCTGAAAAACGAAATAAACGACCTTCTCTATCACGTTATGGTGCTTGCGGCAAATCAGGGACTTGAGTGGTCTGACGTGGAAAAGGTCCTTGACGAGAGAAACGAAAAAATAGGCAATCTGAAGAAATTTCATCAGGTAGACAAGAACACCTGATTATATGTATCCAAAGGCTCTGCGTTCATGCGCAGGGCTTTTTTTGCTTTATGAGAGGATTTTCAGAAATTTAAGCACACAAAAGCCTTTTGCCGAATAGAATATAGCGAAGTAAAAAAACTTCCATGATTTGATTTATAGGAGGACTTACTATGAGCGATTTTAACGGCAAACCTTTCAAGGAAGCAATGTGTATCGAGGCAATGCGTGTGTTTGATTCATGCTCGTCACAGGATTGTCTGGAGGATCTTGCGTTTACATTCAGCCAGGCAGACCAGACCGTGATAAACGCTGCGGCGTATATCAAAAGCACTTGTATCGACGTGACAGACGTAAGCTTTGCAATATCTCCGGTGGCATTCAACCACGGCTTTTATGCAGTTGACGTTACTTACACATTCAGGGCGCAGATAGAAGCATATGAAGCAGCAGGCGCAGCTCCAACAGTAGTTTACGGCACCTCATCATTCACAAAAAAAGTTATTCTTTTCGGCAGCGACGGCGGCACACAGAGATTTTCTACCTGCGAGCCGAACCAGGTCGTCACCACCTCGCCTACAAGCGGCTGCTCATGCTGTTGCTGCACAGCGGCAATGCCTTGCGCTTCTGTGAGCGTAGCAGCGCCAATGTGTCTTGACGCAAAGCTTGTCGCAGAGCCTGCACCAAGCGAGGAAAAGAACGTTCTTATCACTATCGGACTTTTCGCTATCATTCAGTTGTCAAGACCTGTGCCTATAATGGTGCCTGTATATGATTACTGCGTACCTGGCAAGGAGTGTTCCACAAACAGTGACAGCCCATGTGAGATGTTTGAAAAGATAGCATTCCCGACAGTAGAATTTTTCCCAAGAGGACTTGAAGAACCCCACTGCAAGGAAGAAAATGATACAGGGGGTCAGGGCGAAGCTCAGGGATAATATGTGATCTATGGGGGCGGAGTTTTCTGCCCCTTTTTGTTTTGCAAAGCAACCTGTTTGGCTCTTCGCTCCCAAAACGCTTGACAAGAAGCCTTAAAAGATTTATAATTAAAAGGAATGTACGAAATGAAATGAGGATATCAATGACTGAGAATTTTTCGGAAATAATAAATGAGGAAACCGCTCCGCAGAAGCTGCTCCAATGGTCTGGTGAATACGAAAGAACTTGCGGTCACAAGCCACTTGCCCTTATCCATTCATACGGCTGTCAGCAGAACGTCAGCGACGGCGAGAAGATAAAAGGTATGCTCTCAAAGGTGGGCTATGAGTTCACGTCCGATGTGAACGAGGCTCAGCTTATATTGTATAACACCTGCGCTGTAAGAGAAAATGCCGAGGACAAGGTGTTCGGCAAACTTGGCGACCTTAAACATCTCAAAGAAAACAATCCCGAGCTTATTATAGGTATCTGCGGCTGTATGGCTCAGCAGAAGCACGTTGCCGAGAAGATAAAAAAGACCTACCGTCAGGTGGATCTTGTTTTCGGAACTTTTGCATACAACGATATGTATAATATGCTGTGGGAGATAATATCAAAGCATGACAGGATATTCAATCTGTCAGAAAATCATGTTGACATAAACGAGGATTTCTTGCAACTTCGTGACGATAAGATAAGAGCGTTCGTGCCTATCATGTATGGCTGCAACAATTTCTGCACCTATTGCATAGTGCCTTACGTCAGGGGCAGAGAACGCAGCAGAAAGCCTGAGTCCGTTATCGCAGAGGTAAAAGCACTTGTGAAAAACGGATACAAAGAAATAACACTGCTAGGTCAGAACGTTAATTCATACAGTTATGGTTTTCCTGAGCTTTTGAGAGAGCTTGACAAGATAGAGGGCGATTTTCGCATAAGATTTATGTCAAGCCACCCAAAGGACGCAAGCCATGAGCTTATTGACGCTATACTTGAATGCAAAAAGGTGTGCAAGCATTTGCATCTTCCTGTGCAGGCAGGCTCAGACAGGATACTAAAGCTTATGAATCGCCGCTATACCACGGCGGATTATCTGAAAATAATCGACTATGCCAGAAGCAAAGACCCTGAGTTTTCATTCACAACAGACCTTATCGTTGGCTTCCCAAGTGAAACATACGAGGAATTCTGCGAAACTAAGGAGCTTATCAAAAAGGTAAAGTACGATAATATCTATTCTTTTGTGTATTCAAGACGAAGCGGCACAAAGGCTGCCGAAATGGAGGATCACATCTCAGACAAGCAGAAGGGTCTGTGGCTGAGAGAACTGCTTTTGGAGCAGAGAGAGGTGTCAACAGCGTGGCTTTCAAGATTTGTGGGAAGAACTGTAACCGTGCTGCCAACAGGCGAGGGCAGAACTGGCGCTGATTATCTCACAGGCAAGAGCGACGAGGATATGATCGTCGAGGTGAAAGCGGATAAAAAATATATCGGTAAATTCATTCAGGTTCGCATAACAAAAGCAATGAACTGGGCTTTGAGAGGCGAGCTTGTTGAAGATAAATAACAGCGAAAGCTGAATAATATTTAAAGGAGAATTACCATGGATGTAATTGAAATGACAAGAAAGCTTGGACAGGCTATTCAGGAAGACGAGAGATACAAGGCTTATATGGAGGCTTGTTCTATCAATGATACAGATGTTGAGATACAGAACAAAATAGGCGAGTTCAATCAGCTCCGTTCACAGCTCAGCGTTGAGATGCAGAAGCCTGATAAGGACGGCGAGAAGATGACAGCACTTGACACTCAGATCAGAGAGCTTTATGACGAGATCATGGCTATGCCTAAGATGATCGCATTTAACGAAGCTAAAGAAGTTATGGATAAGCTTCTCGGCTCTGTAAACTATATCATCTCAATGGCTGCAAACGGCGAAGACCCAATGACTTGCCCAGAGGAAGCTCCTCATAGCTGTTCAGGAAGCTGCGCATCATGCGGCGGCTGTCACTAAGACAGTATCAAAAAACGAATAACAGTCAGGGGGAGCTTATCCCCCGTCTGCCCGAATCTGAAGATACCTTCGGACTGGGGCGGATAATTTCTATGGCGATATGACACCAAAAGTGTTCGTATCGAAAAAACAAGTAGGGGCGAACAGTGTTCGCCCGCATTTTGAAAGCATGAGAATATTGCGGTATGATAAATATATGAAACGGAGTGAGTTTGAGTGGAAACCAAAGATATAGATTTTTCAAAGCTGTCACCTATGATGAAGCAGTATTTTGAAGTAAAGAACAAATATAAAAACCATATACTGTTCTACAGACTGGGAGATTTTTATGAAATGTTCTTTGATGACGCTATCATTGCGTCAAGAGAGCTTGAACTTACCTTGACAGGTCGTGACTGCGGACTTGAGGAAAGAGCGCCTATGTGTGGTGTGCCTCACCACGCCTGCGACGTTTATCTGAAAAAGCTTATTGAAAAAGGCTACAACGTGGCTATCTGCGAGCAGACCATGGACCCTGCAATGTGCAAGGGAATAGTGCCGAGAGAGGTCATAAGAGTAGTCACACCGGGTACGCTTATCGAAAGCAGTATGCTTGATGAAACGTCCAACAACTATATCTGTGCATTTTATATGAGAGCCAAGGAAAGCGCATTGTGCCTTGCGGATATTTCCACAGGCGAGGTGCATCTGTTTGAGTTTGAGGGCAAGGAAATGACAAGTTCGGCTATAAATGAGCTGTCGAGATTTTCCCCTGCGGAGATTCTTATAAATGACGCTTTTCTTTCAAATAAAGAGCTTTCAAGCTTCATAAGAGAAAAGCTCAAGACCAGCGTTCAGCTTTTGGAGGAGAACGATTTTTCCCCTGAGATACATACAGAAGAGGTGCTGAAACAGTTTTCCACAAACAGCCTTGAATCTATTGGCGTTAAGCCTGACACAGTTGCAGCATTTGCAGTGTGCGGGCTTTTTGCATACATACACGATACACAGAAAGCATTGGTGGGCAGATTTTCCGAGATAATAAAGCATGACGCCGACCCTATCATGACTATCGGCTTCACTGCAAGAAGAAATCTGGAGCTTACAGAAACTCTCAGAAATAAAGAGAAAAAAGGCTCGCTCCTATGGGTGCTTGACCATACCAAAACTTCAATGGGCAAGCGTATGCTAAAATCCTTCCTGGAACAGCCCCTTGTCAATCCTGCAAAGATAATCGACAGACTTGACGCTGTTGAACAGCTCACAATGAAGCCTGTTGAACTTGGAGAGCTAAAAGAGATACTGGGAGGAGTCTATGACCTTGAAAGACTCATGACAAGGGTAATGTATAAGACCGCTACCCCTAGAGATCTTAAATCACTGTCGCTGACAGCACTTAAACTCCCTGAGATAAAGGAGCTTCTCAAAGGTTTTGATTCAAAGCTTCTTGCAAACTGCAACAATAAAATATCCACCCTTGAAGCTATCTCAAACCTTGTTGAGAACGCCATTGTTGACGAACCGCCTGTTAATGTCAAGGACGGCAACGTTATCAAAGACGGCTTCAACGAACAGCTTGACGGACTGAGAAATATAATCTCAGGAGGCAAGGGTATAATTGATGATATTGCGGAGCGTGAAAGAGAAAAAACGGGTATCAAAAATCTGAAAATAGGCTATAACCGAGTTTTCGGATATTATATCGAGGTAACAAAGTCTTACTATGACCTTGTGCCTGACAACTATATAAGAAAACAGACCCTTGCCAACTGCGAGCGTTTTATCACGGACGAGCTTAAAGTCGCAGAGAACACTATCCTCGGTGCAAGCGATAAGATAGTTACTCTTGAGCAGGAAATATTTGCGGAGATAAGAGATTTTGCAGCCACACAGCTTAGACTTGTGCAGGAAACTGCCACAGCAGTGGCGCAGATAGACGTGCTTTGCTCGTTTGCAACTGCGGCGGTGAACAATAACTATACAAAGCCTGAGATAGCCATTGACGGCATTATTGATATCAAAAACGGCAGACACCCCGTTGTTGAGCTTATGCAGAAAGACGAGGTGTTCGTGCCTAACGACACATATCTTGATCTTACAAGCAACAGAATGGCTGTCATAACAGGTCCGAATATGTCAGGTAAATCAACTTATATGCGTCAGGTTGCTCTTATCACCCTTATGGCGCAGATAGGCTGCTTTGTGCCTGCGGACTATGCAAAAATATCTGTGGTCGACCAGATTTTCACAAGAATAGGCGCTTCTGATGACCTTACCGCAGGTCAGTCTACCTTCATGGTGGAAATGAGCGAGGTTGCAGATATCGTAAAGCACGCCACCAAGAACAGCCTTGTTATCCTCGACGAGGTGGGCAGAGGTACTTCAACCTTTGACGGAATCTCCATTGCAAGGGCAGTGTCGGAGTATATCTCCACCAACAGATCAATGGGCTGTAAGACCCTGTTTGCAACACACTATCATGAGCTTATCAGCCTTGAAAAAGAGCTTGACGGCGTTAGAAATTTCTCTGTCGCAGTAAAGCGTCAGGGGGATAGTATCAAGTTCCTTAGAAAGATAGTTCCGGGCGGAGTTGACGAAAGCTACGGCATAGAAGTTGCAAAGCTTGCGGGTCTGCCAAACAAGATAATAAACAGAGCCAAAGAGCTTCTCGAACAGCTTGAAGCGGAAAACAAAAAGGCAAGACTTGCCGCTCAGCAGATAGAAAGCGACCAGATATCCTTTGACAAAATAAGCGACAGCATCGTTACCGACAGACTTAGAAAAACCAACATAGACGAAATGACCGACAGCGAGCTTAGAGATTTTGTGAAAGACTTGCTGAAATATGTTTAGGTGAGCGTTATGAAAAAGTGGTATGACGAGGAGTACGAGTTTGAAATAGAGGTCACGGGATTTCTCCGTGGCGACCATACTGAAAGATATTGCCGAAACGGAGAGGAGATAGGGGATAAATATTTCTGCACCTATGGCTGTCCTGTGAATAAGAACGGCTATGGCATTTGCAGTAAAACAATGATGATGCTTTATCCCATTATGGAAGCTGTCCGCAGCGGCGGCGATATGACTAAGATAGGCGGCGACAGCAAATATACAAAAACTATCGTCTGTCCTGACGGCTGTGTCATGTTCCGCTTGACAGCAAAGCCGACAGGCAAGGAGAATTTTCATACAGGCGGCTTTTGGAAAGAGCCATAGAAAAGGATAGAAAAATGTCAGAAATAAAAGTTCTGAGCAAGGAAGTTTCCGAGCTTATTGCGGCAGGCGAGGTAATAGACAGACCTGCTTCAATAATAAAGGAGCTTCTTGAAAACGCAATAGACGCAGGTGCGAACGTCATAACAGTTGAGATAAAAAACGGCGGCCGCACCTATATAAGAGTGACGGATAACGGCAAGGGTATCTCAAAAGATGATCTGCCTATAGCCTTTCTTCGTCATGCAACAAGTAAGATATCAGTAAAAAATGACCTTGACAGTATTATGACCCTCGGCTTCAGAGGTGAAGCACTTGCTTCTATCTGTGCCGTATCCAAGGTAGACGTGCTTACGAAACGTCCCGAGGAGGATTACGGCACGCATTATGTTATCGAGGGCGCAGTGGAAAAGACCTGCGAGGAGTGCGGCTGTCCTGACGGCACGACTTTCGTTGTGAGGGATATTTTCTATAATGTTCCTGCAAGACTAAAGTTTCTGAAAAAGGACGTTTCAGAGGGCAATTTTGCCGCAGACCTTGTTACAAAGCTTACCCTTTCACACCCTGAGATATCATTCAAGTTCATCAGGGATAATAAAGTTGAGATATTGACAGCAGGGGACGGCAAGATATATTCCGCAGTTTATTCAGTTTATGGCAGAGATTTTGCAAACTCCATGCTTGAAGTTGACTATACATGGCAGGGTATGCACATAACAGGCTTCACTGTGAAGCCTCTGTCTGCAAAGCCTAACAGACGTTTTCAGAATTTCTTTGTGAACAAAAGATATGTGAAATCAAGGGCTTGTGCGGCAGCATTGGAAGAGGCATACAGAAATCTTCTTATGACGGGAAAATTCCCAGCTTGCGTGCTTTATATTGATATTCCGCCGAACACCATAGATGTGAACGTCCACCCTACTAAAATAGAAGTGCGTTTTTCAGACGAAAAGCTTATGCACGAGGCTGTGTTTTTTGCGGTGAAAAATTCCCTTATGAAGAATGACAGACCTAATGAGATGCACCTTGAAAACAAGCGTAATTTCACCGACAGAGAGCTTTTTGATATACCTAAAAAAGATAACAGCGTCCAGCTTAAATTCTCTATGGAGGATAATAGTCAAAAGCCTGTTATACCTGCCCCAAAGCCGCAGACAGAGAAACAGTACGAAAATTCGTACAGCTATCAGAAGCCTGCACCAACGCTTAAAACTGTGGAGAGCAGGAGCATAACTGAGGAAGAAAAAGAAAAACTCAGCGGCAGTGACGATATGTTTCTTGCAAGCCTTGAACAGCCTGCAAAGAGAAAAACAGCCGTCACAGAGCTTTCAGGTCCTGAGCCGAAACCCCATAAGGTGACAGTGGAGGAGATAAACAAAGCGATAAGCGAGATACCTCTTCCCGAAGAGCCGGAGGAGCAGAGCGGAGAAGCTTTCAAGTTTATCGACGCTCAAAGCTTCACAAAGAAAAAGCCTGTTTCCGTTATCGTGGAGGAGAAAGAGCCTGAAAAGCCGAAGCCTGTTGTGGTGGGCGAGCTTTTCAAGACCTATGTTGTGGCACAGGTGGGCGACGAGATGATACTTATGGATAAGCATGCCGCCCATGAGAGATATATTTTCGAGAGGATAAAAAGCGATGCCGAACAGCTTGAAACGCAAATGTTCCTAGAGCCTATCATGGTGTTGCTTTCTTATGACGAGTATGACGCTCTCACCGCAAACCTCGATAAGGTGTCACAGCTTGGCTTTGAGATAGAGCCGGACGTTGCGCCAACTGTTGCAGTAAAGGGCGTGCCTATCATTCTTGGTGACGATAACCCTGCGGATATAATCAGCGAACTTGCAAAGAATTTTATCGAGAATAAACTCAATCCGCAAATAGAGCTTTTTGATGACCTCTACCATTCTATCGCCTGCAAAGCGGCAATAAAGGCGAACGATACCAACAGCGGAATAGAATTGCAGGCGCTCGTGAACGCCGTTTATGGTCAGGAAAATATCAGATATTGCCCTCATGGCAGACCTGTTATGATAACCCTCACCAAAAGAGACATCGAAAAGCAGTTCAGACGAGTTCTATAAAAAATGCAGGAGGCGAAAGCTATGGAAAATAAAATACCTCTCCTTGTCATTGCAGGGCCTACCGCCAGCGGAAAGACCGCCTGCGCAGTGGAGCTTGCAAAGATATATGACGGTGAGATAGTTTCCGCAGACTCTATGCAGATATATAAGGGTCTGAGCATCGCTACTGCCAAGCCTACCAAAGAGGAAATGCAGGGCGTGCCACATTATCTTATAGATTTTCTCGAGCCTGAGCAGGCTTTTTCCGTGGCAGATTATGTGAAGCTCGCAGGTGAGCGTATCAGAGAGATACACAGCCGTGGCAAAGTTCCTATTCTCTGTGGGGGAACAGGACTATATATAAGCTCACTTGTGAACAACGTGATCTTTGACGATACCGAAACGGACGGCTCAGTGAGAAAACGTCTTGA
>OMAC01001264.1_pt1 | contig 10559 bp, 10 predicted proteins | sample 1644561 | NCBI WGS metagenome assembly OMAC01 (sample SAMEA103958144, study PRJEB25191) | human gut metagenome
AGGAAAGGCTGGTGTGGTTCCTCTGCCGGAGTCGGTGCTTCATCGCTCTCATTGGCCGCGCCAGAAAGCAGCGCTGGTAGCTCCGGGAGAGTATCGCTGTTTTCCAGTTGTTCAAGATAAGAAAAAATCGCCTGTTTAATTAACCAGTGTGGTGTGCGATCGATACGTGTCGCGGCAGACTTAATACGCTCACGCGTCGCGTCGTCCAGCTTAACCCCCATGGTGGTGGTTCCCATGCCATTACTCCTGTTGTTCTGAAAGGTGCAACTTAACGTTATCGTGAAATATCTATGATGTTGCAACTTTGTGCAACCGTGTTAAATGTGACCTGCGTAGCAAGCTTAAAAATGAATGAAATGTTAATAAACGAAATCGATATGACAGGGATTAAAAAAATAACTCAGACTTTTTCTCTGCGGCAGTTAACATTTTTGAAAGGTGCAACCGCAAAAAATGTGAGAGAGTGCAACCTGATGAAAAATAGTGTCGCTGAGCACTAAAATTTAATGTAAATGGTGTGTTAAATCGATTGTGAATAACCAGCGCTTCCGGCAGGATACGGTCGCCCTGGTAAAACATAAACTCTGTTACCCCGTTCCGGTGGCAGATATAACGGCAAGTTTCGACATTGCCGATAATAATTTTTTGGAGACTTTAGATGGCTATTAGCACACCGATGTTGGTGACATTTTGTGTCTATATCTTTGGCATGATATTGATTGGGTTTATCGCCTGGCGATCAACGAAAAACTTCGACGACTATATTCTGGGCGGTCGTAGTCTTGGGCCATTCGTGACGGCATTATCGGCGGGTGCGTCGGATATGAGCGGCTGGCTGTTAATGGGGTTGCCAGGCGCTGTTTTTCTTTCCGGGATTTCCGAAAGCTGGATCGCCATTGGTCTGACATTAGGCGCGTGGATCAACTGGAAGCTGGTGGCCGGGCGGTTGCGTGTGCATACCGAATACAACAATAACGCCTTAACATTGCCGGATTATTTCACCGGGCGCTTTGAAGATAAAAGCCGCATTTTGCGCATTATCTCCGCGCTGGTTATTTTGCTGTTCTTCACCATTTATTGCGCTTCAGGCATTGTGGCAGGCGCGCGTCTGTTTGAAAGTACCTTTGGCATGAGCTACGAAACGGCTCTGTGGGCGGGGGCTGCGGCGACGATCCTTTACACCTTTATTGGCGGTTTCCTCGCGGTGAGCTGGACTGACACTGTACAGGCCAGTCTGATGATTTTTGCCCTGATCCTGACGCCAGTTATCGTCATTATCAGTGTCGGTGGCTTTGGTGACTCGCTGGAAGTAATCAAACAAAAGAGCATTGAAAACGTGGATATGCTCAAAGGGTTGAATTTTGTCGCCATTATCTCGCTGATGGGTTGGGGGCTGGGTTACTTCGGGCAGCCGCACATCCTGGCGCGTTTTATGGCGGCAGATTCTCACCACAGCATTGTCCATGCGCGTCGTATTAGTATGACCTGGATGATCCTCTGCCTGGCAGGGGCGGTGGCTGTCGGCTTCTTTGGTATCGCTTACTTTAACGAGCACCCGGCGGTAGCAGGTGCGGTAAACCAGAACGCCGAGCGCGTGTTTATTGAACTGGCACAAATTCTGTTTAACCCGTGGATTGCCGGGATTTTGCTGTCGGCGATTCTGGCGGCGGTAATGTCAACGTTAAGTTGCCAGCTGCTGGTATGTTCCAGTGCGATTACCGAAGATTTATACAAAGCGTTTCTGCGTAAACAGGCCAGCCAGAAAGAGCTGGTGTGGGTAGGGCGAGTGATGGTGCTGGTGGTGGCGCTGGTGGCGATTGCGCTGGCGGCAAACCCGGAAAACCGCGTGCTGGGCTTAGTGAGCTACGCGTGGGCAGGCTTTGGCGCAGCGTTTGGTCCGGTGGTGCTGTTCTCGGTGATGTGGTCACGCATGACGCGCAACGGTGCGCTGGCGGGGATGATCATCGGTGCGCTGACGGTTATCGTCTGGAAACAGTTCGGCTGGCTGGGTCTGTACGAAATTATTCCGGGCTTTATCTTCGGCAGTATCGGGATTGTAGTGTTTAGTTTGCTGGGTAAAGCGCCATCAGCGGCGATGCAAAAACGCTTTGCCGAGGCCGATGCGCACTATCATTCGGCTCCGCCGTCACGGTTGCAGGAAGGGTAAGGGAAGGCGTTTTACCGAAAATTTCACGTCATAACCGGAAGCAGGCAGAGGGCAATCAGTGATTGCCCTCTGCGTTTTTTCTCAAAATATTTTTACATCTTCTCATCATTATCACTACATTCCACTTGTATTTTTCTTCATCGTAATGATAATCGCTATCACTGCGATTTACTTTTCTTTGCATAGATTGACTCAGAAAAACGTTTAAGGGTGGGTGGCATGTTTGTTCCGTTTCTCATTATATTGCGCGAAGGACTTGAAGCCGCGCTGATTGTCAGTTTGATTGCCAGCTATCTTAAGCGTACCCAGCGAGGCCGATGGATTGGTGTAATGTGGATTGGCGTGTTGCTTGCCGCTGCGTTGTGTCTGGGCTTGGGTATCTTCATTAACGAAACCACCGGCGAATTTCCGCAAAAAGAACAGGAACTGTTTGAAGGCATTGTGGCGGTGATCGCCGTGGTGATCCTTACCTGGATGGTTTTCTGGATGCGCAAAGTGTCGCGCAACGTCAAAGTACAACTGGAGCAGGCGGTCGATAGCGCATTGCAGCGTGGAAATCATCATGGCTGGGCGCTGGTGATGATGGTCTTTTTTGCCGTTGCAAGGGAAGGGCTGGAGTCGGTCTTTTTCCTGCTGGCGGCATTTCAACAAGATGTCGGGATCTGGCCGCCGCTGGGTGCAATGCTTGGTCTTGCTACAGCCGTGGTGCTTGGCTTCCTGCTCTACTGGGGCGGTATTCGCCTCAATCTTGGTGCATTTTTTAAATGGACCAGTCTGTTTATTCTCTTCGTCGCCGCAGGGCTGGCAGCTGGTGCCATTCGCGCATTTCATGAAGCCGGATTGTGGAACCACTTTCAGGAAATCGCCTTCGATATGAGCGCGGTGCTCTCAACTCACTCGCTGTTTGGCACACTGATGGAAGGGATTTTTGGCTATCAGGAAGCACCGAGCGTCAGCGAAGTCGCCGTCTGGTTTATTTATCTCATCCCGGCGCTGGTGGCATTTGTTCTGCCACCACGCGCAGGGGCGACTGCGTCCCGCTCCATGTAGCAAATATGACGCAAACTCTTGCTTAGTTACAACATACTTTAAAGGGATAGTCTCGTCATGACCATTAACTTCCGCCGTAACGCATTGCAGTTGAGCGTGGCTGCGCTGTTCTCTTCTGCTTTTATGGCTAACGCCGCTGATATTCCGCAAGTCAAAGTGACCGTGACGGATAAGCAGTGCGAGCCGATGATCATTACGGTTAACGCCGGGAAAACACAGTTCATTATTCAGAACCACAGCCAGAAGGCGCTGGAGTGGGAGATCCTCAAAGGCGTGATGGTGGTGGAAGAGCGGGAAAATATCGCCCCTGGTTTTAGCCAGAAAATGACGGCGAATTTACAGCCTGGCGAATACGATATGACCTGCGGTCTGCTGACTAACCCGAAAGGGAAGTTGATCGTCAAAGGTGAAGCAACGGCGGATGCGGCGCAAAGTGATGCGCTGTTAAGTCTTGGTGGTGCAATTACTGCATATAAAGCGTATGTCATGGCGGAAACCACGCAACTGGTGACCGACACCAAAGCCTTTACCGACGCTATTAAAGCAGGCGATATCGAAAAAGCGAAAGCACTGTATGCGCCGACGCGCCAGCACTATGAGCGCATTGAACCGATTGCTGAACTGTTCTCCGATCTGGATGGCAGCATTGACGCCCGTGAAGATGATTACGAGCAAAAAGCCGCCGATCCAAAATTCACCGGTTTCCACCGTCTGGAAAAAGCATTGTTTGGCGATAACACCACCAAAGGGATGGATAAGTATGCTGACCAGCTTTATACCGATGTGGTCGATTTGCAAAAACGCATCAGTGAACTGGCTTTCCCTCCTTCAAAAGTGGTCGGCGGTGCAGCCGGACTGATTGAGGAAGTGGCGGCCAGCAAAATCAGCGGTGAAGAAGATCGCTACAGCCACACCGATCTGTGGGATTTCCAGGCTAACGTTGAAGGCTCGCAGAAAATTGTCGATCTGCTGCGTCCACAACTACAAAAAGCGAATCCGGAACTGCTGGCAAAAGTCGATGCCAACTTCAAAAAGGTCGATACCATTCTGGCGAAATACCGTACTAAAGACGGTTTTGAAAATTACGACAAACTGACCGATGCTGACCGGAATGCACTGAAAGGACCGATTACTGCGCTGGCGGAAGATCTGGCGCAACTTCGCGGTGTGCTGGGGCTGGACTAAGCGTTATGCAGTATGAAGATGAAAACGGCGTGAATGAACCGTCACGCCGACGTTTACTGAAAGGGATTGGTGCGCTGGCGCTGGCGGGAAGTTGTCCGGTCGCTCATGCACAAAAAACGCAAAGTGCGCCGGGTACGCTTTCACCGGATGCACGCAATGAGAAACAGCCGTTTTATGGTGAGCATCAGGCAGGGATCCTGACACCACAACAGGCTGCAATGATGCTGGTGGCGTTTGATGTGCTTGCCAGCGATAAAGCCGATCTTGAAGAGCGCTTTGGCCTTGCGCCACAGATGCCAAAAAAGTTGCAGAAGATGACGCGTTTCCCTAACGACTCGCTGGATGCGGCGTTATGTCATGGTGATGTGTTGCTACAAATTTGCGCCAACACCCAGGACACGGTGATCCATGCGCTGCGCGATATCATCAAACACACGCCGGATTTGCTCAGCGTGCGCTGGAAGCGGGAAGGGTTTATTTCCGACCACGCAGCGCGTAGTAAAGGCAAAGAGACGCCGATAAATTTGCTGGGCTTTAAAGACGGCACCGCCAATCCCGATAGCCAGAATGATAAGTTGATGCAAAAAGTGGTGTGGGTGACGGCAGATCAGCAGGAGCCTGCGTGGACAATCGGTGGCAGCTATCAGGCAGTACGCTTGATTCAGTTTCGAGTGGAATTTTGGGACAGAACGCCGCTGAAAGAGCAGCAGACGATATTTGGTCGTGATAAGCAAACCGGTGCGCCGCTGGGCATGCTGCATGAGCATGATGTTCCCGATTACGCTAGCGATCCGGAAGGGAAGGTGATTGCGCTGGACAGCCATATCCGGCTGGCGAATCCCCGCACGGCGGAGAGCGAGTCCAGCCTGATGCTGCGTCGTGGCTACAGTTATTCGTTGGGCGTCACCAATTCCGGGCAACTCGATATGGGGCTACTGTTTGTCTGCTACCAACACGATCTGGAAAAGGGCTTCCTGACAGTACAAAAAAGGTTGAATGGCGAGGCGCTGGAGGAATATGTCAAACCTATCGGTGGCGGCTATTTCTTTGCGCTGCCGGGTGTGAAGGACGCGAACGATTATCTCGGAAGCGCATTATTGCGGGTTTAATGTTTTTAGGCGGATAAGGCGTTTACGCCGCACCAGGCGTTCGTACACTGATGCGACGCTTGCGCGTCTTATCATGCCTACAATCGGTGCGGGTCGGTAGGCCGGATAAGGCGTTCACGCCGCATCCGGCAAGCTTTTACCAGTACTGCGAATCCTGCTGAAAGCACACAGCTTTTTTCATCACTGTCATCACTCTGTCATCTTTCCAGTAGAAACTAATGTCACTGAAATGGTGTTTTATAGTTAAATATAAGTGAATATATTGTTGCAATGAATGCGAGATCTGTTGTAATTATTAAGTAGCAGCGGAAGTTCCCGGCAGTGATAGTCAGTCACTATGGAGATCGCGGATGGTAACGTCCTGTTCTGGACAATGTTTTGTTAAGCAACGCTCCACCACTTGCGGAGATTTCTCCTCCGGTAGCAACTTCGTCACTCTGTATTTTTCTCACTTCCTCTCTTTACTCGTGTTACCGACGCCGCAAACGGTGTGCGTAGCCGTTTTTCGGCATTTTATCCAAAAGCAAACTATGGCTTACAAGGAAGCCAACCCTCTGATGTTCGTGCGCATAATCGCGCTGCCAACGGCGCGTGTGATGAATACAAACAACTCAAGGTGCTCTCCATGGGAAGACAAAAAGCAGTGATCAAAGCTCGTCGCGAGGCAAAACGTGTGCTGAGACGGGATTCGCGCAGCCATAAGCAGCGTGAAGAAGAATCGGTCACCTCGCTTGTGCAGATGAGCGGCGTAGAAGCCATTGGTATGGCCCGCGACAGTCGCGATACCTCGCCCATCCTCGCGCGAAATGAAGCGCAATTGCACTATCTGAAGGCTATTGAGAGTAAGCAGCTGATATTCGCCACGGGCGAAGCCGGGTGCGGAAAAACCTGGATCAGCGCAGCAAAAGCGGCAGAGGCCCTGATACATAAGGATGTCGACAGGATTATCGTCACCCGTCCAGTTCTGCAAGCCGATGAAGATCTTGGCTTCTTACCTGGAGATATCGCAGAAAAGTTTGCTCCCTATTTTCGTCCGGTCTACGACGTGCTGGTCCGGCGCTTAGGGGCTTCCTTTATGCAGTACTGCCTGCGACCGGAAATAGGGAAGGTGGAAATTGCGCCGTTCGCCTATATGCGTGGACGTACCTTTGAAAATGCAGTCGTCATTCTTGACGAGGCGCAGAATGTGACTGCCGCGCAAATGAAAATGTTTTTAACCCGCCTCGGGGAGAACGTGACGGTTATCGTCAACGGTGATATCACGCAATGCGATTTGCCTCGCGGCGTGCGCTCCGGATTAAGTGACGCGCTGGAACGTTTCGAAGAAGATGAAATGGTCGGGATCGTCCGATTCGGTAAAGAGGATTGCGTACGTTCGGCACTTTGCCAACGTACGCTACATGCATACAGTTAAGTGTATTATCGGCGCAGAGCCCGGGCGAACCGGGCTTTGTTTTGGGTGTTTACGCCCGGACTAGCGCTTTTTCTGAAACCACCATTTTTATTTGCCCCTGGCTGGTGAAGTGTACGCTCATCCTGTGGCTTTTTTGTAGTTGCTGATAGAGCTCATCAGGTATTGCTAAGCTCTCAGCATATTCTTGCGGCGTATATTGGTAGGCTGCATGATGCTGCTGTTTTTGAAAACGTAGCTTATTGTACAGCGCCCAGACAATTAACACGACGGCATTCGCCACTGCCAGCAAAAAATAGAACTGAAGTCGGCTTCTGGCCTCGCTTTGCCAGTAATAACCCGTCAGCAGATCCATTGCGAATAAGAATATGAACAAAGCAAATAATGTCCATAAGATGGTTGTGGCAACATAATCAACCATTAAACGTACTGGCGATTGTCGGGTCGTAATAATTAAATTGTTCATATTAACCTCTCAGAATCCCGCGATCGGGACTTACCCAACGGGCGCGTTGCTTTTTAGGCATCAACATGACTCGTGTAAATGATACCAATGTCGTTGCCAGACTCAGCATCCAGAAAATAACCGGGAACCAAATAATCCAGAAAAGCGATGAAGTCAGATTATGCTCATAGCGATTCTCGATCATCAGGCTGACAATAAATTGCAGTAAACATAACGTACACAATAATATTCCGGCAGTATGTGTCGCAGCGATATGTGTCAATTCAATATTTAACGGTACACCGGCAAGTTGGACTGCGTAAATAATGAAACCGACCAGGCAAGTGAAGGCCCATATTGTCGTCAGGCAGTATTCAAAAAACAGCGGCCACATTCGAAAGTTTTCTTTGCGCCACAACCTTGTCATATTTTTGAGGAATACTTCTGCACCGCCCTGAGCCCAGCGCAGGCGCTGTTTCCACAGCCCTTTTAACGTTTCAGGCATTAATATCCAGCACAGCGCCCGTGGCTCGTAAAAAATCGCCCACTGATTCAACTGCAGCTTCCAGCTAATATCAATATCTTCGGTGATCATATCGTCACTCCAGTAACCCACTTCTGCCAGGGCGCTGCGACGAAATGCGGCAATAACACCGGAAACGGTAAATACGTTTCCATAGATACGCTGGGTTGATCAAACCAATAATTGAGGAATACTCGCCAACCTGAATTTTACCCACCAGGGTAGAACGTGTTCGAATACGAGGATTACCGGTTACGGCACCCACACGCGGGTTGTACAACATCGGTTCCACAATATATGCCGCCGCATCGCGGTCTAATAACGCATCGCCATCAATGCACACCAGATATTCACTTTTCGCCGCGGCAGCTCCGGTTTTAAGCGCAATGGCTTTCCCCTGGTTTTGCGCCAGATGAATGACCCGCAGGTGGGGAATTTGTGCAGCCATGCGATCCAGGATGGCACGGGTTTTGTCTGTTGAACCGTCATTTACGGCAATAACTTCAATGTTCTCATAACGCTGTGCTAAAGCGGCGTGTATGGTTTCCTCAACGTTTTTCTCCTCATTAAAACAGGGAATGATAATGGAGATAGACGGATTATCTTTCAACTGGGGGGCTGGTGCGTTTTCTCCCCACGGCCAGTGGCGTTCACGATAGACCCAGAAATAGACGCCGCCAACAATCCACATAATAGACATAAAAAACGGCCAGAAGAAAACGAACCTCATCATCAGTTCACCAGAGTGAAAGTACGCTACGCATAGGGGGATGCATAACACCAGACATAATATAAAAAACGATACGATGCGATTAATCATTTTTCGGATACCAGGCTGTTGAAAACTCAGGACGAATAACGTCTATTTCAGGTTGGTTATGCAGAAAATTGTCGGGATAATAACCATAGTTTTTCCCTCCATTCAGTTGTAATAGGCTCATCCAGTGAGCGAGTTGTTGCGAAGAAATAGCCTGATGCTGACCATTTTTCTGCCAGTTTTGTGCCTGTAATTCTAAAATAGATTTGTCTTTAGCCTGAGGGATGTTTTTAATTTGATTGGTCAATTGTATTAACCATTGGTCAGCCGATTTTTCTGCGACACCTTCCATATAAGGCATAGCCATAATAGCGGTCCAGTCATAGCTTTTTAGGAAATCAGCATAATTCTGTGCAAACCACGCTTCACTTTCAGGTTGTATTACCGGAAGTGCAAAAATATTTCGTGCAGTTTTAACATGTGGACCGCGAATGGCTTTTACGCGCGCACTAAGTTCTAAAGTGAAGTCAGTTAACGCACGACTTTTAAAGCGGGTCCACTGTTTAAATTGCTCCGGGTTTTGTCGAATTTCGCTCAGACTCCCGCTAAAGCCTGCTTGCTGATAAGCCGTGATAGCCGGTGCACTGGCATCTTCATAATCTGAAAGCAAAGCATCATCGTGGAACAATATGCCATCAAAAGCAGCATGTCCGGCAAGATCTTCATATAACATGCCAACTTGTGCTCTGACTCTGTCATCGAAAGGAGAGAGACGGCGATATTGTTCAGGATGAATTTGTGCTTTTTTCTCCCCAGTCGGTAAGTATTTTACTCGCGTTAATGTGGGATCTAAATCCCAGCTTAATACCGGCATCCACGCATAGATGTTTACACCTGAGCGGGTACGTAATTGCCAGGCAACCCGACTAAAAATATCTGCTTTCATTGGTAGCAAACGATTTGGAAACCAGACCTCTTTGACCAGCCCATCACCATCGGGATCAGCAAATGCCTGCAAATACACGGTTGATATTTGCATATCTTTCACCCGCTGAATTAGCACATCAATATTGCGATCCATTTGCTGGTGGTTTTCGTCATAAACGTAATCAAGATCGATATGCATTATCCGTTGTGGTGATTTTTCCTGTACGGTAATAATTTGCTGGGCAAACTCTTTTAATGAGGGATTATTGGCGATTAATACTCGCGGAATGGAATCCAATTGTGACGCATTTGCCAAACCTGATTCAAGGGTGAAGAACATGTCATAACCGAGTTTTTTTAATTCCTCTATCGCTATGCCATTCGCTTCGCCATAAGGCCAAACAAAAACGTGTGGATTTACCTTAGCCTTTGTACGCAGGTATTCCGTCATTTTTACAGCATCCAGACGAATTCTTTCCCGGTATTCTGCTGCGGTTTCATACCGTGCGTGGTCAGTAAAATATGCACGATTTACATATACAGGCAATAAGCTGCCGGTGGCATTAGCCTGAATACCGTAGTGAGAATTCCATGTATGAGAAGCGACCTCAACGAGCCGGGAACGCGCAACTTCTCGCACTTGTTGCCACGTGGCAAAATATTCTCGATCGACCATCTCATCGCCAAATTTTACTTGTTCATCCGCTGGCGTATCGACCCAACTGCCGACGGGGGCCCATACAGCAGGCCACTGGAAGGCCTGAAGAATTGGGAAGACGCAGGTATAAAAACTCTGGTAGCCGTCATCAAAAGTCAGCACTACTGCTTTTTCCGGTAGCGGTTTTCCTCCTCGATGTGCTTCACGAATTTGAGCAATACTGACCGGTTGATAACCGTTCTCGCGCAGCCAGGCAAATTGTTCACGCAGTGCTGATGTCCGCACTGACATAAAACGCTGGTCGGCAGCTTCGTCTTCAACGTTATG
>OMAC01001269.1_pt1 | contig 10493 bp, 6 predicted proteins | sample 1644561 | NCBI WGS metagenome assembly OMAC01 (sample SAMEA103958144, study PRJEB25191) | human gut metagenome
CAACCGCAGGAACAGGGTCGGAAACCGACCCCGGCTGCGTCATTACGAATGAAACAACTCATGAGAAGACAGGCTTTGTACATCCTGCTTTATTTCCCGTTCTCGCAATTGTCGATCCTGAACTAATGCTATCCGTTCCTCCGAAGTTTTCTGCCTATCAAGGATTTGATGCATTATTTCACAGCATAGAAGCATACGTATCGAACGGTGCAAATCTAATGAGCGACATGTATGCTTTAACTGCAATAGAAAATGTGTCTCTCAATCTGCCGAAGACAATAAAAAACGGGAACGATATAGAAGCCCGCACAAAAGTTGCATTCGGCAATACTCTTTCCGGATCTGTAATGTGCGTAGGCCGGTGTAACAGCGAACACTCTCTGGAACATGCCATGTCTGCTTATCACCAGGAACTTCCTCACGGAGCCGGGCTGATCATGATAAGCAAAGCTTACTTTACCCACCTTATTAAACAACACGTATGCGATGATCGTTTTATAAAGATGGCAAAGGTCATGGGTATGAAAAACGCAACAGAACCAATGGATTTTATAGCTGCTCTTACAAAGCTTCAGGAAGATTGCGGCGTAGCCGATCTCAAAATGTCCGATTATGGTATTACCCCCGATGAATTTGAAAAATTCGCTATCAATGCTAAAGATACCATGGGTTTTCTCTTCTCTTGTGATCGTATCCCGCTAAGTAATGAGGATTGTATAAATATTTATGCAGCATCTTACAAATAAATAATTTTAATAGCAAAAGGAAGAAACAAATAGAAAAAGGGAGTATTCTCTCAATGTCTAAACATAAAAAATTATGAAAACTCTGCATTCTATACTTATTTTTATCCTTATGATATCAACTACCTTTAATTCTTCGGCACAAAATAACGATTCAAAAATTTTAGTAGCCTACTATTCTTATAGCGGGAATACCAAAGCTGTTGCCGAACAGATACAAAAAGGTACTGATGGTGATTTATTTGAAATTCAACCTATAAAACCCTATTCCAAAAACTATCAAGAAGTTGTCGATCAAGCTAAAAAAGAAATCAACGACAACTATAAACCCGCTTTAAAAACTAAAGTAAAAGATATCGATAAATACGATGTCATTTTTGTCGGTTCACCTTGCTGGTGGGCAACAATAGCACCTCCGGTAGCGGCATTTTTATCAAGTTATAATCTCTCAGGAAAAACAGTCATTCCGTTTATGACTCATGAAGGAAGCCGCATGGGGCATTCAGAAAACGACATAAAGGCTCTTTGTCCGAAATCAAATGTTTTAAAGTTTTTCCTTAAAGGCGGTTCTTGGATTGCCGTCAGACCATCGGGAACCGAGCCGAAATTAAAAATGTATTATTCCGTAAGGGGTATTGACTCTTCAACGTGTGAGCGTTCGCTTCAGAATATCAGAACAATTATAAACGGAATAATGGGTATGGATATTGAAACATATATAAAAAAAATAATAAGACCTAAAATTCAGGGCGACGGCGGTGAGGTTGAATTTGAGTCATTGTCTGAGGACGGGACTTTAACTTTGATTTTCAGAGGAGAATGTTCTAAATGCCTTATCTTGAACAGATGCGTTGACTGGATAGCGGAGGAAGTGCTGAAAAATACAAGTAAGCTTGTAAAAATAAAGGCAGTTCGTAAAAAACCGTATTTTTGGGATAACTGAGAGGAGTAATTATGGCACATATTAAAGTCGTCAGGCGCAGTATGCGTCCCGAAGAATGGAATGATCTCAGATTCGGTTGGCTCAAAAGATATATTATAAATGACAAATTACCGATAGATAATATAGTTATTAAAGATGCCCGTCAGGTTACGGAAAACAACTATGAGTTTTATTCCGACGAATTCAGACCGCTGAAAAAAGGAGACTTGTATTTTACTCCGGACGGCACAGCATTTATAAAAGCAGAAACGGAAGTGCCCGACAGTTTAAAAAACAAAGAACTTTGGCTTTACCTCAAAACGGCTGCCGAAATTATCGTCAAGGCTAACGGTAAGTTCGTTGGAGGTATAGACCCAAACCGAGACAGAGTGCTTCTTACACCGTATATTGGTACTCCGGATAAAATTAAATTTGAAATGCAGGGATACAACCGATCCAAACCCGACGATGAAAGAAATCCGGAGTCGTTAGCGGTTCGCGGTTGCAGGCAGATTTTTAACGGCGCGTACCTCGTAACGATTGACCGTGATGTACAAAGCCTTGTATACGATATTGAAACACTTTTGGACATAGCAAAATCGGAATTGTTCAACGAGGACTATCGAAAATTTGTAAACACCGAGCTGAACAATGCGCTTAATCTGATTGATTTTGACACGGACAGCAGACCTACAGGGATAAGAGAAGCAAAAAAATATGTCAATGATGTCATTTTTGCGAATAGAGACTATAAGGGTAGCGGTGATGTTGCACTTGTAGCACATTCACATCTTGATATAGCGTATTATTGGCGCAGAATTCATGCTGTTCAAAAGAATTTGCGCACTGTTTTGATACAGCTTCGCCTTATGGACAGATACCCCGAATTTAAATATACGCATACTCAGGCATATACTTATGAATCCTTAAAGCAGTATTATCCCGAAGTCTTTGAAGAACTCAAAAAAAGAGTTAAAGAAGGAAGATTTGAACCCGTAGGAGCTATGTATATCGAGCCTGATTGTAATATTCCGTCAGCCGAGAGCTTAATAAGGCAGTGCTTTTATGGGCAACTGTTTTTCAGGGAGAATTTCGGAAAAACCATAAACAATTGCTGGCTGCCTGATGTTTTCGGTAACAGTTGGATACTTCCTCAAATACTGAAAAAATGCGGAGTTGACTATTTTGTCTCTAATAAAATGTCCACTTGGAACGATACTAACCGTTTTCCTCACAATAATTTTATATGGAAAGGAATAGACGGCAGCGAAGTATATGCATGCGTTCCGCCCACACATTTTATTACTTGGAATATGCCGAGCCAAATACAGGAAAATTGGGAGGCGTATCAGGATAAAAATTCAGGCGGACAAACAATGTCTATGTTTGGCTACGGCGACGGCGGAAGCGGTGTTACCGAAGAAATGCTTGAGGTTATGAGGCGTTTTGATAAAATTTCCGTTATGCCTAAAACAAAGCATATGGGTGGAGCCGAATTTTTGGAAAAAAATCTTAAAGGCAATACTTCACTCGCTAAGTGGGACGGTGAACTGTACCTTGAAATGCACAGGGGGACATTCACAACAAAGGCGAACTTGAAAAAATTAAACAGAAGGCTTGAGTATAAAATACGCGAGGCGGAAATCATTTCTACGTTACGTGCAATGTCGGGCTTTGATTATCCCAGAGAAAAACTCAAGGAATGCTATAAAAAGCTTCTTATCAATCAATTTCACGATATTTTACCCGGCAGCCATATAAACCCTGTTTATAATGACGCCTTGGCAGATTATGTATACGTTGATAAAACTCTGAGCGGAATTATCGGCTACGGCGAAGCTTATTTTAATTCGCTTAACTTTAAGCGCAAAGAATTGACTTTCTTTGAAGATGAGGACGGAAGCGAGACGAGATTCGGTAAAAAGGGCTTTTGGACCGTACCCAATATAGCTCCTCTTGACTGTACAGTTATTGAAAAGCCTGACGAAGAATTCAGCGACGAATGGTGTATTGTTAACGGTAATTCAGCAGAAACACCGTTTTATAAAATTAAATTTGCTTCTGACGGTTCTATCACCGGGCTGTATGATAAGAGACTTGACAGGGAATGGGTAAACGGAGTATTTAATCGCCTTGAAATATATGAGGATAATCCGGGTGTATATGATGCATGGGATATTTTACCGAATTATACCGATAAAATAATTCCGTTAAAGGTAGTTTCACCGCTGAAACTTACGGAAAAAAGCGGAGAGGCTTGTTACTTTAGAGTAACACTCGGCACCGAAAACAGCAAATGGGAGAGAATAATCAGGATATTCAGACGTTCTCCAAAAATCGAAGTCGAAAACAATGTTGATTGGCACGAAAAACATAAGCTCGCTAAGGTACTGTTTTCTCCGAATGTTTTAAGCCGTGAGGTTCTTTGCGATACCGGTGCGGGATTTATTGCGCGTGAAACTCACAAAAACACATCTTGGCAAAGTGCCCGCTTTGAATGTTGCCATCACAAATGGTTTGATATTTCGGAAACTGACGGCGGTATAGCTGTGATAAACGACTCAAAATACGGAATAGGTATTTCGGAAAACACTTTATCGCTTAGCTTGCTTCGCGCTACCGAGCGACCTGACCCTGAAAGCGACATAGGCAAGCACAGCTTCGCTTACCTTATTTATCCGCATTCCGGTTCGGCGGTTGACGCTCATATAAATGACATCGCATTTGAATTTAATATTCCGCTGACAAGGGCTGATGTTTCATGCCAAAATACATTTGACGGAATGTTCTTGCAGGCGATGAAACTTTCCGAAGACGGCGAAATGGTTGTTGTTCGTTTATCCGAACAGAACGGCAGACGCGGCAAAATGAAATTCCCACAGCAGGTTTATGTCCTTAATATGCTCGAAGATAAACTGTATTTGACAGATGAAATTGATTATAAGCCGTTTGAAATTATCACCATAGGCATATTAAGATGATAATTATTTAGAAGCAACATTGTATATGAGAAAACAGCCGCCATAAGGCGGCTGTTTTCCTGTTTTGATGTAAAAGCTTTAATTTGATATTGATATTTTATATGCAATTTCTTCAAGCTGCTCAATGCTCTCAAGGAGTCCTACGCTTTGGCGGTATTCGGCGGCATTTCTTATGCCTTTTATGTACCATGCGGCGTGTTTACGGGCTTCCTTTATGCCGATTTTTTCGCCCTTATATTCGCATATTTTTTTTACATGGTTTACCATAACGCGCATGCGTTCTGAAACGGGCGGCTCCGGTAAAATTCTGCCATCTGTCATATAAGCGTTTATTTGTGCAAAAACCCACGGTCTGCCGAGAGCACCTCTGCCGACCATCAGCAAGTCGCAGTTCGTTTTTTCAAACATAAGCGCAGCACTTTGACCGTCTGTAATGTCACCATTGCCTATTACAGGTATTGAAACGGCATTCTTTACTTCGCGAATTGCTTCCGTATCAACTGGGGGAGCATACATTTGTGCGCGCGTTCTTCCGTGTACTGTTATTGCGACCGCACCGTTTTTCTCAATCGTTGTTGCCGTTTTAACAGCATTTTTCGTTTCGTTATCCCAACCGGTTCTGATTTTAGCGGTTATTGGTTTATCTGTAACGGAGTAGGCGCTTTTCAGTATTTCTCCGATTACATCAGGCGTTTTCAAAAGAGCCGAGCCGGAGCCGTTACCGGCTATTTTAGGCGCGGGACATCCGAAGTTAAAATCAATAAAATCCGGGTTTTCGGTTTCAACCGATTTCACCGCTTTTTCTATAACTTCCGGTGAATTTCCGAATAATTGTATACCTGTCGGGCGTTCACCGTTTGTTATATGCATAAGCTCGTATGATTTTTTGTCACCCATGGAAAGTGCTTTGGCACTTATCATTTCGCTCTCTGTAAAAGCGGCACCGTAACCTCTGCAAATTTCTCTGAATGCTCTGTCGGCAACGCCTGCCATAGGTGCCAACGCCGCAAATCCATCTATGTGTAAATTTCCGATATTCATAATAACAGCTTTCAATAGTTTTTTATAAAGTATATCACATACTAAAAATATTAACAACTTAAAAATATAGTGCATTCGTATGTGTTTTATGATACAATATATTGAAAATTTATTAGGAGAATGACAAATGAAACTGCTGGTTTTGGACGGGAACAGTATTATTAACCGTGCTTTTTACGGTATAAAGCTTCTGACAACCAAGGATGGTAGATATACCAATGCCATTTATGGATTTATGAATATATTTTATAAGCTGTGCGACGAGCTTCATCCCGACAGCGTTGCATTCGCTTTCGATTTAAAGGCACCCACATTCAGGCACAAAATGTATGATGAGTATAAGGCGGGACGTAAGCCCATGCCTCCCGAACTTGCGGAACAGATGCCGGTCCTTAAAGATCTGCTTAGGGCGCTCGGATATAAGATAGTAACAAAAGAGGGGTATGAGGCAGACGATATTCTCGGTACTCTTGCTTTTTCCTGTAAGGACGGCGATGAATGTTATATTGCCACCGGAGACCGTGACAGCTTACAGCTTGTCGGAGATAATGTAAAGGTATTGCTTGCGTCAACGAAAATGGGCAGACCTGAAACCAATATTTATGATGTTAAAAGAATTAAAGATGATTACGGTGTTACTCCTCATCAATTGATAGACATTAAGGCTCTTATGGGTGACAGCTCCGATAATATTCCGGGAGTATCGGGCGTTGGGCAAAAAACAGCTCAGAGTCTCATTTCCGAGCTTGGCTCAATACAAAATATTTATGATAACATTGATACTATTGACATAAGGGAATCTTTACGCAATAAGTTGAAAAACGATAAAGATTCGGCTTTTATGAGCTACAAGCTCGGCGAGATTTGCAAAAGTGTTCCGATTGAGACCGATTACTCTTTTTATGTTCCGGACGAAGGTGACAAGGGTGAGGCTTTGTCTATTTTGCGTTCTCTTGAAATGTATAAGCTGATAGACAAAATCGGCTTAAATACCGTCACGTATGACGCTAAGCCGGAAAATACGACTGTAAAGGAATATAAAAGGGTAAACAGCTTAAATGACTTTTTGTTAAAAGCGAATAAGCTTTACTTTGTATACTCTGTTAAAGACGGTAGATTTGAAAGTCTTGCCGCTTGCAACGGCGATGACATATGTGAAGTAAATACCGAGAATGACAGCGAAGTCGAAGCTTTTATAAACATTCTCGAGGATGAAAATACAGAGAAATATACTTTTAATATAAAGCCGCTGTATGCGTATGCATTTTCTCACGGATTTGAGATTAAAAATGTAAAAATGGATTTAATGCTCGCGGCGTATTTGCTTAATCCGTCGGCTAAGGATTATGACATTGAAAAATTGGCTGCAGAGTACAATGTGTACTATGAAGCTGATGGCGGCTTTTCGGCACTTTCCGAAACCGTATATCCTCTTACGGTGAAGCTTTCGGCTTTGTTGGAGGAACGGGACCAAACGGAACTTTTAAGCAATATTGAATTGCCGTTGGCAGAGGTTCTTGCCTCCATGGAAAAAATCGGTGTAAAAGTAGATAAAAGCGGCATTGAAGCTTTCGGAGATATGCTCGGTGAGAGAATAAAAGGACTTCAAAGCCGCATATATGAACTTGCAGGTGAAGAATTTAACATAAATTCTCCGAAACAGCTCGGAGAAATCCTTTTCGTTAAGCTTGCCATACCGACTAAAAAGAAAACAAAAAGCGGATTTTCCACAAATGCCGAAGTTTTGGAAAAGCTTGCCGATGAATATGAAATAGTTAAGTTTATTTTAGAGTATAGAACCTACACAAAGCTGAAGTCTACTTATTGTGACGGTTTGCTCAAAGAAATAGCCGCCGACGGACGAATCCACTCGACATTTAATCAGACCGAGACAAGAACCGGTCGTATTTCGTCTACCGAACCGAACCTTCAGAATATTCCCGTCAGGACAGAACTAGGCAGAGAAATGCGAAAGTTCTTCATTGCTGATGACGGCAAAGTGCTTGTCGATGCGGATTATTCGCAGATAGAGTTAAGGGTTCTCTCTGATATAGCCGATGACAAAGCTATGATTGACGCTTTTAATAATGGTGATGATATTCACGCTATTACAGCGTCGCAGGTATTTAAAATGCCTTTGCAAATGGTGACGCCGCTTATGAGAAGTCGTGCCAAAGCGGTCAATTTCGGGATAGTATATGGCATAGGTGCGTTCTCTTTGGCAAAGGATATCGGCGTCAGCAGAGCCGAAGCAGACAGATATATTAAGGATTATCTACACCATTACTCCGGTGTTGACCGATATATGAACGAAGTGGTTGAAGAAGCAAAGAAAAACGGTTATGTTAAAACTTTGTTTGGAAGACGCAGATATCTTCCAGAACTCTCTTCCTCAAACGGTATGTTGAGAGCGTTTGGAGAGCGGGTGGCAAGGAATATGCCGATACAGGGAACGGCTGCCGATATTATTAAAATTGCCATGATAAGGGTATATACAAGGCTTAAAGAAGAAAATCTCAATTCGCGTCTGATATTGCAGATTCACGATGAACTTATAGTAGAGGCACCGGAGAATGAAAAAACAAAAGCCGAGCTGATTGTTAAGGAAGAAATGGAAAACGCATGTAAAATGAAAGTTTTGCTTAAAAGCGACGCACATTCGGGAGAGAGTTGGTATGATGCTAAAGCATGATGGTGTTTTGTCATTTCATTCTATGACGGATAAAGATGTGATGTCGGTGTATGAGCTTGAAAGAGAGTGCTTTAGCGTGCCGTGGAGTATAAAATCAATTTCCGAAGAACTCCAAAATGCAAATGCGCGATTTCTTTTGGCTGAAATAAACGGAGAAACGGCGGGATATGTCGGTTCATATTTTGTCTCCGGCGAAGTGTATATAACCAATGTTGCCGTAAAAAACAAATACAGGAGAAAGGGTGTAGCTGTGGGTTTGCTCTCGGAGCTTATCGATTTGGCAAAAGAGGCCGAATCCGAATTTGTTTCTCTTGAAGTCAGGTGTTCAAATACACCGGCAATATCGCTCTACGGTAAGCTGGGTTTTGAAAAAATAGGTATCAGGAAAAACTTTTACGAAAATCCGCGTGAAGATGCGTTGATAATGACAAAATATTTATAAGAAACAACTGAACGTCAGTCTTTTTAATGGAATGTGGTGGTTTAATGTTAATTCTCGGAATAGAAAGCTCCTGCGACGAAACTGCGGCTGCCGTTGTAGAAAACGGCAGAAAAATAGTTTCATCTGTAGTGGCGACACAGATTGAAAAACATAAAATATTCGGCGGCGTAGTACCTGAAATAGCTTCAAGAATGCACACGGAAGCAATATGTGCGGTTACAAAACAAGCGTTATCCGACGCAAATTGCAAAATATCCGATATTGATGCCATAGCTGTAACCTATGCACCGGGGCTGATAGGCGCATTACTTGTCGGTGTAAATTACGCAAAGGGCTTGTCTCTTTCATCCGGAGTACCGTTGGTTCCCGTGCATCATCTTCGTTCTCATATTGCCGCTAACTATTTATCTTATGAAAATTTGAAGCCGCCGTTTTTGTGCCTTGTAGTCTCCGGCGGGAATACATTGATAACAGAAGTTAAGGATTATACGGACTTTAAAATTCTCGGCAGAACACGAGACGATGCGGCGGGAGAGGCACTCGATAAGGCTGCGCGTACATTGGGACTTGATTATCCGGGCGGTGTGAATCTTGATAAAATTGCAAAGAACGGGAATTCCGACTCATATAAATTTCCAAGACCGCACGTTAACGGTTCTCCGCTTGATTTCAGCTTTTCGGGGCTTAAGACTTCGGTAATTAATCTGATTCATAATGCAGAACAAAAAGGAGAGACTGTCAGTGTACCAGATGTCGGGGCATCGTTCTTAAAGGCCGTTGTGGATTCTTTGGAAGACAACGTCAGAAAAGCCCTAGACTCTACCGGATACGACAAGCTTGTTTTAGCAGGCGGTGTTTCCGCTAATTCTGTTTTGAGAGAGCGTATGCTCTCTCTTGCAAAAGAGAAAAACGTCGAAATTTATTTTCCCGAGCTTTCACTGTGTGGAGACAATGCGGCAATGGTCGGGGCACAAGGGTATTTTGAGTATGTTTCCGGCACTCGCGGCGATATGACACTAAACGCCAGAGCAACGCTTGATATCGACAGTGTTCAATAACTTTTGCCATATCATTATGTAATATTTGTCATATCATTTCTATTTGTTTATTGTTCATCAAAAATACGATAAATATTGACAACTATTTAACACTTTTTTGCTTGCCAAAATGAAAGTTTTAGACTATAATAATTCATAATGGCGGAGGTTGGGAAAACCCTGAAAATTCGTCTGAATCAGTTAAATATTTCGGCTGTGCCGAATTAGTTAAAAGGAGATAATACTATGGCAGCACTTACAACTAACAAAAGCATTTTGTCATGGATTGACGAAAAAGCAGCTCTTGTTAAGCCCGACGAAATCGTTTGGATTGACGGTAGCGAAGAGCAACTTGAAAAGCTTCGCGAGGAAGCTTGCAAGTCAGGTGAGATGCGTAAATTAAATGAGGATTTACTTCCGGGATGTCTGTATCACAGAACGGCTCCCAACGATGTTGCTCGTGTTGAAGACAGAACTCTTATTTGCTCAAAGAAAGAGGAAGATGCCGGTCCCACAAACCATTGGATGGAGCCCGGCAAAGCTTATGAAATGCTCTATGCTATCGCAAAAGACAGCTATAAGGGCAGAACAATGTATGTAATCCCTTATTCGATGGGTCCCGTAGGTTCACCGCT
>OMAC01001273.1_pt1 | contig 10477 bp, 9 predicted proteins | sample 1644561 | NCBI WGS metagenome assembly OMAC01 (sample SAMEA103958144, study PRJEB25191) | human gut metagenome
AGTTACAATATTTACCTCGTATTCGTTAAAAATTAAATACGATCCTAACTTTCTTTGTGTTCCTTCTTTTGGATCTGACCCCATTTGTCTAGATAAGGCGTCAATAATTGGATACATAATACCATTAACACGTGCAATATTGCTTGGAATGGCAATCGCCATTAAGGTTTCAACCGTTGAAAGTGAATAAGCTAAGCCAATTGTTCTTTTACCAAAAGACCTAATAAATAGATAAGCAACACGTTTACCCAATCCTGATCTAATAAATCCAGCAGACATGAACAAGCACATTGCAATTAACCAAACAGTCGTATTCCCAAAAGATGCAGATACTTCTTTAATATTAAAAATATGAAGTAGCGTACCAATTGTAACAGCAACCAAAGTAGAACCAACCATCGGTAATGGTTTAGTAATACATGCCACGATTGTAGCAATAAATAAGGCAAATAAATGCCATGCAATTGGTGTTATTGCAGCCGGTCTAAAAGGTGTAATGATCCACAATACACATCCAATAATTACTGGAAGTATAAATCCCTTCCAATTTACTTTTGCTAACATTTGTATATCTTCTCCCCTAACCAAAGCTATTTGCTTTTACGAGCGTTCTCTATTGCTTGTTTAACAGCATCTTTAAATGCTCTACTAGTTGTACTTGCACCAGAAACTGAGTCCACGTCAGCAGAATTATGGTCGAGCATTTCTTGGGTCAATTTTGGTATTGCCTGACCACCCAAATCGCCAGATTCTTTTTCTTGAAGCGTTTCGATATTCTTTAAGTTTTGATTTTCATCTAAAGTTACACGAACAACAATTGGAAGATCATTAATCCCTTGATCGCTTGACCCAATTCCTTGATTTTTACCAGCTTCAAAATGCATCTTAACTTGATGTGCATCACTCTTTAAATCTTCATGAACTTGACTTGCGCTAGTAACAGCATCTGGAAGATCTACGTTATTCTTTATTTTTGCTGCATTAGTTCCAGCAATCTTTCCTGAAATTAATAAATCAGCAATTGAATTGGCCCCTAAATACTTAGTGGCAAAAATGTCTCCTAATTCTCCGGCTTCATATAAATTAGGAATTGCCTTTCCATCAAGTCCAATTACTTCACATTTAGAATTTCTCTGTGCACCACCATGTGTATGCAAAATATTATGACGAACAGGAATTGCATAGTATGGACCTTCTTTTAAAGATCTCATAGTTTCAATTTTTCTGTTCAAAAACATATCTCGTTTTTTCACATCAGTTAAGAAATTAAAGTCTTCAACTGCCTGCTTTAAATATGGCGCATCAATTTTTTTAGATAATTTTTCAATTGAATCAGCTTTAATTGCATATGAAATCAATTCTTTAATTTGATCTGCCTTAGCTGACTGATCGTTAGAAAGCTGCTCATATTGAGCTTGATCCATAATAATATGTGGATGATTTTGATTAGGAATCATAACCCAATTTCCATGATTGTACTTATAGCCATGACGATCTTCTTCATCTTCTCTAAAGTAACGAGTACCATCATCGCCTGCTACAAAAATTGACCCATTAAATAAGCTCTTCCAATTAATCATGTAAGCAAATTTTTCTCGTGGTTCATTTTGTCTAAGCGATAAGCCATGTGAATCGTAGTTAGACATATGCCATAATCGCGCACCGGCTTCAACAGCAAGATCAATTCCCTTACCACGGTTATACAAAGTACCAATTGGCGCAAGAGAACCTTGTCCTAAAAAGTCTTGAACCATACTTTGATTATTTTCAAAACCGCCCAGACTTAAGACAACCCCTCTTTTAGCAGCAACATTTACTTCTCTATTATTTCGCTTAATAACAGCACCAATTACTGCATTAGTGTCTGGATCTTGAATTAAGTGCTCTGCTGGCGATTCAAACCAAATATCAATTTTGTCTAATCGATCAAAAACTTGCTTACGAAGCAATTTCCAAAATCCGCCATTGTACATTCCCTTGGTCATACTTTGAGACTGCATCGAAGCTGCATCTTTATATTCTGGATATTCTCCATTTGGTCTTCTACCCGTTGGTTGAGCTTCAATTCCAAAATACTTTTTTGAATGCTCCTTCATTTGCATTACATTTTTGATAAAGGTATCTAAAGCTTCTTCATCATACTCAAATGGATAATAGGTCTGCTTATAGTATTCTTTCAGTTGATCGAAATTTGATCCCCAAGCAAAAGCACCGCCAGCATATCTAGTATTACCACCTTCGCTTCCTTCAGGAGCAGCATCAATCAAAAGAACTTTTGCATTATTATCAGCAGCAAAACGCGCTGCACCTGCTCCGGCGCCACCAAAACCAATTACAATTACATCATATGTGGCATCCCAAGATACTTTCGTCTTATACACCATATGCTCTTCTCCTCACAAACTTGTTTCATCCTTTACACATAGCAATTTATATCTCTTTATAAACTTTTTCTAGTGGGTAATTGTGAATAAAATTGAACTACTCAACTCTATAAAGCCGCACATATCATGGCTTCCTTGCAATTGTGAAAAATGTAACTTATAATTAAAAAAGATTAGTTTATAAAAAATATTTATAAAAGAGATAATAATATGAACGATAAGGATCTATTATATTTTTGCAAATTAGTTGAAACGCAGAACTATACCGTGACTGCTAATTCATTCAACGTTACACAACCGACAATTTCGATGGCGATCAAGCGACTTCAAAATAGATTTGATGATCCCTTGATTTTTCAAAAGAATCGCAAAAGTAAAATTACACTCTCACCCGCAGGTGAATTACTTTATCAGAAAGCCAAATACCTTTTAAAAGAAATGGCAAGTATCGATTACGACGTTAAACACGCCAATATTAAAAAAATTAGAGTAGCTTTTTCTGGGATTGCTGGTAGTATTTATATTCCTGAAATTATAGAAAAATTTTATAAAGAAGATATTGTTAACCTGTTAGATGCTCGCTTAGAAAGAAGTGCGACTGCATTTAAAGATTTAAATAATGGCGATGTAGACGTTGCTATCTATTCTTGGATGGTGCCAATCAACGATCCTGCCTATTTTATCCGTAATTTAGATAGAACAGAGTTAGTTATCATCACTGGTAAAGATGATCCTTGGAAAAATAAAAAAGTCATTGATGCCCAGGAATTAAGAAACCGCAAGTTTGTGGCCAGACAAAAAGGTTACTTAACCAGAGAATGTTTGGAAGAAGAGGCAAAGCTCGGTGATTTTACTCCAAACATTTTATACACGGCTCGAACAATGAAACTAATGATCGATTTAGTTAAAAGAAACGTTGGTATTGCTCTAGCAATGGAGAATTCCGTTAAAGATGAAAAGGATCTCCACATAATTCGTCTTCGTTCAGGACAAAAACTCTGGGCATACATGCAAATTGCAATGAGAAAAAGTTTTATTCCCAATAAATATCAAAAACAAGGAATTGACATTCTTCGGAAGTTCCATCTAAATTAAACAAAACCAGCTAAACACTGAATGCTTAGCTGGTTTTTACCTGCACGTTCACTTAAACTTCATATCTACTTTTAAACTCTTTTAAACTTTTCCATCAAAAAAGCTAAGTACTTTCATTTAGTACTTAGCTTTTTACAAATGATCTTTTTAATCAACAGGAGGAATTTCTCGAGTTTCAGCTAGTTTCTTATACCAATATGCACTCTTTTTAGCGTAACGCTTCTGCGTCTTAAAATCGACATAGAATAAGCCATAACGCTTAGAATAACCGTTTGTCCAAGAGAACATGTCTTGCAGTGACCATACAAAGTAACCATTGACTGGAATACCAGCTTCAATTGCCTTAGCTACTTCTTCCATATGTTGCTTTAGATAATCAATTCTTGGTGTATCATCGATGATCTTATCTTCGCCTTCAAACTTATCTTTATAACCCATTCCGTTTTCGGTAATATAGATTGAATGAACTAAAGGATAATCATCGTAAACACGCTTCAATTGATCATACATCCCTTGTGGATAAATGATCCAATCCCAGTCAGTTGCTGGTAAGTCCTTCGGGTGAATTTCTTCACCAACGCCTTTCATACGGTTGACATCAGTTCCCTTTTCACCAGTACCGTTATGAATGATTTCGGTGTCACCATGATATTCTTTCATAAACTTCGAGAAGTAATAGTTAACTCCCACAAAGTCTAATTGTTTTGCAGCTTTAAGAAGTACTTTTTCATCTTCTGGCTTGATGTCAATCATTTGTTGACCATTAGCATCAATAATCTCTTTTACTAAAGCAAGCGTATGCTTAGAATACTTACCAGCTAACGTTCCATCAAGATAAAACTTATTTTCTAAAACGTCTTTTAATTCAGCAGCATGCTTGTCACCTTCGCTGTCTGTTGCTGGATAAACAGTTTGAAGAGCATGAACAATACCAATTTGGCCAGTATAGCCTGCTTCTTTATAAGCATTAACAATTCGGGCATGAACTAGATTCTGGTTATATTCAGCTTTAAAACACTTATCAAATTGATCCTTGTATGCAGGAGGGAATGTTCCACCAACATATTGTTGACCAGCCATTGATGTAGGTTCGTTAATGGTAATCCAGTATCTAACTTCGCCAGCATACTCCTTAAAGCAGAACTTAGCATATTCAACAAAAGCATCTAACATTTCTTGTGATAGCCAGCCGCCCTTGTCTTGTAAGGCTTGTGGTGTATCAAAGTGATGAAGCGTTACGAAAGGTTCTACGCCTTCTTCATGACATTTCTTAAATAACTTGTGGTAGTATTCAACACCTCTTGGCTCAATTCTTCCTTCACCTTCAGGGAAAATTCTTGCCCAGTCAATTGAAACTCTAATTGCGTTAATGTGAAACTTTTTACATAATTCTAAGTCTTCTGGATAACGGTGGTAAAAATCACAAGCTGGATCTGGATTAATTGTTCCTTGTTCACGCAAGTACTTATCCCAGATTACTTCACCTTTACCATCTTCTTTTGTTGCACCTTCACATTGGTAAGCAGCAGTTGCACCGCCAAAGTAAAATCCTTTTGGAAATTTAAATTCTTTCATTAATTTTTACCTCAATTATTTATCTTCATTCTTGCCTTCAAGGCTATCAACAACAAACTTAAATGCTAAATCAGGTTTCTGAGTTAATTCAATGTACTGACGTCCAGTAGTAGTGACTAATTTAGAACCGTCATGATCGGCAATTTCTTTCAAGTTATCCTTCATACTATCCATCTGTGGAGCCAAAATAATTAAGTCCATATCATGAATAATATCCATGTGTTGACCATAAGCACGAGCTGCTGCGTGAAGTGGCAAATTACGTTCTTTAGCCATCTTGTTTAAGGCCTTAGCTAAGATACCTGAAGTACCACCACCGGCACAGATAACCATTACGTTAGTATCTTTGGTAATACCTTCTTTAGCTTCTTTGTCAGTAGCTGCAAGACTAGCAGTTGAATCATCAGTAGCAGTAGCTACGCCAGAAGCTTGTTCTGCAGCAAGCTTAGCTTGTTCTTGTTTGTATAAGTCATTGTCATAGAATTTAAAGAATGGAAGCCAAATTAAAGTATCAACAACTAAAGTTAAAATTACATAAACAAATGATAAACCAGCAAAACCAGAAGATACGATAATACCAATTGGAGCTGGAACAGTCCAAGGTAAAGTGTTGTATAAAGCGTTCATGTGAAGAACTTGAACAAAGAATTTATAAGCACAGACATTGAACATTGGTGTTACCAAAAATGGAATGAAGAATACTGGGTTCATGATAATTGGAGCACCAAACAAAATAGGTTCGTTAACTGAGAAACATCCAGGAATAACGGCGGCTTTACCAGCAGCCTTGTTTTGAGCTGATTTAGCTAAAAGTAAGAAGATGAATGGAACTACGAAAGTTGATCCAGTACCACCCATGTTCATAACGTAGTCTTGACAGTTAATAGTTAAAGCATGGCTTGCTTGCATTCCTGCATGAACTAATTGTTGGTTTAAGCCAACGTTAGTAGTCTCAATTGCAGCTACGGCTGGTGCAACAATTGAAGGACCTTGTACACCAACGAACCAGAAGAATGCCATCGCACCAGCAACTAATGCTAAACCACCATAAGTATCACTTGCGTGGAATAATGGTGAAAGAACCTTTACTACACATTCTGATAAATTTGCACCAAAGAGTTGGTTTAAAATAATTTGAACTATCCAGAACAATGCAACTGAGAAAGTCATTGGGAAAATGTCTTTAAAAGTTTGAGCAATGTTTTGTGGTACAACATCAGGCATTTTAATAGTTACATTGTTCTTAACACATGCATAGTAAATATTAGGTACGATCAAACCAACAATATATGAAGCGATTAATCCTTGCGTACCTAAGTAAGTTAAATCTAATCCATTTTTACCAACTTTAATAGCAATAATAATGAATGAAATTTCAGCAGCCAAGATAACGTTCATTGGATTAATCTGGTTTGTCTTAGGAAGCTTTAAGTTCTTATAATCAGTTAAATTCTTCGCACAAGTTGCAGTTACATATAAAGCAAGCAAGCCCATTGAATAGCTATAAGGCAAAACCAATGCGTTTTCTACTGCCTTTGGCCAATAAAATCCCCATGCGTTTGGTACATATGCAATCAGCGTAAACAAACTTGAAAACAAAATAATTGGCATGGCAGCAATAAAGCCGTCACGAACTGCTGAAACATATGGATTAGCCGCTATTTTTTCGAATTTTGGCTTCATTTTATCCATTGTTTTGGTAAAACCATTCATCTTTTCTTCCTCCTCATCCTAAGTTTAAAAATCATTTATTTTTAAACTACTTATTCAATACTATTTCCTTCGAGCTTATTTACTCGTTCATAAAGGTTAATAATTGTCTTCATCTGATCCTTTAAAAGCATTGTGGTCATCAATGTATCTTGTCCATGGACCATAATGAAGGTTACATCCATATCATCTCCTCCAGCTTCTTTACTCAAGAGCTTAGTCTGTTCATTGTGAGCTAAGTTGATTGATTCCTCCGCCTTCTTAACAAGTTCTTTTGCTTCAGTAATCTTTCCTTCACTGGCTTTATCCATTGCCTGCATTAAGTAAGTTCTTGCATCCCCTGAATATGCAACAATTGAAAAACCAGTCATTGAAATATCTTCTTTAGTAATTTGATTTTCTGCGTCCATTTTTATTCTCCTTAGATCAATCTCTGAATATGAATTGTTAAATATGTTTGTTCGCTTAACGATAACTTTATTTCTAATTTTTCTTGCATTAATTCTTTTATTCTCTGAACCATTCTCCAAGCCTTCGAATAACTAGCTTCTATTTCTCCAATCATTCCTTTAGAAACTGGTAAACTATCTGGCTCGTGATTATTAAGCCGATTAATAAAATACTTCAAATGAACTAACAATCTGTCATAATCGTTGGCATTTTTTTGCGTTCGATATATTCCATTTCTTTCAAGCTCATTTTGAACAACTTTTATGATTTCTTCATTTTCTGTTCGACTCTTCTCTTCTTCAACACTTCCACTAGTATGAGCATTGATAAAGTGAAGGGCGATACTCTTATGTTCTGACTCTGGAAAAGAAATATCTAAACTATTTCGAAAACCTTTAATTACATCATCCGCGATTTGATAAGCAACTGGATAGTTATCACTTAAATCTGGTAAATAATTAACATCATCATCGCCATTGATTAAGCGTTGATATGCACCAAACAAGTGTGTTGTTAAAGTTACGTAGATGTAAGGTTCAGCAGCAAAATGATATTTTGCCTGCACTTGATCAATTAAGTCATAACTTGTAGTTACAAAATCTAGCGGTACGTTTGATAACAAAGTTGTTAGATCATTAACGGTATTTTTATCTCTTATCTCAAATATCTTGTCGACATTCTCTTCTTGGATTAAATCTCCCCTTCCCATAACAATGTTTTGTTTATTATTCCTGGTATGAACAATAGCAACATTATTGTTTAATATTTGAACTATTCGGTATTCCATCTCTCACCCCTCCAGGAAAAATAAAAAAACCACGAATTTTAATACGAGATTACAGTTAGTCATCTGTATTAAAAATTCGCGGTTTTGCCTAATCGTATTAGTAACAATCCACATTTATTTTTGCTTACACATGTATATTAGCATGTAATCCGTCTAATGTAAACGCTTTTATTAGAATTTCTTTATTTTATTATTTATTGTCCCTAAATAAAAAGAGATTGGTTTCAATTCCAATCTCTTTTTGCGTGCGGTTTTTCTAAAAATATAAATCTTAACTTTTTTTAATAACTTATTCTAAACTGTCTTAATTCTTATTCTTGGCGTCTAAAGGTCTGCCCTTCCAGTCATAATATTTACGGCTGAGACGATTCTTTTTATTATCGAATACCACCAAGCGATAAAGGGCATAAATAGTACCAATCATTGCAAAGCCTTCAATAAAAATATTTTTAAAGAAAAGTTGTGGAATATTAATCGCAATTACAAATATTGTCCAATATAATACTCGCTTACGTCGTGCTTCTTCTTCGCGGCTAACTTTCTTTGTCTTCATAAAAATCATCTCTACCGTTTCTAAATAATATTATTAACTATGCTTCTTTAGCAGCTGCTGCATATTTAGCATTACGCTTCTTCATTTCTGTTGAGTACCACCAGAAGATTAAAATGTAAGCAGCAATGGCTAAGATTGCATAAACAATGAACATTCCTTGATGCTTCCAAGCGTTACCTACTAAGTAACCTAAGAATTTTTCAATAGGACCTTCCATAGTAGTATCTGATACTAAAGTGTGAGCAGGAATGTTAGCACCAACTTGGTGAGCTACTTGAGTTACGAATGGAGCAACTAAAGTACCTGCCCAAAGGAAAATTGGTAATTCAATGGTACCAATGATAATCATTCTAATAATCTTACCACGAGTTACAACTAACAAGGCTGGAGTAACACCCATGGCAATAATACCACCTAAAGGCATTAATCTGTTGCCTGGAATAACCATAGCTTCAACCATCATAATTGGAGCTAAAACATTGGCAGCTGCCCAAATTTCAGCACGTCCAGCGATGAATGGCCAGTCAAGACCAACATTGAATGTACGTCCCTTAAATTTTGAAGTAGCGAAGTTTGAAATACCTTGTGATAATGGTTCAACAGAAGCAATGAACCAAGAACCAATAACTGAGAACAATTCAATACATGCACCGGCTGTGAAGGAAAGAGTAAACATTGTCTTCCAACCTTGTTCAGTTGTAAAGTTGTAGCCAGCAAGTAATGAAACAAAGATACCTAAGTAAACACCAATTGCGAAACGACTGCCCCAGAAACCAATTTTTTCATTTAATTTAGCTGAGTCAAAGTCGTATTTATCAAGCCATGGTAAGCACTTATCAAAGAACTTATTGAAGACCATGATTACTGGGTTCATCATGTAGTTCATGTGAGTAGTAGTCATAGGGTTGCTTGATGGAGCATCTAGCAAGTCGTCAAATGTTGGCTTCATTAAGTCTGAGTTGACGATCTTCAAGTAACCAATAAGTAAAATTAATAAAGTTGCTAACCAAAGTGGTGCGCCGCAGAATACTGCAAACAAACCAACAAAGGCTGAGTGCCAAACATCAAAGATATCAACATCTAGTGTGTTAGTTCTCTTGAAGATTAACATTAAAACATTCAAGATAATTAAAACTAACAAGAAGTACAAGGTATATGGAGAACCCCAAGTAATAGTGGCAAGTGGTGCCCATCCCATATCCATGATATCTTTATGCATACCAGTATTCTTAACGAATTGATTCATCGCTGGTGCAAAACTGGTAGTCAATAAGTTCATAACATCGCCGATCGCCGTTAAGGCAATAGCTAATTTCATACCACCTTCAAGAGCCTTACTAAATTTAACTCTGAAACATAGAGCAATAATAGTAAGAACAACCAACATGATTGTTGGTGCTCCCATATCAATTAAAGGCTTAAAGATAGCATTCGCAAAATCAATTATCGCGTTCATTTTCTATTCCCCCAGGAATAACTGCTATTCGTTTTCTACCTTTTTAACTACTTCTTCAACCTTGTCATAAACAGGTTGAGCCATTGCTGGAATTCTGTAAAGAATTGGACCTGCTTCAATTAAAGGAATCTTAGGTTCAAATGCTAAATCAGTTTTAGCAATAGTTAAATATGCATCGTAGTGATTAAGCATATCTTCGTTTACATCCTTAATCATCACAGCATCAACATGAACATTGTGTCCACGTTTCTTCATTTCTTCTTCAACAGCATCCTTAATTTGGTGAGAAGAGTTAACCCCTGCACCACATGCAGCTAATAACTTAACTTCCTTTGCCATAATAAATACCTCCCAAAAAATATCTTCCTATTCTTGCTTAAAATTCTCACTCATAAAATCAAATATTTCTTTAGTTGAAGTGAGATTAAACAGCCTAATTAAATCTTCAACTGGCGTTGTGGATAAGA